>Ga0182006_1000705_pt1 | contig 23167 bp, 29 predicted proteins | sample Sormic07211104_1_FD_123022 | JGI IMG/M metagenome (GOLD analysis project Ga0182006, IMG submission 123022) | Rhizosphere microbial communities from Sorghum bicolor, Mead, Nebraska, USA - 072115-104_1 MetaG | ecosystem: Host-associated > Plants > Roots > Rhizosphere | place: USA: Nebraska...
GCGCGCAACGGCGACATCCTGTTCTTCGGTGCCGACAAGGAAAAGGTCGTCAACGACGCCATCGGCGCGCTGCGCGTGAAGATCGGCCACAGCGCCTTCGGCAAGAAGGCAGGCCTCTTCGACGACCGCTGGGCGCCGCTGTGGGTGGTCGACTTCCCGATGTTCGAGTTCGACGAGGAAGGCCAGCGCTGGAGCGCCGTGCACCATCCGTTCACCGCGCCGAAGGACGGCCATGAAGACCTCATGGACACCGCACCCGAGAAGTGCATCGCCAAGGCCTACGACATGGTGCTCAACGGCATCGAGATGGGTGGCGGCTCGGTGCGTATCCATCGCGAGGAAGTGCAGAGCAAGGTGTTCCGCGCGTTAAAGATCAGCGCCGACGACGCGCAGCTCAAGTTCGGCTTCCTGCTCGACGCGCTGCAGTATGGCGCGCCGCCGCACGGTGGCATCGCCATCGGCCTGGACCGCCTCGTCATGCTCATGACCGGCGCCGAGTCGATCCGCGACGTGATCGCCTTCCCCAAGACCCAGCGCGCGCAAGACCTGCTGACGCAGGCGCCGAGCCCGGTCGACGAGAAGCAGTTGCGCGAGCTGCACATCAAGCTGCGCAACACGCCCCAGGCAGCCTGATACGGCCATGACGACCAGCCCCCGACCCTGGAAGATCCCGGAGTCGGTGCTGGTCGTGATCCACACGCCGGCGCTCGATGTGCTGCTGATCCGGCGTGCGGATGCCGAGACCGACTTCTGGCAGTCGGTCACCGGCAGCAAGGACGCCGCCGACGAGCCCCTCGCGCTCACCGCGGCGCGAGAGGTGGCCGAGGAAACCGGCATCCGGTGCGGCGAGGGCACCGCGCTCGCCCCGCGGCTGGCCGACTGGCAGCTGCGCAATGTCTACGAAATTTATCCACGGTGGCGCGCCCGCTATGCGCCCGGCGTGACGCACAACACCGAGCACCTGTTCGGCCTCTGCGTACCCGATCGCCTGACGCCCACGCTCGATCCGCGCGAACACACCGACTGGAAGTGGCTGCCGTACCGCGAAGCGGCGGACGCGTGCTTTTCCCCGTCGAACGCCGAAGCCATCCTGTTGCTGCCAGAATTTGCGCGATGAACCAGCCGGCAGCAACAGCAGCGCAGAACCTCCGGGTCGCGACCTACAACATCCACAAGGGTGTGCAGGGCATCGGGCCCGCGCGGCGGCTCGAGATCCACAACCTGGGCCACGCGATCGAGCAGCTCGACGCCGACATCGTCTGCCTGCAGGAGGTGCGCAAGATGAATCGGCAGGCCGCCACACGCTTCGCGCACTGGCCCGAACTGCCGCAGGCCGACTTCCTCGCGCCCGAGGGCTACACCGCAGTCTATGAGACCAATGCCGTTACGCGCCACGGCGAGCACGGCAATGCGCTGCTCACGCGCTGGCCGGTGCTGCGCACCAGCCACCAGGACATCTCCGACCACCGATTCGAGCAACGCGGGCTGCTGCACGTGGTGATCGACGTCGAGGGCCGCAGGGTGCACGCCATCGTGGTGCACCTGGGGCTCATCAGGGGCAGCCGGGTGCGGCAGGTCGCACGCCTGCGCGAGTTCATCGACCGCGAAGTGCCGCCCGACGAGGCCGTGGTGGTCGCGGGAGACTTCAACGATTGGGGTGCCCGCATGCGCTACGCCATGAACGCCATGGGACTGCGCGACACCAGCGACCTGCGTGGTGCGCGCACGCTCACTTACCCCTCGCGCCTGCCGGTGGCGCAACTCGACTTCGTCTACGGGCGCAGGCTGGAGCCGCAGGCCTGCACGGTGCCGCGCGGGCCGATCTGGGCCCGCATGTCCGACCACCTGCCGCTGGTGGCTGATTTCACGCTCCTCAATTGATAGCATTGCTCCAAGAAGGGACGGGCGTTGCGGGCCCGAATGTCTGGAGCCATTCACTGGTACGATCCCCGCCATGCTGAGGAAAACCGACGTCGACCCGCGCCCCGATCGAAACGACGATGACGAGGGCACGCCCGTCTCCGTGAAGATCCGCGAGCGCATCACCGCAGCGCGCAAGCGCTTCAACGCCAACGACAACATCGCCGAGTTCATCGAGCCCGGCGAGCTGGAGACCTTGCTCGACGAGGTCGAGGTCAAGATGAAGGGCGTGCTCGAAAGCCTGGTCATCGACGTCGAGAACGACCACAACACCGACAACACCGCGCGCCGCGTCGCCAAGATGTACCTCAATGAGGTGTTCAAGGGCCGCTACGTGGCGCCGCCCTCGCTCACCGAGTTTCCCAACGCCGAGCACCTGAACGAGCTGATGATCGTCGGCCCGATCACCGTGCGCAGCGCCTGCTCGCACCACTTCTGCCCGATCATCGGCAAGCTGTGGATCGGCGTGATGCCCAACGAGCACACCAACGTGATCGGCCTGTCGAAGTACGCGCGCCTGGCCGAGTGGGTCATGGGCCGTCCGCAGATCCAGGAAGAAGCCGTGGTGCAGCTGGCCGACCTGATCCAGGAAAAGACGCAGCCCGACGGCCTTGCCCTCGTCATGGAGGCCGAGCATTTCTGCATGGCCTGGCGCGGCGTGAAGGAAATGGACAGCAAGATGATCAACTCCGTGATGCGCGGCGTGTTCCTGAAAGATCCGAGCCTGCGCCGCGAATTCCTTTCCCTCCTTCCCCGAAAGGGCTGAGCCATGCTGGTCCGACTTCTCTACGCCAGCCGCGCCGTCGACACCAGCCCCGAGGCCATCGAGGCGATCCTTGCGCAATCGCGCTCGCACAACACGACCTGCGGCATCACCGGCATCCTCTGCTATGGCGCGGGCACCTTCCTGCAGGCCATCGAAGGTGGCCGCATGGCCATCAGCGAGCTGTACGGCCACATCCAGCGGGACGGGCGCCACAAGGACGTGGTGCTGCTGCACTACGAGGAGATTTCCGAACGCCGCTTCGGCGGCTGGACGATGGGGCAGGTCAACCTGTCGAAGCTCAATGCCTCGACGCTGCTGAAGTATTCCGAGAAACCCGAGCTCAACCCGTATGCGGTCTCGGGCAAGGTTTCGCTGGCGCTGCTCGAGGAACTGATGGCCACCGCGGCCATCGTCGGCCGACACTAGAACGTGGCCCCCGCGCTCTGCCTCGCATAGATCGAGGTGCCGCTCTCCGCATTCGCCCTGATCCTGCTCGCCGGGGTCATTCATGCCAGCTGGAACATCGCCGCCAAGAAGGCGAACGGCGATGCGCGCTTCGCCTTCCAGAGCGGCGTATTCATGGCCGTCGTGTGGGCGCCGGTGGGCATCGTGCTCGGCTGGCGCGTGGTGCCGGCCTGGGGCTTGCGCGAATGGGGCTTCGTCGCGTTGAGCGGCGTGCTGCACGTCTTCTACTATGTGATCCTGCTGCGGGGCTACCGCAAGTCCGACCTTACGGTGGTCTATCCGCTGGCGCGCGGTTCGGGCCCGCTGCTGTCGTCGCTGGTCGCGATCCTGTTCCTCGGCGAGACGATCAGCCTTGTCGGCGTGGCCGGCATCTTCGGCGTGGCGCTGGGCGTGTTCCTCGTGGCGGGTGGCCCGCGCCTGTGGCACGGCAAGCATGACCCGGCCCAGCGCGAGCGTGTGCACAAAGGCATCCGCTACGGCGTGCTGACCGGCGCCTTCATCGCGGCCTACACGGTGGCCGACAGCTATGCGGTCAAGTTCCTGGCGATGTCGCCGATCCTGCTCGACTACATGAGCAACTTCGTGCGGCTCGTGCTGCTGCTGCCCGCCGCACTGCAGGACCGCGCGACCACAGCGCGCATGTGGCGCGCGCAATGGAAGTACGCGCTGCTGGTGGCGGCAATCAGCCCCGTGTCGTATGTGCTCGTGCTCTACGCGGTGCAGCAGGCGCCGATCTCGCACGTCGCGCCGGCGCGCGAGGTGTCGATGCTGTTCGCCGCGCTGGTCGGCGGCCACCTGCTGCGCGAAGGCGACCGGCTCTTGCGGCTGCTGGGCGCGTTGTTCATCGCCGCCGGCGTCGTCGCGCTCGCGATGGGCTGAGGCCATGGTGCTGTTCGGCTGCGATTTTTCCAGCGCGCCGACGGCACGCAAGCCGATCGTGGTGGCCGCCGGTGAACTCGCCGATGGCAGTCGCGTCGTGCTGACCGGCCTGCAGCGCTTCTCGACGCTCGAAGCATGGGGCGAATGGCTGTGCGCCACGCCCGCCTGGACCGGCGGTTTCGATTTTCCATTCAGCCTGCCGCGCGAACTCGTCGAGCATCTGGGATGGCCGGTGCAATGGGCGCCGTTGATGGCCCATTACGCCAGCCTGAGCCGCGCCGAAATCCGCGAGACCTTCGCCGCATTCTGTGCGGCGCGACCCCTCGGCGGCAAGTTCGCGCACCGTGCGACCGATGGGCCCGCAGGTTCCAGCCCGTCGATGAAGTGGGTCAATCCGCCGGTGGCCTACATGCTCCACGCAGGTGTGCCGCGCCTGCTGGCCGCCGGTGCACGCATTCCCGGCCTGCACGCCGGCCCTGGCGCGGACCGCATTGCGCTGGAGGCCTATCCCGGCCTGCTGGCGCGGGAGTTGATCGGGCGCCGCAGCTACAAGAGCGACGAGCTGCCGAAGCAGACGCCCGAACGGCTCGCCGCACGCACCGACCTGCTCGTCGCGCTCGAAGCGGGCACCACGCGCCTCGGCCTGCGGCTTGGCGTCACCGCGCCGCAGCGCGCCGAACTGCTGGCCGATGCCCGCGGCGACGACATCGACGCGGTGCTGTGCCTCGTGCAGGCGGCCTGGGCACTGCAGCGCGCGCAAAGCCCCGGGCCCGGCCATGGCCTGCCGCGAAATTTCGATCCGCTTGAAGGATGGATCGTCACCGCCTGAGCCTCGTTGTCCTACACCGCTTCGGGCTTCCGTCGGCGTTCGCGGCCGTCGGCGAAAGCCTAGATTGAAATCGGCGGGCCGTTGCGGACCGCGCATTTCATCACCCGATCAGGAAGGACAACGACATGAACAAGGACCAATTGGCAGGCCGCATGGAAGAAGCCAAGGGCAAGCTGAAGGAAGTGGCCGGCAAGGCCGTCGGCAGCGAAAAGCTCGAAGGCAAGGGCATTGCCGAACAGGCCGCCGGCAAGGTTCAGAAGACCTACGGCGACGTCAAGGAGCGGGCCAAGGACGCTATCAAGTCGGGCGCCAACAAGCTGTGACGCCCATTTCCCGTGCGCAATCGAGCGACGGACAGGAGGATTTCCATATGAACGAACACATTACCCCCATCACCACGCCGCACTCGCGCGCGTGGCTCGCCGTGCTCGTGGCCGGCGTTGCGCTGACGCTGGCCGGCTGCGACAAGTCCGACAACCGCACGGCGGGCGAGAAGCTCGACAGTGCGGTAGCCAAGACCGAGAAAGCGGCCGATACCGCGGCGGCCAAGACCGGCGAGGCCGTCAGGGATGCCAAGGCCAAGGTTGAGTCGTCCAGCACCACGGCCGAGGTGAAGGAAGGCATGGCCCGTGCCAAGGAAGCTGCCAAGGACGCCGGCGCCGCGATGAGCGCGACGATGGACGATGCCGCCATCACGGCCTCCGTATCCGCAGGCCTCGCCAAGGACCCGGACCTCAGCGCGATCAAGATCGACGTCGACACGAAGGGCGGCGCCGTGAGCCTGAAGGGACCCGCGCCCACCGCCGCCGCCAAGGCGCGCGCCGAGGAGATCGCCAAGGGCGTGCAGGGCGTGACATCGGTGAACAACCAGCTCGAAGTGAAGGGCTGATCGCCACCCTGCGCCAGGCGCAAAAAATGAAGAAGCCCGGTCTCTGCCGGGCTTTTTTTTGGCGAGAGCTCTCCGGGCCCTCGGCTCGATGGTCAATGGCCGAGCCAGTCCTTCAGTTCGTCGGCATGCTCTTCTTCCTCCGAGAGGATGTCCTCGAGCATGCGGCGCGTGGTCGGGTCCTTGTCGCCGATCAGGGTGATCATCTGGCGATACGCCTCCACCGCAATGCGTTCGGCGACGAGGTTGGCGCGCACCATCGATTGCAGGTCGGTCGACTCGTCGTAGGCTGCATGGCTACGGTCCAGCAGGTGGCTGGGTGCGAAGTCGGGCTCGCCGCCCAACTGCACGATGCGCTCGGCGATGCGGTCGGCGTGTGCCGACTCGGCGTTGGCATGCACGAGGAACTCGTCGGCAATGGCGGGCGAGTCCACGCCGTTGGCGGTGAAGTAATGGCGTTTGTAGCGCAGCACGCAGACCAGTTCGGTGGCGAGTGCGTCGTTCAGGAGCTTGACGACGTCGTCGCGCCAGGGGCCATAGCTGGGCGTGACGGCGCCTTCGTCGAGGCTGTTGCGCGCGGCGTCCAGGCCGCCCTGGTCCAGCACCAGGTGCTTGTGCTGAGCCGCCTTGGAGGATGAGGAAACATCGACTTTCATGGAGGGTCCTTTCGTGGGAGGCTTGTGGTCTTGCGCATCAAGGTGTTGACGAGATCGGCCACGTCGGATGTCTTCAGTACCGCTGCAAGCACGGCCGTGGCCGACAGCAGGCGCCACGGCTTCACGAGCACCAGCACCGCGCCTGTGGCCGCGGCCGCGGCCATCAGCTTGGCCGGCTCCTTGCGCGCATAGTGCTCGAGCAGCGGGCGGGCCAGTTGGCCGACCGCGTGTGCCGGATGCCGGCGCCACCAGCGTTCCACCACGCCGCGGCCCATCGAGAGCCACACGTTGTTTCGTCCCCGCCGCGGGTTTTGCGGGTGCCGCTTGCGGCGCGGCGCGGCGGCCGATGGGTCGTCGAACGCGTATTCCAGTTCGTCCTCGGGCTCGCGGTCGCGTTCCGCCCGGGGTTGTGCGTCGTCGTTCGCGGCGTCCGCATCGCCGTTCAGCTGCCGCACCAGCGCGCGGCGCGAGAGGGCCAGGCGCTGCTGCGGGGTGAGGGAGGAGCGTTCATCGCTGTTCATGGGCAGCTCCGGCGTCGCGCAAGGCCTGCAGGTCGGCGCCCAGCTGCGAGCGCAGATCGTCGAAACCGTAGCTCGGAACGGACTTCGTCGCGTACCACGTACAGATGGCCGCTATCACCAGCGCCACGCCCGGCACGGCCACGAGCACCCAGTGAAAGCTGCCGTGCATCACGCCCAGCAGCACTGCGACCCCCGTCAGTCCAAGGGCCAGTGCGGCGCAGGCCGCAGCCAGCACGCCTGCGACGATGCGGGCGACGAGCCCGCGTCCCGCCTGCGCTGATTCCTGGCGCACGAGGGCGGCGTAGTTGGCAAGGTGTTCAGCGACCAGTTCCGGATGCCCGAGCACCGTGGAGAAAATCGGATGAAGCATGGTGCCGGGATGGGTGGAGCGAAAAAAGTCGGCGGATCAGTAGTCGTCCCGGCTGCGGCGGCTGGCCAGCACGATGAGCGCCGTGATGGCAGCGCCGGCGGCCGCGGCCAGAAGCACCGAGCGCACCGGCTGGTCGGAGATGTAGCGGCCCGTGACGTCGGCAGCCTGTTCGAGTCGGCGCTGCGCACGTGCGCTGGTGGTGGACGCGGCGTCCAGCCCGCGCTGAACGGCCTGCTGCACGCGGGCAGCCAGCTGCTCGACAGCGGGTTCGGCATCGCGTTGCAGGTCGCGGACCTTTTCGCCCGCCGCATTCACCGCGTTCTGTGCATAGGCGCGGGTCGTTTCGACCGCTTCGCGCGCGGTCTGGCGGGCGTCGTCGGCGAGTTGCGAGGGAGTCTTGGTCGTCGTGTTCATGTGAAAGTCCTTTCCGGAAAAATGAAATGCGCAAGCCTGTTGATCGTAACGACGCTACTTGCGTCGTAGCAAGCCGGCAAGGAAGCTCGCAATCGCGAGGATCGCGAAGATCACGAAAAGGATCTTGGCAATGCCGACCGCGCTGGCGGCGATGCCACCGAACCCGAACAGGGCCGCGATCAACGCGATGACCAGAAACACCACGGCGTAATGCAACATGCGGAACTCCTTCGAGGCTGCCCTCGTTGTGTTGTAAGCGGCGCATGCCGGACTCCCGCAGAGGAAGTACCGGATGGCACAGGTGCAACCTTAAGTGGGGCACTGCCGCAGACCTGTCAGCGGCCGGGGGCGGGGTGCGTAGGAGATGGCCGAGTCGCCCTGCGCCGATATGTGAAGGAGTAGCGCTGTCCGGCGTCTCAAACGGGTTTGACGATGGGCAGCATGGCGCTCAGGCGCGTGCCTCTGCCCGGCGTCGACGACACCGTGAGCTTGCCGCGCGCCGCCTCCACCCGATGCCGCATGCCCGCGAGGCCGTGTGTCGATGGCCGCATGCGCTGCGTGTCGAAGCCCTTGCCGTTGTCCGCCACTTCCACGATCACGTGGTTTTCATAGTTCTTCAGCACGATGGTGGCTTCGCTGGCCTCGGCGTACTTGCCGATGTTGGTGAGGCTCTCCTGCACCATGCGGTAGATGGTGAGCTGGCGCGATTCATCCATGGTCACCGGCTCCAGCGCCATCTCGATCTGCAGGCCCGAGCGCTCCCCGAACTCGCGCCCCAGGATCTCCAGCGATGCGACCAGCCCCAGGTTTGAGAGCGACGACGGCCGGAGGTCTTCGATGATGCGGCGCTTGAGCGCGATGCCGCTGTTGAGCAGCTCGGTCAGATGCTGCAGCCGCTGGGTGGCGTCGGGTGCGTCCGTCAGCCGCGACTTCAGCCGCGCCACGTCCAGCTTGGCGGCGGTGAGCAGCGAGCCCAGTTCGTCGTGCAGCTCGCGCGCGAGGTAGCCGCGCTCGGTTTCGCGCACATCCTGCAGATGGGTTGCCAGTTCAGCCAGCGAGGCAGTGCGTTCGAGCACTTCGTCCTCCAGCGCATTGCGCTCGCGCTGCAGGGCCTCCTGCTGGCGCTCGCCGATGGAGCGCAGCGCATGCGTCTGGCGCAGGTACAGGAAAAAGGCGATCAGCGCCGCCAGCGCCACGATGGCGGTGCCGACGCGCGCCAGCTGCAGCGAGCGCAGCACCTGCTGCTGGCTTCGCTGCAAGGTGTTGTTGCTGGTCTTCACCAGTTCACTCGCTGTCGTGCGGATGGCCTCCATCTCCTCGCGGCCGACATCGGTCGTGATGACGAACTTCCAGGCGTCGTCCTTGCCGTCCTGGCGCAGCCGCACGCTCATGTCCATCTCGGCCACCTTGCGCAGCACGTGCTTCGACAGTTCGGCCAGCTGGGTGAGTTCGGCCGGCCTGGCGGCGTACAGCCGGCGCAGCGTGGCGAGATGGCCGTCGACCTGTTTGACCGCGTCGTCGTAGGGCTTTCGGTAGCTCGCCTCTCCGGTCAGCAGGTACCCTCGCTGGCCGGTTTCGGCATCCAGCATGTTCTGCAGGATCTGGTTGAGCGTGCCGCGCACCTGCTGCGCCTCGTCGATGTCGGCCAGGGCGCGGCTCGACTGCCGGTAGCCGGCCTCGTTGATGCCGACGAGGGCCAGTGCAGCCAGCGCCGCGAGCAGCAGGCTCACGGCCATTCGTGGAGGGGCTAACCAGTGCATGAAACTTTCAAGGTCGCTTGACGCGCAAGTTCGTGAATAATTGATAACAATCAGGGACCGGTATGTTGCGACCCGCATGCCCGCAACACAACGACGAAAGTAACAGATGATCAAAATCGGAATTGTGGACGACCACGCCATCGTGCGATCGGGCCTCCGGCAGTTCTTCTCCGAGCACGTGGACCTGCGCGTGGCGGGTGAGGCAGCAAGCGGGCGCGAGGCCATCGAACTGGTGCGCACCACGGAACTCGACGTGCTGGTCATGGACCTTTCGATGCCGGGCCAAAGCGGCATCGACGCGCTCGCCATGATCCGCGCCAAGGCGCCGGACGTGGGCATCCTGATCCTCAGCGGCTACCCTGAAGAGCACTACGCGATGAACCTGATCCGGCAGGGCGCGAGCGGTTACCTGAACAAGGAATGCGATCCCATCGAGATCGTCAACGCCATCCGCACCATTTCGCTGGGCCGGCGCTACATCACGCCCGCCGTGGCCGAACTGCTGGCCCGCCAGCTCGACCGCAAGGACGACGCCGCGCCGCACGAGCAGCTCTCGGAGCGCGAGTTCCAGGTGTTCCTGAAGCTCGCAAAGGGCGAGACCGCAGGCGACATCGCCAAGACGCTGTCGCTGTCGGTGAAGACCGTGAGCACCTACCGCACGCGCCTGATGGAGAAGATGAACCTCTCCTCCAACAGCGACCTCACGTACTACGCACTGAAGAACAAGCTGATCGATTGAGATCGGCCAGCGAGCGGGAAGGGGCCCCATGCAGCGGCTCCTTCTTCAACCTGTTCCGGACGAGGAATGCAGCGCCTTGGCCTGCCCGATGCAGAAGTCGACCAGCGCGTCGATTTCGTTCGACTTGTCGAACACCGCATCGACCCCGAACTCGGCGCAACGCCGCCGGATATCGGGCGTCGCATAGTTGCTGAGAACCACCACCTTCTGCACGGGCTTGCGCGACTGGCAGGCCTGGAGCACCCCCAGGCCGCTGCCTTGCTTGAGAAAGAGATCGACGATGACGAGGTCCCACTCGCCATCGTGGCCGAGCAGCCACGCGCGCGCGCCGCTCTCGGTTTCGGCGAAGCCAACCACCGTGGTGCAGGTAAGTTCTTCCAGCGTACCAATGAGGTTTTCACGGATCGTGAGGTTGTCTTCGACGACGTAGGTCTGCAATCTGGAATCCATGCCGAACCGCGCTTCCTCTGAGGTTGGCAGGCGCATTCGCGGCGCCTAGCTCCATGACCGCCTGCATATCGAGTGTGAGACGCTTCTGTCACCCCATCATGCAAGCTTCAACGTGCGGCTGTTGTAGGCGGGTTCCGACGCGTATACCCGGCCCAGTCTGCGACGCACCTTCGTAGGCGACGCCTCACGGTTTTTGCGGCCCGCCGCCGACCTGGACGACGCGAGGCCCGTAGTGACAATGACCCATGGCAACGATGATCCTTCGCAACCGGCCCCTCTGGCAGAAGCTGCTCGCATTCGTCGTGCTGCTGTTCGCGGCGCTGGTCATCGTGCTCGCCTTCTTCCCCTGGGACACGCTGCGCGGACCGGTCAACCGGTATGTCAGCGAGCAAACGGGGCGCAAGTTCGAGATCACGCGGCGGCTCGACGTGGGCCTTGGCTGGGGGCAGGCAACGGTCAAGCTGGACGGCATCGAGTTTGCCAATCCCTCTTGGGCGCGCGACCCGTACTTGGTCAAGGCGGACCGCGCCGAGTTCGACATCCGCGTCTGGCCGCTGATCACGAGCAAGGTCGTCATTCCCCGGTTGTTGCTTTTCTCGCCGACGCTCGGGTTGCAGATGGAGGCCGACGGGCGCCGAACCTGGGCGCTCGGCAAGGACACCTCCGACCCCGGCACGGTGCCCGACATCGGCCTCATCCAGGTCGATACCGGCGTGGTCGACTTCCTTGCCAAGCACCTCGGCGTCGACCTGCACGCCGACCTGAGCTACGACAGCAGCCGCGGTGAAATGCCGCTCAACTACCGAATCAAGGGCCGCTACAAGGGCCAACCGCTGACCGCCAGTGGCCGCACTGGCAACGTGCTGCAGATCAATGCCGCGGGTGCGCCGCCGTTCCCGATGGAAATCAATGCGGCTGCCGGCCAGACCCAGCTGAAGGCCGCCGGCACCGTGGCCGAGCTGTCGGGGCTCGACGGCATCGATGCCAAATTCGAGATCAAGGGCCAGACGCTGGGCGCGCTATACCCGTTGCTCGGCATCGCGCTGCCACAGACTTCGCCCTATGTCCTGAGCGGCAAGCTGGGCAAGCGCGGCAAGCTGTGGCAGGCCACCGGCCTCAACGGCAGGCTGGGACTGTCCGACATCGCCGGCGACATGCGCTTCGACCAGGCCGGCCAGTTGCCGTACCTGGCGGGCGACCTGCGTTCGCGCGTGATGGACATGGACGACCTCGGCCCGTTGATCGGCCTGCAGCCCACGGCGCGCACTGCCAACGCCGTGGAAGGCGTAGCCCCGCCCCCGACCATCACGCAGGTCAGGCGCCCGGGCGGCAAGGTGCTCCCCGCGACCCCGCTTGACTTCGAGCGCGTGCGCGCAATGAACGCCGACGTGAAGTACACGGCCGACCGCATCCGCAACGTGCGCGACATTCCACTCGAGCGCGGCAGCGTTCAGGTCAAGCTGGCCAACGGCGTGCTCACGCTAGATCCGCTCGACCTCGGCATGGCTGGCGGCAGGTTCGCCGGCGCGATCCGCATCGATGCCTCGAAGAACCCGGCGGATATCCGCGCCTCGCTCGACGTACGGGCGATGCAGCTGGCCCGCCTCTTTCCCAAGCTCGAAACGACGGGCAACAGTGTGGGGCGGCTGGACGGGCGCATCAACCTGTCGGGCTCCGGCACTACCGTGGCCAACTGGCTCGGGGGCGTGTCGGGCGACGTGGCGGTCATGTCGGGGCGTGGCCAGTTCGGCAACCTGCTGCCGGTGTTCGCGACGCTGGTGGGCGGCGACATCATCAAGTTCGTGCTGCGCGGCGACCGCAACGTCGAGCTGCGCTGCGCGGCGTTGGCCTTCGACGTAAACAAGGGGCTGATGACGGGGCGCACGATGATGGTGGACACGACCAACGCCGTGTTCATCGCCACCGGCCAGGCCAACCTGGCAACCGAGGGGCTCGACTTCGTGATCCACCCGGAGCCCAAGAGCAAGAACATCCTGTCGATCCGCACGCCGCTGGTATTGAATGGCACCTTCGGAGCGCCGAAGGGCGGCCTGCAGGCGGGGCCGCTGGCGGGACGCGGCCTGGCCGCGCTGGCGCTGGGCGCCGTCAATCCGCTGCTGGCACTGGCCGCGACCGTCGAAACCGGGCCGGGTGCGGATTCCGATTGCAAGAGTGTGCTGGCTCAGGCAAACACCCCCGCGGCTGGGGCGCCCGCCAAGGGGGCAGCCCGCGCGAAGGGCGCAAAGCAGCCTTAAACGACGCCGTGGACGGGCAGGGCGGGGCGCTGCGCGCAGACGCTGCAGTGCGGGTCGCGCGCCACGCGCAGCGTGTCGAAAGATGTGCTGCGTCCGTCGAACATCAGCAGCCTGCCCGCCAGCGACGGCCCGATGCCGGCCAGCAGCTTTAGCGCTTCGCTGGCCTGCAGCGTGCCGATGGTCCCAACCACGGGACCGAACACACCCAGGACGGCGCAGCGCGTTTCCTCGAAGGCCGCATCGGGCGGGAACAGGCAGGCGTAGCAGGGCGAGGCGGCGTCACGGGTGTCGTAGACGCTCAACTGCCCGTCGAAGCGGATCGCCGCACCGGCCACCAGCGGCCTGCCATGGACCACGCAGGCGCGGTTGACGGCATGCCGCGTGGCAAAGTTGTCGCAGCAGTCCACGACCACGTCAGTCTCGGCCACCAGGCGCGACAGCAGCGCCTCGTCGGCGCGCAGGGCGTGGGTTTCGATGGTGATGTCGGGGTTGATGTCGCGCATGGCCCGCGCGGCCGATTCGACCTTGGCGAGGCCCACCCGCGCGTGGGTGTGGGCAATCTGGCGCTGGAGATTGGTGAGATCGACTTCGTCGTCGTCGACCAGCGCGATGTGGCCGACGCCTGCTGCCGCAAGGTACAGGGCAACCGGCGAGCCCAGCCCGCCGGCACCTATGACAAGAACTCGCCCGGCACTGACGCGCGTTTGCCCGTCGATGCCGAACTCCTCCAGAAGGATGTGGCGCGAGTAGCGCAGCAGATCGCTATCTTCCATGCGCCGCCCGGCTCAGTTTTCTTTCTTTTCTTCCTTGTTGTCGATGATGACCTGCGTCTTGCTCACGAGCACCGGCTGGCCCTTCAGGCGGTTGAGCGCCTGCACCAGCGGGAAGTCCTTGTCGGTGCCGAATTCGGGCACCTTGCGATCCTGCGGCGGCTTCTTGGCTTCTTCCTCGAGGCGCTTGCGGGCTTCGTCGCGGGCCTTTTCGCGTTCCGGGTCCTTGACTTCGGGGCCCTGGCCGCTGGCCAGGTGCTTCTCGAGGTCGGCTTCGCGCATGCGCAGGGCGGCAAACGGGCTGCCTTCGGCGCTTTCGTCGATCAGCACGTTGGGCACGATGCCCTTGGCCTGGATCGAGGTGCCGCTTGGCGTGTAGTAGCGCGCCGTGGTGATCTTCAGGCCGGTATCAGGGCCGAGCGGGCGCACCGTCTGAACCGAGCCCTTGCCGAAGGTCTGGCTGCCCATGACGGTTGCGCGCTTGTGGTCCTGCAGCGCGCCGGCCACGATTTCGCTGGCCGAGGCCGAGCCTTCGTTCACCAGTACCACCAGCGGCACGTTCTTCAGCGCGGCGGGCAGGCTGCGCAGCGGGTCGCTTCCGGAACGGCGCTGGTAGAACTCCGGCGCCGCCTTGTAGACGGACTTGCTTTCGGCCAGCTGGCCGTCGGTGGTGACCACCGTGACGTTCTCGGGCAGGAAGGCGGACGACACCGCCACCGCCGCGTCGAGCAAGCCGCCCGGGTCGTTGCGCAGGTCGAGCACCAGGCCCTTGAGGTTCGGATCTTCCTTGTACATCTCGTCGATCTTCTTCACGAAGTCGTCGACGGTGCGTTCCTGGAACTGCGACAGGCGGATCCAGCCGTAGCCGGGCTCCATGATCTTGCCGCGGACCGATTGCGTGCGGATTTCCTCGCGCGTGATCGTGACCGGGAAGGTGCGGCTTTCGTCCTTGCGGAAGATGGTCAGCAGTACCTTGGTGTTGGCTTCGCCGCGCATGCGCTTGACCGCCTCGTTCAGCGACAGGCCGCGCACGGCGGTGTCGTCGATCTTGGTGATCAGGTCGTTGGGCTTCAGTCCGGCGCGGAAGGCCGGGGAGCCTTCGATGGGCGAGACGACCTTGATCAGGCCGTCTTCCTGCGAAATCTCGATGCCCACGCCGACGAAGCGGCCGGTGGTGCCCTCGCGGAATTCCTTGAAGGACTTCTTGTCGAAGTACTGGGAATGCGGGTCGAGGCCCGCGACCATGCCCGAAATGGCGTCGGAGATGAGCTTTTTCTCGTCGACCGGCTCGACGTAGTCGCTCTTGACCATGCCGAAGACGGCAGCGAGCTGCTGCAATTCCTCGAGCGGTAGCGGCGCAAGCGATCCGCGTGCGACGGTCTGCAACGAGACGGTGGTCAGGACGCCGGCAACGGCGCCGGCGGCGACCCAGCCGGTGATCTTCAGTTTCTGGCCCATCATGAGTGGTTGTCCTTGTCGGCGGCTGTCAAACCAATATACACAGCTTGGAAGCAAATTGCCTGCCGGGGTTCCACGTAGGGCCCGGCAGAAAAGGGTTTCTTCAGCCTTTACCTTGCGAGGCCACCGCGGCGGCGGCCTTTTCGGCGGCCGCGGCATCGCCCAGGTAGTAGTGGCGCATGGGCTTGAGGTCGTCGTCGAGCTCGTAGACCAGCGGGATGCCGTTCGGGATGTTCAGGCCGACGATGGCGTCGTCGGAGATGCCGTCGAGGTATTTCACCAGCGCCCGGATCGAGTTGCCGTGGGCCGCGACGACCAGGCGGCGCCCCGTGCGGATGGCTGGCGCCATCGATTCGTTCCAGAACGGCAGCACGCGCGCCACCGTGTCCTTCAGGCACTCGGTCAGCGGGATCTGCTCGGGCGACAGCTTGGCATAGCGCACGTCGCTGCGCTCGCTGCGCGGATCGTCGGCTTCCAGCGGCGGGGGCGGGGTGTTGTAGCTGCGGCGCCAGACCAGCACCTGCTCGTCGCCGTACTTCTTGGCGGTTTCGGCCTTGTTCAGGCCCTGCAGGCCGCCATAGTGGCGCTCGTTCAGGCGCCAGGAATGGACCACCGGCAGCCATGTGCGGTCGAGCTCGTCGAGCGTGTGCCACAGGGTGCGGGTGGCGCGCTTCAGGACGCTGGTGTAGGCGACGTCGAAGTCGTAACCTTCTGCCTTGAGCAGCCGGCCGGCCTGCTTGGCCTGCTCGACGCCGGTTTCCGTGAGGTCGACGTCGGTCCATCCGGTGAAGCGGTTTTCGAGATTCCAGGTCGATTCGCCGTGACGGATCAATACCAGTTTGTGCATGTGGGAGGCCTTTGGCTGCGCTTGCGAAACCTCGCATTCTAAAATCCCCGGTTTGCCATTCAAGGAACCCCCGTGAAATTGATCGAATTCGTCACCGCGAACTGGATGCTGATCCTGATCGCGCTCAGCTCCGGCGCCATGCTGGCCTGGCCGCTGGTACGGGGTGCGGGCGGCGGAACGCTCACGGCCCAGGGCGCCGTGCAGCTCATCAACCGCGAGCGCGCGGTGCTGGTCGACGTGCGCGAGCCGGAAGAATTCGCCACCGGCCACATGATCGGCGCCAAGAACGTGCCCCTGAACCAGCTCGAGGAAAAGCTGACGGGCGCGGTCAAGAACAAGACCGTGCCGCTGCTGCTGGTATGCGCCACCGGCACCCGCGCCCAGCGTGCCGTGGCCATGGCCAGGAAGCTGGGCTACGAGCAGGCCCAAGCCGTGGCCGGCGGACTCAAAGCCTGGAAAGACGCTAACCTGCCGGTTGAAAAAGCCTGAGTCTTCCCAAGGTAGAGAGCATGCAAGCCGTCAAGATGTACACCACCGCCGTCTGCCCTTACTGCATTCGTGCGAAGCAGATCCTGAAGTCCAAGGGGGTCGAGCAGATCGAGGAGATCCGCATCGACACCGACCCGCAGGCCCGCAACACCATGATGGAGATCACCCAGCGCCGCACGGTGCCGCAGATCTTCATCGGCGAGACGCACGTGGGCGGCTGCGACGACCTGATGGCCCTCGACGGCCGCGGCGGCCTCGTGCCCCTGCTGCAGGGTGCGTAAATAGGCTCTCCCCCAGGCTTCGCGCACTTCGTGTCGCTTCTCCAACCCCCTACCGGGGGCAACACCAGCGGCCCGGCAAAGCCGGTTCCGCGGTGTTTCACGGATGAGCCTCGTCGTGGGGCGATAATCTTGAGTCCATTCATCTGCAGCCCGCTGCGGGAACCTTTCCCCGGCGGGCATTGTTTTGATCCTCGAAAGTTCAGCCATGGCCGACCAGCAAGCCCAAGATCCCGTGTTCCAGATCCAGCGCGTCTACCTCAAGGACCTGTCGCTCGAGCAACCCAATTCGCCCGCGATCCTGCTGGAACAGGAACAGCCCACGGTCGACATCCAGCTCGGCGTGGACGCCCAGCCGGTGACCGACGGCATCTTCGAGATCACCGTTTCGGCCACCGTGCAGACCAAGATCGGCGACAAGACCGTGTTCCTGGTCGAGGCCAAGCAGGCCGGCATCTTCGAGATCCGCAACCTGCCGGAAGACCAGATGGGCGCGATTCTGGGCATCGCATGCCCGCAGATCGTCTACCCGTACCTGCGCGGCAACGTCGCCGACGTGATCCAGCGCGGCGGCTTCCCGCCAGTGCACCTCGCCGAGATCAACTTCCAGGCGATGTACGAACAGCAGCAGGCGCAGGCCGCCGGCCAAGCCGCGCCGACCCTCGCGCAGTAAACCGGCACAGACGCCGCCAACGCCGATGAAGATCTGCGTTCATGGCGCCGGTGCCTGGGGCACGGCAGTCGCCGTCAACGCGGCGGTTCGCCACGAGGTCACGCTCTGGGCGCGCGATGCCGCTCAGGCCGACGCCATGTCGGCCGCGCGCGAAAACACCCGTTACCTGCCCGGGCTGGCTTTGCCGGCCTCGCTCGCCGTGCGCGCCGGCGACATCGCCCAGGCGCAGGCCGGCGCCGACCTCGTCATCGTGGCCACGCCCATGGCCGCCCTGCGCGAGCAGCTCGTCGCACTGCGCGGCACCACCGCGGCGGTGGCGTGGCTGTGCAAGGGCGTCGAGCCCGCACTCGACAGTTCTCCCGAATCCTTTGGCCTGCTGGCCCACGAAATATGGGCGCAGGTTGCTCCTGATTTGAGAGCGGGCGTGCTCAGCGGCCCCAGCTTTGCGCAGGAGGTCGCCGAAGGGCGGCCGACCGCGCTGGTGGCCGCCAGCCCGCATGCCGCGGTTCGCGACACGCTGGTCGATGCCTTCCACGGACCCGCGCTGCGCGTGTACGCCAACGAAGACATCGTGGGCGTGGAAGTGGGCGGCGCGGTCAAGAACGTGCTGGCCATCGCCACCGGGCTGTGCGACGGCCTTGCGCTGGGGCTCAACGCCCGGGCGGCACTCATCACCCGCGGCCTCGCCGAAATGACCCGCTTCGGCCTCGCGCTGGGCGCCCGCGCCGAGACTTTCATGGGCCTTTCGGGCCTGGGAGACCTCGTGCTGACCTCCACCGGCGACCTGTCGCGCAACCGCAAGGTCGGCCTGCTGCTGGCCCAGGGCCGAACGCTGGCGCAGGCCGTCGATTCGCTCGGCCACGTCGCCGAAGGCGTGTATTGCGCCCGCACCGTGGTGCAGCGCGCGCGCGGCCTTGGTGTCGAGATGCCGATCGCCGAGGGCGTGGTCGCCCTGCTCGACGGCCGCGTGAGCCCGCAGGACGCCGTGGCCGCCCTGACGGGCCGCGACCCGGTGCCGGAATCGGTCCAGCCGGGCGCTGCGGCTTCCCCTCGTCAATCCTCCTGAAGAAAAAACGCAGAGACAAAGAGCCATGAGCCTTCGCTTCGATTTTTCAGCGTCGGCCGTGGCCGCGCTGGCCCTGTCCGATGCCATCCGCGCATTGCAGGAAGACGTTGCCGACGGCGACCTCACCGCGTCGCTGGTCGATCCCGTCCGTACCGTGCGCGCCCGTGTGCTGGCGCGCGAAGCTGCCGTGGTGTGCGGCGCGCCCTGGGTCGAGGCGGCCCTGCGGCAGCTCGACCCGCAAGTGCGCATCCACTGGCTCTGCGCCGAAGGCGAGCGTTGCGCGGCCGGCCAGACCGTGGTCGAGATCGAAGGCTCTGCGCGTGCACTGCTGACGGCCGAGCGCACCGCGCTCAACTTCCTGCAATTGCTGAGCGCGGTCGCCACCAAGACCGCCCTGTATGCCGACGCCGTGCGAGGCACGCGTGCCCGCATCGTCGACACCCGCAAGACGATTCCGGGCCTGCGCCTCGCTCAGAAATACGCTGTTCGCACCGGTGGTGGCCTGAATCACCGCATTGGCCTGTACGACGCGGTGCTCATCAAGGAAAACCACATCGCCGCGGCCGGCGGCGTGGCGGCCGCCCTGCGTGCCGTGGCGCCGGTGGCTGCGCGGGCCGCCTTCGTCGAAGTCGAGGTCGAAACGCTGGCCCAGCTGCGCGAGGCGCTGGACGCCGGCGCGCGCATGGTGCTGCTCGACAACATGGATTTGCCCACGCTGCGCGAGGCCGTGCGCATCAATGACGAAGCCGGCGAAAGCCGCAAGGCCGTGCTGGAAATATCCGGCGGCGTCACGCTGGACGGCCTGCGCGCCCTGGCCGAAACCGGTGTCGACCGGATCTCGGTGGGCGCGTTGACCAAGGATGTCAAAGCCATCGACTATTCGATGCGTTTCCAGGAAGGCTGATCCGCCCATGTCGTCTCCGGTCATCGACATCGACTACGAACAGCCCGCGCTGAAAGGTTCAGCCTGCGACACGCGCCACGCCTGGGCCCGCGTGCCCCCCGAGCCTTCGCCCGATGAACGCACCGCGCTGAAGGAGCGCATCCGCCGCCTGCTGCGTGAGCGCAACGCGGTGATGGTGTCGCACTTTTACGTGCATCCCGACCTGCAGGACCTGGCCGAGGAAACCGGCGGCATCGTGAGCGATTCGCTCGAGATGGCGCGCTTCGGCCGCGACCATGCCGCGCAGACGCTGGTGGTGTCGGGCGTGCGCTTCATGGGCGAGACTTCGAAGATCCTGTCGCCCGAAAAGCGCGTGCTGATGCCCGACCTCGACGCGAACTGCTCGCTCGACCTGGGCTGCCCGGTCGACGAATTCAGTGCCTTCTGCGACCAGCACCCCGACCGCACCGTGGTCGTCTACGCCAACACCAGCGCCGCCGTGAAGGCGCGCGCCGACTGGCTCGTCACGTCGAGCTGCGCGCTCGACGTGGTGGGTGCCCTGCACGCGGCGGGCCAGAAGGTCCTCTGGGGCCCCGACCGCCACCTGGGCGACTACATCCAGCGCCAGACCGGTGCGGACATGGTCAGCTGGAACGGCGCCTGCATCGTGCATGACGAATTCAAGGCGCTGGAGCTCGAACTGCTCATGAAAGAGCACCCGAAGGCGAAGGTGCTGGTGCACCCGGAATCGCCGTCGGACGTGATCGCGCTGGCGGATGCGGTGGGTTCCACCTCGGCCATCCTGAATGCCGCGCAGCGCATGGACGCCAGCGAATTCATCGTCGCCACGGACACCGGCATGCTGCACAAACTGCGCACGCTGAACCCCGGCAAGACCTTCATCGAGGCGCCAACCGCCGGCAACGGCGGCACCTGCAAGAGTTGCGCGCATTGCCCGTGGATGGCGATGAATGGGTTGATGGAGCTGGCGAATGCGCTGGAGACGGGTGCGGGCGAGATCCACGTCGATCCGGCATTGGGGCTGCGGGCGCGTGTGCCGATCGACCGCATGCTGGCGTTTACGGCCGGGCTGAAGAACGGGCAGGCGCCGGGCAGCTTGGTTGCCGGCATCGGCGCTGCCTGATCCCGTCTTGCACCTTCCCCCTCTGGGGGAAGGTGGGATGGGGGCAGCAGAGCGCTTCCTGGGTATGCCGCTTGCCCCCACCCCCGCCCTCTCCCAGCGGGGGAGGGAGAAAAACCTAGAAATCCACGGTGCAGGAATCGCCCATCGCCTCCCGCCACACCTTCACCCGCGCCATCGATGGCCGCAAGTCCGGCAGCGCATCCGCGATGAACACGCACAGGTTCTCCAGCGTCGGCGGATGCAGCCCCGGCACGTCGTCCAGCAGGTGATGGTCCAGCAGCTCGCGCACCTCTTCCAGCCGCCGGCGCAGCAACCCCAGGTCGATCACCATCCCCGTCACCGGATCGCGTTCGCCCGCGAGCCAGACCTCCGCGTGGTACGTGTGGCCGTGGATACGGCGGCTGCCTTCGATTTCGATCTCGCGCTTCAGCGTGTGGGCGGCGTCGAAGAAAAAGCGTTGGCTGATGGTGAAGCGCATCGTCAAGAAAAAAGAAACTCTGAAAGGGAAAAAGTGCCGCCGTCTCAGCGGATGCCAGTGATCTTGTGCGTCTGAACGCTGAGCCGCCACACGGGCTGCTTCATGCATTCGGCAATGCAAAGCTCGGTGTTCGCGATCCGGTCGGGCCCGTCCATCGGCTGCAGGAAACGGTGCGTGAACTCGCCCGTGCGCGCCATCGTGTCTAGGTCGAAGTCGGTCTGCGGCCATACCAGCTTCAGCTCCTGGCCGCGCTGCTGCACCCACGGCGCGCCGGCCTTGGGGCTGATGCACAGCCAGTCGATGCCCTCGGGCGCCTCGACCGTGCCGTTGCTCTCGACTGCGATGCGGAAGCGCCGCGCGTGCAGCGCGTCGACCAGCGCCGTATCGACCTGCAGCAGCGGCTCGCCGCCGGTCAGCACCACGAGGCGATGCTCGGCGTCGTTTGCCGGCCATTGCGCGGCGATGGTGTCGGCGAGCTGCCCGGCATTCTTGAACTTGCCGCCCAGCGTGCCGTCGGTGCCCACGAAGTCGGTGTCGCAGAAACGGCAGATGGCCGAGGCTCGATCTTCCTCGCGGCCGGTCCAGAGATTGCAGCCCGCAAAGCGGCAGAACACGGCCGGCATGCCGGCCTGGCCGCCTTCGCCCTGCAGGGTGTAGAAGATTTCCTTGACGCTGTAAGTCATAAGGCGGAGGGAGCTTCGATCTCCAGGTTGTCGATCAGCCGCGTGGTGCCCAGGCGCGCGGCGGCCAGCGCCACGAGCGGTTCGCCGACGGCAGGTGCTTGCAGGTCGGCGCGGCGCCGCAGCACCAGGTAGTCCGGCTGCCAGCCGCGCTGCGTGAGCGTTTGCATGGCCCGCGCTTCGATCGCGGCAAGGTCGCGTTCGCCTGATCGCACCGCCTCGGCCATGGCCTTCAGCGCCTTCGACAGCTGAACCGCTTCCGCGCGCTCGTCCATGCTCAGGTAGCCGTTGCGCGACGACAGTGCGAGCCCGTCATCTGCGCGGAATGTCTCGCCGCCCACGATCTCGATGGGCAGCGCGAACTGCCGCACCATGTGGCGGATCATCATCAGCTGCTGGTAGTCCTTCTTGCCGAACACGGCCACGCGCGGCTGTACGCACTGAAAGAGCTTCATCACCACCGTGCACACGCCGATGAAGAAGCCGGGGCGAAAGTGCCCTTCGAGGATGTCGGCCAGGGCAGGGTCGGGGTGCACCTTGCAGGTCTGCGGTTCGGGGTAGAGCGCCTTTTCGTCGGGCGCGAACAGCACGTCGCAGCCGGCGGCGCGCAGCTTCTCGCAGTCGCTGTCCCAGGTGCGCGGGTAGGTGTCGAAGTCTTCGTGCGGCAGGAACTGCAGGCGGTTCACGAAGATGCTCGCCACCGTCACGTCGCCCAGCGGTTTCGCCTGCTTCACCAGGGCCAGGTGGCCGTCGTGCAGGTTGCCCATGGTGGGAACGAAGGCGGGGCGCTTGAAGGCGGCGAGGTGGTCGCGCAGTTCGGCGATGGTGTGTGCGATGTACATGAGCGGTTCCTTACCAGGCGTGGAGTCGGTCGTCGGGGAAGCTGCCGTCCTTGACGGCCTGCACATAGGCCTTGAGCGCGGGCAGCACGCCCGGCGCGTCGGCCATGAAGTTGCGCACGAACTTCGGCATCTTGCCGAGGTTGATGCCCAGCATGTCGTGCAACACCAGCACCTGGCCGGCGGTGGCCTTGCCGGCGCCGATGCCGATGGTGGCGCAGTGCTGCAGCCCGGCCGTGAGTTCGGCGGCCAGCGCGGCCGGCACCATCTCCAGCACCAGCATCGCGGCGCCCGCGTCCTGCAGCGCATGGGCCTGCTGCTTCAGCAGTGCGCCGGCGGCGTCGCCCTTGCCCTGCACGCGGTAGCCACCCAGCGCATGCACCGTCTGCGGCGTCAGGCCGAGGTGCGCGCACACCGGGATGCCGCGCTCGACCAGGAAGCGCACAGTCTCGGTCGTCCAGCCGCCGCCTTCCAGCTTGACCATGTGCGCGCCGGCCTGCATCAGCACCGTGGCGCTGCGCAGCGCCTGTTCGCGCGACTCCTGGTAGCTGCCGAAGGGCAGGTCGGCAATCAGCCAGGCCGTGCCCTGCACGCGGCGCAGGCCGCGCGAGACGCTGTCGGTGTGATAGCGCATGGTGTCCAGGCTCACGCC
>Ga0182006_1000707_pt1 | contig 23141 bp, 16 predicted proteins | sample Sormic07211104_1_FD_123022 | JGI IMG/M metagenome (GOLD analysis project Ga0182006, IMG submission 123022) | Rhizosphere microbial communities from Sorghum bicolor, Mead, Nebraska, USA - 072115-104_1 MetaG | ecosystem: Host-associated > Plants > Roots > Rhizosphere | place: USA: Nebraska...
GCACGGACAAATGCCTGCCACTCCCCCTCATCCGGCAACGAAGGGATGGTAATCAACTCGCCCTGATCCAGACCGGCGAGCGCCGCATCGACCATCTCGCCGGCCTCCATCACCATCTCCGCCGGAATGCCGCTGGCATCGATGCCGGAACGCTCCCAGATTTCAGTGCGGGTAACGCCAGGTAACACCGCTTGCACCTTCACGCCAGTACCCTCGAGCTCGGCGTTGAGCGATTGAGTCAGGCTCAACACGTAGGCTTTACTGGCGCTGTAGGTCGCGTTGAAGCGTTCAGGAAAAAGCGCCACCACCGAGGCGATGTTGATGATCGTGCCGCGTCCGGCCTTGGCGAAACTGGCGGCAGCTGCCGAGGCCAGCAACGTCACCGCGGTGACGTTCAACTGGATCAGACGCTCCAGTTGCTCGGCGTCGGAATTGGCCAGCAAACCATCGGCTGCGACCCCTGCGTTATTCACCAACAGGCTGATGCTCGAATCACTGCGCAGGCGTTGCTGGAGTTTGAGGACATCGTTCTTTTGCGTCAGGTCGGCTTTGAGCACTTCGACCTTTACACCGTGCGCTTCGCGCAACTCGCCCGCAGCGCTTTCAAGACGCTGTTGATCGCGTGCCACCAACAGCAAATCAAAACCACGCGCTGCCAGCCGCTGCGCGTAGATGGCACCGATACCGGACGATGCGCCAGTGACGACGGCCGTACCTTGAGACTGGACTGAACTCATGAGAGCGCTCCTGAAACATATTGGGCGATAGGCCTCCAACGCTCACTGGCCTGGAGGTGACGGAAATTATTATAGGCATAATCCAAAGACAATATGATACCCATAATTTTCAGCTCACCGACAAACGCTACGCCGCTCCCACTGTCGCATCGCTGCCACCAGAAAGCAGAAAGGCCGGTCAATGACCGGCCCCTTGGCGTTGAATAATCAGCTTAGTTCACTTCCAGCTTGTCGCGGTTGCGATCGAGGATCGCCTTGCCGATGCCCTTCACTTCCAGCAACTCATCCACCGAGGCGAATGGCCCATTAGCATCACGATACGCAACAATCGCTTTGGCCTTTGTCTCGCCAACTCCGGACAACTGTTTTTGCAGCGTTAGCGCATCCGCCCCGTTGAGATCGACCTTTTCACTGGTAGACGTCGCAACGGTATCGCTCACCATCGTTGCCTTTTCCGTATTCGGGACAACGGCAGGTGCCGCCACTACAGCGATTGAAGCACTGGTGAGCAAAGCAAAAACCAGGGAGTAGAAAAAACCGTTACGCATAAATGACGCTCCATCATCGTTTGGGAAAGCAGCTTTTCCGAAGCTGCTCTCCAAACTTAGGCGATGGTTGGCGGGTGTCAAAAATGCGTCTATTACAGGATGTGAAACAATCAGGGTTCCAAGCGGCGCTGCTGGTAGATCCAGTCGACGATTTCGCCGTCCGGGGTGTAGCCGCTGACAGTTTCGCGCAGCAACTGGCGCACTCGTGAGTAATCATCCTTTTCGACTGCAACGAGTAATTCGTGCAGGCGCGCCTTGAGTACATCCCAGGGCAGGTGATCCTCGTTGGCGGTCATGATCATCGGATGGGGTGTTGCTGCTACGTTGTCGCCGATCAACAGCTCCTCGTAGAGCTTTTCACCTGGCCGCAAGCCAGTGAATTCGATGGAAATATCCCCCTGAGGGTTGCGCTCGGAGCGAATGCTCAAGCCCGACAGGTGGATCATTTTTTCTGCCAACTCGACAATTTTGACCGGTTCCCCCATGTCCAGCACGAAGACATCACCGCCCTGCCCCATGGATCCGGCTTGAATGACCAGCTGCGCGGCTTCCGGAATCGTCATGAAGTAGCGGGTGATCTTGGGATGGGTGACCGTCAGCGGGCCGCCTGATTTGATCTGACTGTGGAACAGCGGGATCACCGAACCCGACGATCCCAGCACATTGCCGAAACGGACCATGGTGAAGCGGGTTTTGTTGACTCGGGAAACGTTTGATTTGTCACCAAACAATACCGGCGCTATCTCACGGCTCAAGGCCTGCAACGTCAACTCGGCCAAACGTTTGGTGCTGCCCATGACATTTGTAGGCCGCACCGCTTTGTCGGTGGAGATCAGGACGAAATTCGAAACGCCCGACTGCAAGGCGGCCTGAGCAGTATTGAGTGTACCCATTGCATTGTTGAGTACACCTTCAGCTATGTTGTGCTCAACCATAGGTACATGCTTATAGGCTGCGGCATGATAAACGGTGTCGACTTTCCAGTACTTCATGACATCGAGGAGTTTGGCCGGGTCACGGATTGACCCGAGAATCGGCAGCAACCGCAAGGAAATCGATTCACAGGCAGCACGCTGCTCTAGCTCTGACAAAATGCTGTAGAGGTTGAATTCGCCGTGGTCGAACAAAATGAGAGTGATCGGGCCCAAGGCAAATATTTGCCGGCACAGCTCCGAACCTATCGACCCCCCTGCGCCCGTGACCATGACCGTCTTGCCTTTGATACAACGCTCAAGCAGATCAGGTTGGGCAGGCACGGAGTCGCGCCCCAACAAATCCGCGATATCCACTTCCTGAATATCTTCAACCTTGACCCTGCCACTGGCTAGATCAGTAAAGTTCGGGACGCTGCGAATATGGAGCGGAAAACCTTCAAGCAAGTTAAGGATTTCCCGACGTCTCGCCCGGGTCGAAGAGGGTAAGGCAAGTAGAATTTCCTTCGCGCCCGTCACATCGATCATTTGCTGAATATGCTTGGGCTTGTACACCTGCAAGCCTGAGATGGAGCGATCGGAAATACCCGGATCGTCATCGATGAACGCTACCGGACGCATTACCCGCCCCATGCGAAGCGCCGCTACCAGTTGGTTACCGGCAACCCCCGCGCCATATACAGCAACTTTGATCAGGCCATCGTCGCGGTTTGCAAAGGGCACATGCTGAACCGCATTGAACCAGTCACCCATGAAGTACTGGCGCATCAGTAGACGCAGTCCGCCGATGATCACCATGCTCAACCACCAGTAGTTGAAGATTATGGAGCGCGGAACCACAGTCTCGTGATTGCTGTACCAGTAAACAATCAGCGCGAGAATCAACGATGAAAGACTGACCGCCTTGATGATCGCAACCAATGCGTCGTTGCCGAAGTAACGCATGACCGCCCGGTACATGCCGAAACGGATAAACAGGGGGATAGCCACAAGCGGGGCTGACGCGAACAACCATAAATGGACGCGCAACGGGTTATACATATCGTCGATGCCAAGCCGAACGATAAAAGCCAACCAAAGCGCCAGCCACACCAACACAATATCGGTGGCAACCTGAATCAACCTTTTGCGGCGCCGAGGCAATCCCAGCAGATACGCTCGAATTTTATCCATCATCCCGTCACTTCCTCAGCACGATCCTTTCAACTGAATTTTTGCGCCGAATCCTGTGATACAGACGACTTTTACAGCAGCGCTAAACAGTAACACTGTTTTTCAATTATTTGATGTTCGACCTTCCAGTCGTCCCGCCTCGTACCTGACCGCCAGCCACACCAGAGGCAGGTAAGCCAGGATCAGGGCGAAGGCTCCATCCCATTTGTAGAGCACTACTCCAATCGCAATAGGCATTAGCCAGAGCAAGTTGATCAGGCAGACGGCAAGCGCGACAGGCATATGACCGCCATGCGACCGGGAAGCAAACTGATAGGCATGGCTCCGGTGCGCCTCGTAAACCTTGTCGCCGCGAAGCAGACGCCTTAACAGCGTGAAGGTGGCATCGACAATAAACACCCCTAGCAGAATGAGCCAACCCCACAGTAAATCAGGCGCGATCCAAGCCGCCTGTAGAGACAAAAGTCCCAACACGACACCCAGAAAACCACTGCCTGCATCCCCCATGAAAATCTTCGCCGGCGGAAAATTCCAACACAAAAAACCCGCTACGCAAGCAGCAAGAAGGACTGCGGGCCATGCAAGATCAGAGTTACCGCTGAACCAATAGATAAGCACGCCGCCGAAACACACGGTGATCGCCTCAAGACTGGCAATACCGTCGATACCGTCCATGAAATTGTAGAGATTCAGCATCCACACCAGATAAACCACAGCCAGAAAATGTCCGATCCAGCCTGGATCAATCGAGAATCCAAACAAGGCAAAGGGCGCGAGCCCCCCCAGCCAGTAAACTCCCCAACCCGCACTCAGGAAATGCGCCAGCAATCTCCATCGCGCGGCAATATGGCCATGGTCATCCAGAAACCCGATCACAGCAGTGACCGAACCCACCCCTAGAAAAGCAATAAAGGTATCAGATGACATCAATCCACAGCCATATAGCATACAGAGCGCTACAATATAGCTCAGCACTATTGCCACTCCTCCGCCGCGCGGAGTCGGGACTGAATGAGAGCTGCGGTCATTCGGCACATCCATGAGGCTTCGCGCCAGCGCATAACGCCTTAAGCCTGCGGTCAGGGCGAACGAAACTCCCGCCAACAATGGAACAATCCAGTAGAAGTTCATTACTTTTGAGATTCCAGATAGGCTTGCACGGTCGCGTTCAGTCCTTGATCGAGGCTCATTGGAGGCACCCACCCCAAGAGTCGTAAGTTTTTGCTTATATCAACCTGAAGAGAACCGAAGAGTCGCTGGGCAATGGCCTCCCTGCCCAGGAGCTTTGCCCCCAGACGCATAAAAGCCACCGGAAATGGCAACAGCCTCGCGGGCTTATTCAATGCTCGACCGATTTTCATCAACAGCTCTGTTGTGGATACATCCTCACCATCGCTGGCAAGAAAAGTCTGGTTGGCCGCTGCTGGATGTGAGAAGCACGTCAGTATCAGATCGATCAGGTTATCCAGGCTCACCAGACTACGCTTGTTGACGATCGCACCAAACGGCAACGGAACTCCCCGGTCCAGCCAGCGGATCATACTTAAAAAGTTCGCTTTCACGCCCGGCCCGTAAACCAGTACGGGCCTGATAATAACAAGTTCCATTGACGTCGAAGATACCAACTGGCGAAGAGCTTCTTCAGCTTCACACTTGGAAATGCCATAGGGATCGACGGGGGAAAAGGGATCGTCTGCCGTAAAGGCTCTGCCAGGAACAGTAGACTCCCCGTTCACTTTGATTGAGCTGATGTAAATGAATCGACGGACCTTCGCTTTCACGGCCTGTCTAGCCAGGTTCAGAGTGCCCTCGACATTTATCAAGCGAAACTCGGTCAAGGGATCGCCCGACTGCTCGTCCATCACGTGAACCCGTGCTGCGGCGTGCACTACAACGTCGACGTCAACCAGAGCAGCCTGCCAATCAACGGTTGGAGTCAGGCCAGGAACATTGAACGCGCGCACTGACGCAGGCAGGCTTTTGCAGTCACGTCTTAATGCCGTGCGCAAGGAGTATTCTTTTTGACTTGCCAATGTCCTTAACAGGGCGCCGCCCAGAAAACCCGAACCACCTGTAACCAATACGGTGCTAGCGTTCATCTATCTCATTCTTAAATAGCAAAATCATCGTGATAGCAACCCTGGTCCCACACCTCGACATATCGCGCAGTCTGCTGTGATCGCGAAGCATCGTCCTGGTCAGCAAGCCAATGCACTGAACACGCGAAACCGAATGAATTTGTTGTAGGGCAAGGCCTGAGATCTGTCGTCTATGGCGGCCATGATACCTGTAAACCCGGACCATGCTTTTCAGCCATAAAAATGACGGATGCACATGTTACCTGATTGCCCCCTGTCCGCCGGTCAATATCCCTGCGCAGATGCGGCTAAGCACTACTAGGGCAAAGTAATTTTCGCTACAATGCCCGTTTTGACTTTGGTCATCCAATGTTATTCCGAGGCTAACTCGCGGTTAGTGCCCTCGCCACGGATTTTTCTGACCAACGAGTCATTTATTCGCAACGGAGTGCCAGGTGCATAGCCCCTCAACATCAGATTCTAGCGTGGACACTCACCCGGCAAACCAACTCGTGAAGTCAAATTGCTTCCACCGCTCATTGTCTAAACGTGTCGCAATACTTATGTGCACGTACAACGGTCAACGTTTTCTGGCTGACCAACTGGCCTCCATCGCAACCCAGACTCACGAAAACTGGATAATTGCCGTATCCGACGACGGATCAACCGATCAGACCCTGGACATTCTCGCGGCGTTTTCCGAAGGATTGAAGACAGCAGACAGTGTCCGCGTGTTCCAGGGTCCCAAACGGGGGTTTGCCGCCAATTTCCTGACTCTCACCTGCAACGAGGCTGTTCAGGCGAATTTTTATGCATGGTCTGATCAGGACGATATCTGGCTGGACACCAAACTCGAGACAGCTCTGGACTGGCTGCAAACGATTCCCGCGGATGTTCCGGCACTTTACTGCGGGAGGACCCGCGGCATGAACTCGCACGGAGAGCCCATGGAATGCTCACCACTTTTTTCACGTCCTCCGGCGTTTGCCAATGCATTGGTACAGAGCATCGCGGGAGGCAATACGATGGTGTTCAACCATGCAGCACGCGAATTGATGCGCATCGCAGGCGATCATCTGGAGATCGTCGCCCACGACTGGTGGGCCTATCTTCTGGTGACCGGCGCGGGCGGCAAGGTTGCCTACGACGCACAACCTTTCGTTCTGTATCGTCAGCATGAAGACAACCTGATCGGGGCCAACTCCGGATTGAAAGCCCGGCTTTCACGCTTTCGCCAGATGCTCAAAGGACGCTTTTCGAACTGGAATGAACAGAACATCCATTGCCTGACTTCGGCGCACGCACTGCTGACTAATGAAAACCGGAAAAAACTTGAATGCTTTCGCCTTGCGCGAAAAGGCAACTTGCCGCGCCGCCTTCTTGGACTGCTGCGTGCCGGTGTCTACCGCCAGACACTGCCAGGTAACATCGGACTTCTCCTCGCAGCCATCGTGAAGGGTATTTGACCGATGACAACCTATCGAAAGCTTCACCGTGACGGCAACGGTGTATTCGTCAAATCGGGTTTCAGTCATTGCGCTGCACCCATCGGTTACTTCCAGTCGCCACCTTCAGGCGAACTAAATAACGTCGCTCGTACAATCTATCAACTTACCGAACGGCCTCCATTGGAGCTTTTGCCTTGAACATGCATGATTCATTTCCAACGTCGCCTTTGCGAATGCTGATCAGCGCAATTAAAAATCGCCAACTGATCATGCAACTGACGAAACGAGAGATTTCATCTCGTTATCGCGGTTCAGTGGGGGGCGTAGCATGGTCATTTATCAACCCGCTGCTATTGCTCGCTATTTATACATTTGTCTTTTCAACCGTATTCAATGCGCGCTGGGGCGGCACCGGTGCGGCCACCGGGTCCAAAGTCGACTTCGCGCTGATTCTGTTTACCGGCCTGATCATTCATGCGTTCTGCGCAGAATGCATCAACTCGGCACCCAAACTGATCACTGGCAACGTCAACTTTGTAAAAAAAGTCGTTTTTCCGATTGAAACCCTCGCTCCGACCTCGGTGTTGAACGCCTTGTTTCACCTGTGCGTCAGCCTGTCGGTGCTGCTGGCAGCACAACTGGTGTTCAATCACTCGATTCCGCTTACTGCGCTGTTTTTCCCGATTGTTCTGATACCGCTAATCCTGATGGTGATAGGCCTATCCTGGATCTTGTCCGCACTCGGCGCATACATACGCGATATTGGCCAGGTCACGGGCATGGCCGCCACGGCACTGCTGTTTCTGTCGCCGGTTTTCTACCCGATCAGCGCCTTGCCTGAAGAGTACCGCGGCTGGCTATATATCAACCCATTGACCGCTATCATCGAAAATGGCCGCGCAACCCTGTTGTTCGGCCAGATCCCTGATATGCACACACTTGGCACGAGCTATATCGTCGGCATTGTTATCTGCTGCCTCGGCTTTGCATTCTTCCAAAAAACTCGCGCAGGCTTTGCTGATGTCCTCTAAAGATGTTGCCATTCGCGTCAATGACCTCTCCAAGCGTTTCAACATGTATGAGAAAGCGCACGATCGCTTGCTTCAGATGATCTTGCCATCAAAGAAACTTCACCATGAGTTCTGGGCTCTCAAGGACATCAACTTTGAAGTTGCACGCGGCGAGTCTGTCGGCATCATCGGCAAAAACGGTTCGGGCAAATCCACACTGCTGCAGATTATCTGCGGCACACTGACGCCGACCTCGGGCACGGTAAATGTCGATGGGCGCATTGCCGCGCTGCTTGAGCTGGGCTCAGGTTTCAATCCGGAATTCAGCGGGCGGGAAAACGTTTATCTCAACTGTGCGATTCACGGCCTGAGTCGCAGCAAGACTGACGAACTGATGGATGACATCCTGTCGTTTGCAGACATCGGGGAATTCGTCGACCAACCCGTAAAGACTTACTCCAGCGGTATGTTCGTGAGGCTGGCATTTTCTGTCCAGGCTAATCTGAAACCTGAAATCCTGATTGTCGACGAAGCCTTGGCGGTCGGCGATGCGCTGTTTCAGAAACGCTGCTACGAACGAATCGAAAAGCTCACCAGCAATGGCACAACCCTGCTGTTCGTCTCCCACGATGAAGAATCGGTGCGGACCCTGACGCAGCGGGCGATCTTCCTGTCGAATGGGAAAATTGAAAGCATCGGGTCTTCGGCAGACGTCATCCTCGATTACCGCAGGAACCTGCACGAACAGGAAAGTCTTTACCTGCAACAGTTGACGAAAAACCTTTCCGACAAGGCTGCGCAACATCAGAAGGACGATAACAAGGCTGCCAGGACCGAATCGAAAACTGCAGACCGGTTCTCCTTCGGTAATCAGGATGCCGAGGTTCTGGATGTGCGCGTGTTGAACGCCGAGGGCGAAGAGACCCAGGTTTTCTATGCCACGCAGACGGCTGTCATTCGCGTGTCCTTCCGCTGCAACGTCGATCTTGAGCACCTGAATGTGAGCCTGCGTCTTCGCAACAAGGAAGGCGTCAAGATTTACTCCTGGGGCACGCTAAACCAGGACATGGCCATTGCCGCCAATCTGGCGACGGGCGAGACCTTCTGGACCAAGACATTCACTGCCGGCACCGAGTCATCTGTTGATTTTCAGTTTGAATGCAGTCTGGGCGCCAACCTTTACGAAATTCAGGCTGCCATATCCCAGGAAGGCAAACCTTACTACGCCGAACAACGCATTCTTCACTGGCGAGACGAGGCGGCATTTTTTACGGTGGCTACCAAGCCCCGCGAATACCATTTTGGCGGTGTCCTCGACCTCCGCATGAAAGCAATCGAACTCAAGGGCTGAGCCAATGACTATTTCCACCACAAACATTTGCTCGGCATCACTGACGGCAGGGGAACGGCAACAACTGGTCTCGCAGGTACTTTCAGCCTGTGGTAACGGCAAAGTGCTACATATCGGCCTGCCAGATACAGAGTTGCTGCGGGCCTTCCTGCTGGCGGGTGTGCAGGCGTACAACGTCTTCCCGGGTGCTGAAACCGAGTGCGGCAATGCACAGCTTCCAGGACGGTTCATTGCATGGGACGGTGCTGACCTGCTATTGGACGACGAGAGTTTTTCGACGGTATTGATCACTCATGCCGACGACGCAGCTCTCTCCCTCAAGCGTTTGGCTGTCGAAGCGCCAAGAGTCTCGGAACGCAACATCTTCCTGTTTCTGGACACCAGCTGCGAACCCGACACAAAAGAAGCCCGCAAAGCTTGGGAAATGCTGTTCTTCGAAAACGGCGTACGCAAACACCCTGCCTACTATCGCGTCAACGACTACCAGTCTCTGCAATATGAACAAGGCAAAATTGCCATACCGCTTGAGAAGCTTCCCAAGGAAGCCGCCACCATTTATCCATTGGAAGCGCTGAAAGACGAGCGCGACCTGCACATGGACATGACGCGCGAGCCTGGCAGTCGCTCCGATGGCCATATCATTCGCTATCTCCTGGCCAGTCGCTATGTGCGCAACGGCGACCGCATCCTCGACGCAGCCTGCGGACTAGGTTACGGCGCCTATACTTTGTTCAACTGCTCGGACGCCAGTTCGATCCTCGGCGTTGATGGCAGCAACTATGCAGTCAAATACGCTGAAAAAAACTTCTCTGCGGTCAATTCGCAACTCACCTTCAAAGAAGGCTGGCTGCCGGAAGCGCTGAACGATATTCCGGATAACTCGATCGACCTCATTACCTCGTTTGAAACCTTGGAACACGTACCGGATCCGGTTGGATTGCTGGCAGAGTTCTACCGGGTCCTAAGTCCGTCCGGGCGAATCGTACTTTCCGTTCCAAATGACTGGTCAGACGAAACCGGAGAAGATCCGAACGAATTCCACTTTCACGTCTACACGTGGGAACGCATCGTTAAAGAACTGGAAAAAGACTTCATCGTCGAAGCGGCTTACGCCCAGACAGCGGATCAATACAAACCGAAAATCAACAATGCTTACGAGTGGGCAGTCGGCATTCGCGAGCTGTATGAAGTAGATCCCAAGACATTGATCGAAAAAGATCCGTCTTGTGAATGGTGCCTTCTGGTCGGCATGAAATCGCCGACACTTGGCGCAACCGTGCCTTACCGCGAAACCACCTACGATCTCTATCCTGAAAACCCGGGATGGAAGGTCACGCGTTTTGACGACTATGCCAACCCCTGGCTGGTGAAAGGCCTGGTCACGATCGGTCATCGCATCGAAGACACTCAGAAGCTGCTCGAGCTTGCCCGCGAAGTCGCCGCTCAAGCCCCGGAGACCTCACCTGACCTGGGAGCGGCACTGTGCATTCAGGCTTACCAACTGCTGCAGGCATCCACACTGACGGTGAATCAGTTGGAAGTGTTTGCAAAAGATTCTGACGCTTACATGAATCAGCCGGATCATTCACCGCAGCAGTTGCGCTGGAAAGTATCGATATCGTTCGTTATGGCCCAACTCTGGCAGGCCGCAGGCGACACTGATCGCGCCATTGATCTTTATAAAACTTGTGTGGCCTATGACTGCACCCAATACAGCCCGACTCTGATTACCAAGCAAATCAGGTCCTACCTGAATCTGGGTTTGATCGAGTCCGGCAAAAGAAATAATCAACAAGCTGCGTTGTATTGGCGTACAGGTGTCACCAGTGCAGAAAAGGCCCTCGCGATCGATTGGTGCGCCTCATTGGGCTCGCTCGAAAAACCGACCGATTTTGGTATGTCCGAACTGGGCGCCATTGTCGAACTCGCTTCTTCGTGCGCTTATGCCTTGCGATACGTTTCCAACACTGAGAATCGCACCCCGCAATGGTGGCATCAGCATCTTCGTGACCGCGACTCTCAACTGTCGAGAATGCCAGGTATCGTGGCGGAAACCGCGAGACTGAATCGGGTGGTCATCGACAAAGATGCGACCATTCAGTCTGTGATCACGCAGACCGAGGTCGCCGTACAGGCCGCCATCACCAAGACTGAGGCAGCGTTTCACTCTGCGATCACACAGACGGAAGAAGCGTTCGTGTCCGCCATCTCGCAAACCGAGGCAGCGTTCCAATATCTCATCAACAAAACAGAGGCGGTTGCTGAGTCCGCCATCAATCAGACTCAGAATCTGAACTCCACGCTGAATGAAATTAATGACGCCCTGCAAGAAGCACTGGCTGCCTCTGAAGCAAGACAGCAGGAGATCAGCGCCCTGAACCAGCACCTGGAACAAAAGAACGCCATCGTGCAACAGCTCAACGTTGAAGTCGCACATCGCGAGCAACGGCTACAAGCCATCGGCCGGAGCCGACTGTTTCGTTTGAGTCAGGCATTTGCAGCGCAACCCAACGATCTCAAGAAATACTTGCGCATCGCCTACATGCTCGCCTCCCTCGTGACCCCTGCCCCCGCACGTCGCTTGCTGAGTCCGACCGTCTCGGCCTTGAAGAAAAGCCTGAGAGGCCAGCCACCAGCTATTGTGTCGAACACTGATGCGCCCACCGACATCAGTGAAGATACTTACATCGTCAAGCAGCCAACCAGTGTGAATGCTGTCCGGCCGCGGGTGCTGCATGTCATCGCCAACTTCATGACCGGCGGCTCCTCACGCCTGGTAGTGGACATCTACGAATACCTGGGCGTCCGGTTCGAGCAAAGTATTCTGACCAGCCATGCGCCGATCCCCGCCGCGTATTCGGGCATCACCATCAAGGAAATCAAACTGTCTGCAGACGAGATGCCTTTTGTCGAGTACCTGCAAGCACTACAACCAGATGTCATTCACATGCACTACTGGGGCGACTGTGATGAACCCTGGTATGACCAGACCATGCGTGCCGCGCAACAATTAGGCATTCCTGTCATCCAGAACATCAACACACCGGTTGCGCCTTACTTGTCGCCCTCCATCAAGCGTTACGTATACGTCAGTGATTACGTTCGCAAGGTTTTTGGACAAGCAGAAGCACCGAATGCAACGGTTTATCCCGGCTCCGACTTCTCGATGTTCAAAGCCGATGCGCCCAATCAGACTGCTACCGACACGATCGGCATGGTTTACCGACTGGAAACGGACAAGCTTAATGCTGACTCCATTACTCCGTTCATCAAAGCCGTACAGAAACGCCCGCAGACCCGCGTATTGATTGTCGGTGGCGGAAGTCTGATGGAGACCTTCAAGGAAGCGGTGAACTCGGCAGGCGTATCAGACAACTTTGAGTTCACCGGTTATGTCGCCTACTCGCAACTGCCGGACTTGTACCGCCGCATGAAGCTGTTTGTTGCGCCGGTCTGGAAAGAAAGCTTCGGCCAAGTCAGTCCTTTTGCGATGCGCATGCATGTTCCGGTTGTCGGGTATGACATCGGTGCAATTGGCGAGATTGTCGATGACAGCAGCCTGCTCGCCCCTTACGGCGATGCGGACAAGCTCTCTGACATCATCGTAGATCTGCTGAATGACAGTGCTCGTCGCACCTACATTGCCGACCGTCACAGCGAAAGAGCCGAGGCTCACTTCTCGATCCAGGCAATGATTGCGAGCTATGACCAGATCTATGCCGAAACCCTGGCGGAAACCAAACAATGAAAATCGTTTTTTTTGTGCACTGCTTCTTTCCGGATCATTTTTACGGAACAGAAACCTATACGCTGGAACTGGCAAAGAACTACCGCAACTGGGGTCACGAGGTAGTCATCGTCAGCGCCTTGTTCCAGGGCGAGCCGGCGGCAGCGGAACTGATCACTCGATATGAGCATGAAGGCTTTGAAGTCGTCCTGGTCGACAAAAACAAAATCCCTCACGTCAATATCAAGGAAACGTACTACCAGGCGGAGATGCGTCCGGTCTTGACCGATATTCTCGCCGACTTGAAACCGGACATCGTTCACGTCACTCATTTGATCAACCACACCAGTGCCTTGCTCGAAGCGACCAAGGCCTTGGGCATTCCGACCTACGCAACTTTCACGGACTTCTTCGGTTTCTGCCTGACCAATAAACTGGAAGCAGCCGACGGTGCACTGTGCGCAGGCCCGTCCAGAACTCGCAGCAACTGCGTGGCCTGCTACTTGAAAGAGACTGCGCGCACGTCGAAAGAGGGCTGGATCAGATACGCGAACAATGGTACGTCAGCCAAGCTCATCGCCAGCGCCGTAACTGCTCTGCGCAAAATGCCGGGCGTGAAAAACAGTGTGTTCGATCAAACGATCGACTACATCGCGGAGCGTCCGGACATTCTTGGAGCTCTTTACAACGGCTCCTACGCAGGTGCCGTCGCGCCAACCACCTTTTTAAAGGAAGCCTATGTCAACAACGACATCAAGGTACCCATGAAAACCTTGTGGTTCGGCATCGATGTCGATCGCACGCCGAAGCCGCAGCGAGACGCCGAACACATTCCAGTGATCGGTTTCATCGGCCAGATAGCACCGCACAAAGGTACAGATCTGCTGATTGATGCCTTCAATCGCCTGCCAAAAGACAGTGCAAGATTGGTGATCTATGGTCCAACCGACCAGGACCCGGCGTACATGGAAGAATTGAAAGCCAAAAGCTCCGGCACGCAAATCGAGTTCCGTGGCGTTTTCGAGAGCAAGGATATGGTCAATATCCTGCGCGATATGGACACCTTGGTAATCCCGTCACGCTGGTATGAAAACAGCCCACTGGTGCTGCTGAACGCTCTGGCCACCCACACCCCTGCCTTGGTATCGGATGTGCGCGGCATGACCGAGTTTGTAGAGGCCGGGGTAAACGGAGAGATATTCGATCGCGGCAGCGCCGAAGATCTTTATCGCAAGCTGTCAGCCTGGGTTGCCAACCCACAAGACCTTTACGATCTCGCGAAAACCACGAACTACGAAAGGACGCCGGAAATCATGGCCCGAGAGACATTTGCCATGTATGCGAAGACGCCTGAAACGGTCTGACGGTTTTGTATTGAACAGCAGGGGCCAAGGACGGCCGATGCTGTACGCACTTCACATTCGCTTTAAATACCAAGCGCACGGGATTCATTTATGCATGCGACAGTCAAACTTGACGCACTGACATCATTACGTTTTTTTGCCGCTGCAATGATCGTTCTGGGACACACCCATGGAGCTTTTGGCTCTTTGGGGCTGGCAACGACGCTGTCCCTGGCTCAAGGTGTATCCTTCTTCTTCGTACTCTCCGGCTTTATCCTGGCGTACAACTATCCAACGCTCGCTACACGCCAGGAAACTGCCCATTTTTTTAAAGCACGCATAGCCCGGATCTGGCCTGCACACATCGCAGCAATCATCTTGCTGTACCTGCTGACGTCCGGTTGGAACCTGGGTGGGCTGACCTATCTTCAGGCTATATTTACAGCCCTGGCCAACCTGTTTCTGATTCAGTCCCTTATCCCCCTCAGAGATGTATTTCTCACATTCAACGGTGTCGCCTGGAGCATCTCGACCGAGATGTTCTTTTACTTCAGCTTTCCGTTATTGATTTCCAGTTTTATCCCGGGCTGGAAAGTAAAACTGATTTTCCTGAGTACCGTGGCAGCATTGTTTTTCGGATTCGCGATCGCTTGGAATATACCGGCAGATGATGCAGCGCCATCGGTGAGCCTGATGGGCCTGTTTTATGTGAACCCATTTGTTCGGATCATTGAGTTTTTTGCAGGGGTCCTCGCTTGCGGGGTGTATCAGAAAATCCACAGCCGTACCAAGAACCAACCCGGCCTGCTATTTTCCGCAGCAGAGTTACTGGTCGTTGTGCTCGCAGTATTCGCAATGTGGATAACGCCAAAGCTCACGACTATTTTTGCCATGCACGGTGCCATTGGCGGCGCCGTAAACTATTACCTGATCAAGTCCGGCAGTTTCCTGTTTTTTGCAGCCCTGATTGTTGTATTCGCTCTCGGCAAGGGTGTGTTTTCCAAAGCCCTCTCCGCGCCTTTTCTCGTGCTGTTGGGAGAAATCAGCTTTTCCCTGTACCTGGTACACATGACGATCTTCCAGTGGTACATGGCAAACTCCTTGTACTTCAGCCATCTTCCACTTCTTGTGCAAACTGCCGGCTACTGGGCTATCGCCCTGTCAATGGCGTTTCTTCTGCACAAAGCCGTGGAGAACCCCTGCCGCAAGTTGATCCTGAGCGTAAACAAAACCACGATCCCAAAAGCCCTGAGCACGGCATACAATGTAAGAGCAAGTGCCTACCTCGCAGCAGCAGGTGCCTTGATCCTGGCCCTCAATGTGTTACCCGCAGCGTTCGCCCCCAAAGGCTGCCAATCAGACGAATGCACTTACCTGGTCAAGAACCACGCGTTAACCAGTTCACCGGAATTTGGTGAAAATCTGCGCCTTGTCGCCGCTAAATCCGTGAAGACGAGTTCAGGCAGCGACAACATCGAGTTGGCCTTCGAACTGATCAAGCCTCTCCCCAAGGGATATATTCTGGCGGTTCACCTCCTGGACAAGAACGCGGAGATTCTCGACAAGTCGGACACTGCGCTTTCAAAGTCTGAAAAGCTGAGGCCAGGGGATCAATGGACAGAGGTTGTGACACTCACAGCAGGTCTCAGTAAACCCTCACCGCAAATGCTGGGACTGGCAGTTTATCTTGACCCGGCCAGCCCGATTGCTGTGCGCAGTAAGGTCTCTGACTATAACGGACGCCGAGCGCTACTCCAGCTCTCAAACATCCAATCCAATTAAGAGCCTTAGACTTTGGTGAGAATCATCGAAATTATCAAAATACGCAGCGCTGTTGACCACCATGCAAGGTGAAACGCCTTTTGCCAATGGCAAACGTATTCTGCTGTGCGTTCATCAGTTTTTTCCGCAATTTTCTGCGGGAACAGAAGTGCTTACATTATCGACTGCTCAGGCACTGAGAGACGAAGGCTACATTGTTGAAATTGTGACGGCGCAGCTTCAGGGAGAAGAAAACCTGAGTCTTGCTTCTTACGATCATGAAGGCTTCAGGGTTCATCAACTACTGGTGCCCTACGTCGCAGGGAAGTTCTCCAGCACTACACTAGTGGATGAATACAACAACCGTGCGGTATACGCCCCCTTCAAAAGTCTGCTTGATCACTTCCAACCGAATCTAGTGCATTTCTTTCATTTCAAAAACCTGACGATATCAGCACTTCAAGCGTGCGTTGACAAGAATATTCCAACGGTTTACACCCCTACCGACTACTGGATCAACTGCCGATCCTGTCAGCTGGTGAAACCCTGGGGTCAGAATGAGTGCTCTGGACCAAGTCTTTTGGCAAGTAACTGCCTCAAACACGTAGCCATTAATAACCAGAAGGGCACCATGCGCCGGCTTTTGGCGCATACGCCTCAGGTACTATTTTCCGCGTTGATGCTGGCTGCGTCCGCGCCAATCAATACCCGCTTCAAGAACATCATGCTGGCCATGAAGGATCTTCGCAATCGTGAGCAGACCATTGCCCAAGCCATGCTCAAAATTGATAAAATTTTACCGCCTACACTATTCATAGAACATTTACTGATCAACACGGGAATCCCCCAGCACAAAATCAGACGCCTCAAATACGGAATCCAGCCGCCAATCATCTATCCAGTTGATCTGGATCGAATCAAAGCGACAGGAAAGACTCCCACTATCGGTTTTATTGGAACGCTGACAAACCACAAGGGTTGTCATGTTCTCCTGCAGGCCATCAAGCAACTTCCAAACATGGACGCGGACGTTGTCATTTACGGCGATACACAACAAAACCCGGATTACGTGAAAAATCTCGACGGGATTATTCAGAATGATCCACGAGTTCGGTTCATGGGAACTTTCCCTCACGAACGAATTGGTAGCGTTTTGCACTCGCTGGATGTACTGGTCATCCCTTCTACATGGAGAGAAAACGCGCCGCTCGTGTTATTGAATGCTTTGGCTTGCGGAACCCCCATCATCGCAAGCGACGTAACGGGAATAACTGAATACTTGGGGGAAAAGGATAACGTAACAGTATTCGAGCCTGGAAACGCCGAAGAATTGGCGCAAAGTCTCCGGTCGTGCCTTGCATTGAATAATGAGCACGCCCACAATCATGGCGCAGGAAGGATAGCCGGTGAGCCGCTGCACGCCTACATCAGCGTACTATCGGGTGTATATGCGGATCTCATGCAAATTCATGAAAAATTGGAATAAATTATGAAGTATGTAATTTTCGGCGGCGGTGGCTTCATCGGCTCGAACATAGCGGACAAGCTCCTTGCAGAGGGCCACAGCCTGCGAATCTTCGAAAGGCCCCGAGTCCCTCCGTACCGCGTGTTCGAGGCCCATGAGAACGTTGAATGGATCGCTGGAGATCTTCAGAGCAAACACGACCTTGAAGAAGCGATCAAAGGCGTAGATGGGGTACTCCACTTGGTATCTACTACCCTTCCTAAATCTTCTAATGATGATCCTATTTATGACATTCAAACGAATGTCATTGCGACACTGAACATGCTGAATGTGATGGTGGAGCAAAAGGTTGAGCAGATCGTGTTTATATCATCAGGTGGTACCGTTTACGGGAAGCCCGTACAATGCCCACTTTCCGAAGAACACCCCACTGATCCAGAAGTATCCTACGGCATCAGCAAACTCACCATCGAAAAATACCTGTATCTCTACAAGAAGCTCCACAACATCAAACCGGTGATTTTAAGGGTTGCCAACCCTTATGGCGAAAGACAACGAATTGAAACGGCACAAGGTGCAATTGCAGCTTTTGTAAGCAGAGCGACAGCGGGAAAAACCATAGACATCTGGGGAGATGGCTCGGTTACGCGAGACTATATATATATAAAAGATATCGCCAACGCATTCTCGAAAGCCCTCAAGTACCAAGGCTCTGAGATTGTTTTTAACATCGGCTCAGGCGAAGGGACATCACTTAACGCGCTGATCGATCTTATTGAGAAGATAACTGATAACGCGGTGACTCGTAACTTCATGCCCGCACGAGCTTTCGATGTACCTATCAACGTACTTAATTGTTCGCTTGCAGAAAGGGAACTTGGTTGGAAGGCAGAGTTCAGTCTTCATGATGGGCTGAGGCACACAATTAACTGGTACATTGATAGCCTGACAACCGAAAAGAACAAAGGTTAAGTTAAACCATCAAATCAACGGGGCAAAAACCGCTTGCCCCGTCTACAGAGTAAAAAATTGGAGACTGTTACTTGGGATTGTAATATCCACTGCATGCGCGGAAAAGTACCGCCAACACAGCTAGATTCCCCTTAATTCCGTTGATTTTAGTTGGAACTTTGCCGATCGGATATCGCCTCACCGTCGCCAATTCTTTGCATTGGAAACCGAGTTTGGGAGCCCTGTAGCTAAGGTATGCAAGCAATTCGTATGTCATAAAGACATTGCGAAATGGCAAAATCCTGGTATCCAGCAGCATCTTGCGACTATAGGCCCGGAACCCCTGAGTGGTGTCTGTCCACTTAAACCCCGACGAAAGACTCAGTAAGGGTGCATGAATCAATCGAATGGCCAGGTCTCTCGATTTCGGCGTATTTTCTGCAACGCCGCCTTCCAGGAATCTGGAGGCTTGCACGAAATCTGTTCCTTTATCTAGCTCGGCGATGAATTGCGGTATGGCGTCCGGATCATCTTTGTCATTACCGTCAATAGTAACAATTCCCTCATACCCTTGATCAAGAGCGAAGGCATAGGCGCAGCGTAACTGCGCACTCAGCTTGCCTGGTCCACGCTTGATTAATAATCCGCGGACCTCGTTGCGACGCAGAAACTCCGCATCGAGTGAGTTATCAGTACTGCCACCGTCTACGATAATGATGTCGGCATGTTCACTAATAGTCAGGCGACTCATTCTATCTAGAAGGCTTCTGATTCGATCACCTTCGTTAATGACCGGAATCACGACACACCAACGCTTCGATCGACCCAGCCACAGGCTTTCTTCGTACGCGGGCACGTCCCAACTGAGGCGAGTCTTATCGGTTTTATCTGTAATCATGTTCATCGTTACCATTAAGTCGAGCGAAGTGTGATCAAGAACACACCGATAATTACCAAGACAATCCCTGCCAATGTCGTGGTATGGAACGGCTCTCTGAAGACAAGCACTGAAGAGATAGCAACGGCTGCAACAGCACCGGCGGTGAGAACCGGGTGCGCTACGTTCAACGGTAAACGCGCCAACGCAGCTGCGTAAAGGAGAAATGCCGTACCGTACAATCCCAAGCCCAGCCAAAAAGGCCAGTTCGTCAGCGCCGCAAAGGGATCGGAAAATGAAGGGAATTTACGTGGCGCCATCATCGCCATTTTAATTAATACGCTGGCAGACGCATTCGACAAAATCCCCACTATCAGGATTATCCACTTCATGAAGCGCACCCGGATAAGTTTTCTCGGTAGCAACTGACAGCAACGCCTAATGCGCGCTCTATTGATACCGGATTCGGTTCGCTCTTCAGCCCCAACATCTCAATGCAGACGACATGATTAGGCAAACGCTCGTGGAGAATACGGCTCATCGTTACATGATCGGTAGTACCATCCCCTAACGGCACCAGGTTGGGCTCACTGGCGTGAACATGGCCAATAATATCTGCACACTGATCAAGTGTTAATAAAGGCTCTTCATTGGAAATCGTTATTGCCCCAGTATCAAACTGCATCCTGATAAAGGGGTGATCGACTTCCCGGACGACTTGCGCGGTCTCAGTATTGGTTACCATATAGTTTGCGCCATAGCAGACCGGATTCGGTTCCAAACAAATGGTAGTGCCATATTCCCCAGCGATGTCTCCAATTGCGCGAAAAAAAGGAATCGCAATTGAGGATACTTCGTTGTCTGACAATCCACTTCGATCCCTGTTTTTTGGAGATCCGAAAACCAGAAATTTTGCACCCAGGCCTTGGCCGACACGACACACATGAGACAAATGCTTGATCAGCTCACCTCTGCTGCGGTCAGAACCGAACACATTCAATCCGGTTGTCCCAAAGAGCAAAGACTGCATACCGGTTATTTCCACCCCCTTGGCTTTCCACCAGTCTCGGACGCTCAATATATCTTCTTTTCGAGCGTTAGCCAGATCAGGAAAATATTTGCTTGGGGCCACATCGATGGCATCAACCGAGTATTGCTTCAGTAGTCCCGCGACGCTTTCGTCGTCCTGCGGATCCCATGCAATATTTGAGATAGATAGCCTCATTGCGCAAGGTTCTCTATCTTCGGTTCGGACTGAACATAGGCCCTGACCGCCTGAATGGTTTCCCGCGAACTATACTGGTAACGACCACTGCCGCCGAACAAATGAGCATGATTAGTCTGCATATTGTAAACAGCCGCAGGCTGATCTTTTACATTATCAAATTCAACACCAAAGCCGAGCTCGGATATATGTCCAACAGATACGGGAGCAGCGGTCAAATGAACAAGTTTCAAACCCGAACTAAGCGCGATCGATATATCATACCAAAGATTAACCATCGGATAGAATTGAAAAACACCCCGACTATCGATAGCTTCAAGGTTATTCCGATTGAGAAAGTCGTAAATAATATTTTTCCGTAAACCAGGTCCAACTAACCCGGGAAGGCGGACAATCAGATGCTCAGAAAAATGACCTTCAACAAACTTCTCTAGCATCCTCCTATTCAGGCCGTAAGGATGAAGCCCGATTTCATCAACGTGCGTATTTTCATCAACATCGACTGCCTTCATGAAAACATCTACAGTACTGATCAAAATGAATCGTTTACATTTGACGGTCTTGAGGACTTCAATCAGCCCACGTATATTTTCGAGATCGGCTTCCGGCTGCGAGTTGGCAATCCACTTTTGCGCGGGGGCGCCAGAGCAGACGACGGTATCAAATTGCTGCCCCTGAATATCGGCAATATTCGTGGATCGGTAGAGACAATCAAAATGGGTTTGATTTAATAGTGTCCCGCCGACAAATCCACTGTAACCAATGAGTGCACTAGCCATCGTATCCTCCTTACGGGCGACATTGATAATCACTGTTTAACCTCAATTAGATGAGGATAACCATCCAGGTTTGGATTTAAAGGATTACCACTGACAGTCACATTAATATACTGTTCACTGTACTCCAACGCAGTAATCTCTCGCACTCCGGCATCGGAAAAATATATTCCAGCACCAACAACCAATGACTGTCTATTTGAAAAATCATTTTTGACAAAAAATCGTGTTCCGGAAACCCCGTTCACCCAATTCGCATCAGTAAGATTGAAAGCAGCAAATGTTTTCGCCTGGAGTTGCTTATCAACAAGCATTGAATCCCGCCATATGATGTTGATTGACCCGTTCACTATTGAATACTGACCAAAATCAATCTTGCTTATACTATAGTTTGGTAACTTCACCAGGGCAATGCACGATACTGAATGCCGAGAAGGCCAATAAGGGGTAGGCACCTCGAATCGCTGCCATTCGAAATCCAGATTTTCAAATTGATCAGTGCCTGATGAAGCCCCGGTCTTATATACATGCAAGTAAAATGTCTTACTTTTATCAAACCGGCGGCAATCGCGCGAGTACAGAGCCAACTCTCCACTCAGTGTAACTTTTGCAACGATCCCGACCGATGTTTTTATCTCACTGCTTGGGTCCAACTCGAGCGCGGCCAAACTCTGTTCGAATACCTTTCCTTGCTCATAATTAAAACTGAAGCTAACAAAAGCCAGCATTACCAAGACATGAAGAAGCATCATCACGGGTTTATGCGGCGAGCGCTGCTTTAACGATAGCTTTAAATCCTCAACACACAAAACAAAGTAAGAAATCAAAACGTAGGCCAGAGCCTGGACAAACCCGAAATACCATAAAACGTAGTTTAATTGAGTATGGATGTAGGAGTGCCCTTTGGCAAGAATCAGCCAGGAAGCGGAAGCGCTAAAAAAAACAAATAGGGTTATGCCATTTTTAAAATCGAACTGGCGCCTGGAAATAGAAGCATATAAAAATCCAGTCAGAGAAAGTAGAATCAACCACTTGAACAAGGCACCTGGCAGATAGAAAAAAACCGCAGTTTCCCAGATATTGATATAGCGTTTCACTACATCTAGCGGAGAACTTTGAAGCGACGCTTTGAATACGTCATCAAAGGTAGATGGATCACCATACGTACGTCGCTTGACATCCTGCTCAAAGATATTTTGCAGTCCAGCGACAATCGTGTCACCGCGCATTCCCGCATGAAGCAATAGAGCAAAAACAAAACCGAGTACGCATAATGCGAAGGTGAGTACAAAAAATTTCAGATTACGCCGATGGTCAGGACGCTCCTCGCGAAAAAAGGGAGCGATAAGGAATACAGAACAGGCGAATAGCGTAATCGCAGAGAGGTACTCATAACCTGCCAAACTCTTCAGAAAAACTGCCGCACCAGTAAGGCCGCAAAAAATGAATTTCTTGGCACGCTCATTAGACTTGTATGCTAACGCCGCAAATACCGCAGGTAAAAACCACAGCACGGGGACCCAATAAAGGTTTCTTGCGAAAGCAATGACCCAAGGAGAACTGATCATCACAACAAAGAAAATTGCGGCAAAACGCCCATTATATACTTTCGCATACAACAGTGTGAGCAACCCGACAATCAGTGCAAACAAAACAGAATTCAATAATTGCAGTTCTGCGACCGAATGAAGACCAAACAAAGAATAAGAAGCTGAGAAGAACAGCCCTTGAACACCATA
>Ga0182006_1000710_pt1 | contig 23071 bp, 30 predicted proteins | sample Sormic07211104_1_FD_123022 | JGI IMG/M metagenome (GOLD analysis project Ga0182006, IMG submission 123022) | Rhizosphere microbial communities from Sorghum bicolor, Mead, Nebraska, USA - 072115-104_1 MetaG | ecosystem: Host-associated > Plants > Roots > Rhizosphere | place: USA: Nebraska...
CCCAAAGCTGAAGCAGTAATCCAAGCACTGGAGTCCGATTTGAATAATCTCCTTGCAACGAAGTCAGATCTGACCACGCTTCGTGGCGATATGAAAACTGATCTCACCGCACTCCGTAGCGACGTGAAATCGGACATAACTACGCTCCGCAGTGATGTCAAAGCAGACCTATCCCAATTGGAACTCAAGCTCACTGTCCGAATGGGCGTCATGATGTCTGCCCTGGCCGGCATTCTTATCGCAGGAATAAAATACATTCCCTGATGGACTCTTTACCTTCAACGCAGTGGACAACCCGTTGTTCATAGACGAGTGTTACCTCCGGTTCAAACGGCGGTTCGTCTAATCGTTTGATGGTCCCAATGACCGCAAAAGCTTCCTTTTTTGGTCAGTCGACTTCACGTCGATGGAAGCATGCTTTTCCCACCCACGACGGGTCTTCCCCGTCTTGGGGAAGACCTCTTTATGAGTTTGGAGGTCCTGATGAAAACAGAGCTGGCTCTGTACCGCGCGCTTATCGCAATCAACATTCCTGAATCCAAAGCCCATGCTTTTGCTGAAGCCATGGAGTCGGATATGCGTACCCTTCTTGCGACCAAATTTGACGTCACCAAGGTTCACGACGACCTGTTGGCCGAAATATCGAGGTTACGCTCGGAAATCGATCGAACTCGGCTGGAAATTGCTCATCTGGCTGAGATGCTAACCGTCCGGATCGCAGCAATGATGGTCGTTACAGTTATTGCGGTTGTCGGAGCCATGAGTCTGCTCAACTGATTCATCGTCCATTAGCGAAATCCGTCAAAGCCACCTGTCCATGTACAGGTGGCTTCTTCCTTTATGGAATGTTCAAAAACGAGTTTCTGTGATGTCCATACAAACCTACGCAGGCTGATTTCTATTTGGTACTTCACCAAGCTTCGTCCAGATCTTTGTCGCCAGGCGCGAACTGGATAGAGCGACTCCAGGCTGCCCTACTGCTGTCTCTCAATCATCGTCATCCTCTACCTGGTCGGTGAAATCAAAATACTCTTCATCTGCAATGGTACCCACGCTGTTCGACGCCGCCTTCAACTACAAGATTGCCAAAGGCACCGACCTTGCGGTGAACGTCAGCAACATGTTGGATGAGCAGCACGTGGTCGGTTCCTGCACGGCGAACTGTTACAATCCGGGTCGCGAAAATATCGCCAAAGCGAGTTGCGGAAGCAGGCGCGTCCACCTTTTTCCCGCATAGGAAGCGGTGCCCGCTTTATCTCGAACGCCGTCAACTTGACCATCAATCGACGAGATAAACAAAGGCGTTCGGCGAGAGGGCATCAGGAGTAATACCTTACAAGTTCAATGCCCTACTCGATCAAATTATGCGAAACACCCCATCAATAACCTGCGCCTTTTCCAGTCGTGCCTTCAAATCAGAATCGAGCTCTTGGTCATCATCGCGGTACTCTCGAACCTTTCGAAATGCATCCTGACCATTTGCCTTGGCGCCCAGTGAGCTCCACACCACACGGGAGCAGACAGGTACGCGATGGTCACACGCCGTGACGCCCATTTTCAGTCCATTGAGCCGAGCATTTTTGGTTTTAAAGCTGGGAATCAAAATGGTCTGATTGATTTCGCTCGTTGCCAACGATTCGTAGTCGATCAGAAACAGTCGATCGCCGAGGTAGTAAGCGACGCCTTCATAGCGGTGACAACTGGTTCTGTCGGACCCGCTGCTGCTACTTTCTGACGGTTCTATCCGCTCATAGACAAAATGCCCATCGAGCTCTTTGACGCTCACCAACGAACACAAGATGCGTCCTTGATGTGACATCGAGTAGGCGTACTCATGGTAATGGCCGATTAATCCTTGAAGCTGAGATGAGGAGTGCTGACGTAAGTGCTCAACGGCCCTTTGGGGTGCCGTGATCATGGACAGGGTTGGCCTAGGTGTTCGACTGCTGATTAACTGAAGAAACTGGTCTGTTGGTGATGTGACTTCGTGCGCCTCTACACCAAAAAAATCACAGATGCGCTTGAGGTTGAAGGACGCTGGGAAGCTCGTTCCCGCCAGGTATTTGTTGAACTGTCCACGATGGATTTTCAGTCTGTGGCACACATCTGAAATTGATCGGTAGTGGCTGCAGAGGTGTTTCAAATTTGAAGAGAAATACTGACGCATTCGTTCATTACTAAGTCGCGCTACCGCTGATTGGCGCAAAAATAGCAGCAAATAGCGCCCGTTTCGAACAACTCGCGCAATTGCACCATATCGGACAATGACCAAATATTACTGACGAATCAGCGGGTTTATCATCCGCTCATCGCCAAGCGAATTCTTCTACAACTTGGATTGAAAAATCCTACAGAGCTCAAGGCCGAATCACACTCACACTTTCATCTCACATCCTGCTCCCTCTAGAGCGGGCATGCCGTGAGAGCGTTTAGCCCTATACCCAGGAGTAGTTGAAACATGGATCGTTATCGCCCACTCAAAGCCAACGCCACCCTCACGTCTGTTCTCTGGATAGACACTGCAGCAGATGCAACACAGCTTCTCGAAAACGCACTTCTCAGGATTCGTGCCGGGACCGGTCTACTCGAGACTGTGACATCGATGCCCTTGCAGCACGCTCACAGCGATGACTTTTATCGTCTGATTCTCTCGGCATACCTACCTCTGCAGGACGGGCTTGATCTACTTGAGCAGCTCCGATCGCGATCGTGAAATTCCGCACAACCTCGTAGCGATACATGTCATCAAACACGCCCTGCTCAGCGTGCTTGTGCAACTGAGCAATGGCTAAGGAGCCATTTTGGAACTTCGACATCTACGCGGCTTTCTGGCTGTTGCAGAGGAGCTTCATTTCGCACGTGCAGCAGAACGGTTACATATCGAGCAATCGCCGCTTTCAAGAACCATCAAGGAGCTGGAGTCTGAGTTTGGCACTCAACTGTTTGATCGCAGCTCACGTGGTACTCGACTCACGTGGCCAGGTGAGGTGCTCGCCACAGACGTCCGGCGCATTTTCTTTGCCGTGGAACAAGCTCGCAGGAATGTACAAGCCGCCGTGGCGGGCTATCGCAGAACATTGCGTGTTGCCATCTCTGATGGGGTATTGCCCCAGCGTTTGTCTGCCCTCCTCGCACGATGTCGGGAAGAAGAGCCGGAGATGGAAATTCGCCTTTATGAGGTGTCCCTTTCTCAGCAACTCAGAGGTCTAAGAGAAGATTCATTTGATGTTGGATTCTCACGCTCAAAGGAGGTCGGTGTGGGCTTGGCGGCTACCGCTGTATGGCAAACGCCTCTGACTGTTGCTATGCCTGCGCGTCATCCCTTGCTGGCTCTTAAGCAAATCCCGCTGACAGAGGCCTTGCATTACCCGCTCGTGCTTTTTGACTCCAGAACACACAAAGGGTTGTCAGAACAAATCGAAAACCTGCTTCATCAAGTGCAGGCTCCTGTAACCGTGGCTGAACGAGTGTCCAGCCAGGAGGTAATGCTCTCCTTGGTCGCAGCAGGATACGGTCTCGGACTGGCGTGTGAAGCGCAAATGGCACTCTGTCGGAGCACTGAAATTGCCACCCGACCTTTGGCCGGGGAGCCTCCTCTGCTGACAAGTTATTTGCTCTACGCCAACCACAACCCGAGTGAACATCTGCGACGCTTTATCGCCAGAGTGACGGAGTCTGTTTCGAGTTAGGCGTCGGCCTGCTTGAGACATCGTGACTAATCGAATCTCAGGCAAGACGGAAAACGATCAAGTTGTCTGTTATCCAAAGCCACCAGGCAATCGTAATCTACGATCTGCTGACAAATATGCTGAGACCCAGCGGGTCTTGGCCTGTCCACCAACAAAGTGAGCATGACTGATGACCCATTAAGTCTTTCTACAAATCCAAACCGAGAGTTCCATGGATAGGTATTGCAAGCCATGGAACAACTCATGAACCAACCAACCCACCTCAACGCCACTAAGGTCTTTTACCGGCCAGTAGACGTAGCCATTCGCTGGAGCGGCCTTCTTGAGTACGAAGCAGAGATTCTGGAGCATGTGTCGCAAGGCGCTGACCTCGCGGCAGACACGCCCTGTAATTGGTCGATTCTGAATTTGAATCTTGAGCGACTGCTTGATGCCATGCGGCATGGGGAGTTGCCTTACGGCAAAGCCGGTATTACCCGAAACGATCCCGCCTTACTGACATCCCCTGAATTGACCATTCGACACGTGGACGTAAAGCGCTGGATGAGCTCGGCTTATCCGGCTCAAAAACCGGCATTTCTGTTCGATGAGGCGGAGAGACTGTCACAGAAGGTCATAACTCAAGCAACGGCTCAAGCACTCTTGGAACAAATTCACTCACTCACAGCGCAGTCTGTGAGTCCGCAGCGGTCCAGTCAGCAAGAGTCTCAGCTTCGATTAAACAGCAGAGCTGAAACCACCTACCTGAACATCATTGGAGCTTTGTTGACGCTGCTTCTGGGGCATTCACCTGGAGGTGTTCGTTACTCGTCCTTCAATACGCTCGAGTCCGTCATCAGTGCATTGATCGCGCATCACAGTGGCCGGCCAGGTATCACGGAGCGCACGTTGTGGGCCAAATTCGCAGAGGCAAAACGTCACTTGAGCGCTTACTCATGAAGAAGTCAGTTGCAGATAGCACCACTGCAGTTGCAGTGACTTGCCTGCTCTACGTGCGTTGAATGCGCACACTCTCATCAATCGCTTCCGGACGTAAAGGATATTCAATGATGGCGTCACAAATCGAGCAGCTTTCCCCTACACCAGAACATCGCATTCTACGGCGCCGGGAAGTAGAACAAAAAACCGGACTCAAACGTGCCTTTATCTATGTCCTCATGAGCCAAGGGAAATTCCCGAAATCCGTGCGGCTCGGTGCTAGGGCCGTCGGTTGGGATGCAATGGAAGTGGATCAGTGGATTGCCGATCGGCTTGAAGAGCGCGACTAAGGAGCTTCGTGATCGTGACCTCACACCCTTGCCCCACTGATTCCTCACAAAACCTGCTGGGAGGCGTTGATCACCGAATGCCTGACGTTGTGAGCGATCCTGAGGTCGACACCCCCATGATCGTGACGCTCGATCAACTGAAACCCTATGACCTCAATCCCAGAGTCACGCGCAATCCCAAATATGAAGAGATAAAAGCCTCCATCCGGGAGCGAGGACTAGACGCCCCTCCTCCCATTACACGACGCCCGGGTGAGCCGTGCTTTCGAATTCGAAACGGCGGCAATACCCGTTTATCGATCCTCGGCGAGCTCTGGTCCGAAACCAGAAATGACCGATATTTTCGCCTGTCATGCTTGTTTCGACCTTGGTCGAAACGCGGTGAGATCTTGGCTTTAACGGGACATCTGGCTGAAAACGAACTGCGCGGAGGGCTGACCTTCATCGAACGTGCCTTGGGCGTGGAGAGGGCCAGAGAGCTGTACGAACAGGAGTCTGGTGCTCGTCTCTCCCAATCCGAGCTTTCCAGAAGACTGACTGCGGACGGATATCCAGTGCACCAATCTCACATCAGCCGCATGCGTGATGCTGTTGAATTCCTGCTACCGGCAATACCCAACGTGTTATACGGCGGGCTTGGCCGTCATCAGGTTGAGCGCTTGGCTGTTATGCGTCGCGCTTACGCCAAAACGTGGGAGGAACACGTCAAAGGAAAAAGTCTTGGGGTCGATTTCTCGACACTTTTTCACGATGCCTTGCTGATGTTTGACGGTAGACCCAGCGAGTTCAACATCGCCCGTGTAGAAGATGAGATCGTCGGTCAAATGGCAGGCCTTCTCGGTATTGACTACGACACATTGCTACTCGAATCGGAGTCCAGCGCAAGACGTGAACAGGCGTTAATGACTGCCCCTCCACCTCAACTAACACCACAGTCGCTGGCGTCCAGTTCACATGATGCCGGTCAGAATAACTCAGTGCTGCCTGCACCCGAGGGGCGTACTGGCAAGGCTATACCCGATGATGCGCCTGACTCCAGCGATCCAAAAATATGCAGGATTGCTACTTCGGACCCGATATCTGTAGAGCAATCTGCATTTGGGGAACCCTCAGCAGTTACTGACACACTTCCTTTTACTCAGGGCAGCTTGTTTCCGATTTCGGACATCTGGGATATCGAGCCTGGCCTGGATGAGCCGAAACGGCTGAGGACTCATATCAGTCAATTTGCCCGCGAGATTTGCCAGGACGTGGCGAATGTCGACCTCATCACTGAAGTCGACGAAGGCATCGGATTTCGATGCAGCCTCGATGTTGCACCCGATCAAGTACCGTCCTCAGGCTTGATCGATTTACTGGAAACATTGACAACCGGAGTGGCCTCGTCGCCGGGTCCTGTAAACATCGGTCCACTTTTGGTGGGCTCTACACAGTCCGCTTCTCACTCTGGCCGATTGAGTGATGCAAGCCTGGTTAAGCTTTTTCGTCTGATTCGACTGGCTCGTCGCCTTATTGATCACAAGTCGGAAGCGGGCCCTATCGCCGAGATGTATTCAAAGGAGGACGTGTGACTTCACCTCACCCCATCAATCAGGCCGTCATTGCTCAAGCGCTACACGATCTGCGTAATGGCCAGCTACGTCGCTGCAAGACTATGGGATTCGCTGATGAAGATTTGGCGGCTCTAAAGGAACCGGCATTGCTCAGTGTTCTTCTGAACGCACGAGTGCCCTGGTGCACTGTTCAAATCAACCGCAATGTTTTACAGCGGATTCTCACGCAGGTAGAGGGTGTAGAACAGGAGATCCTCATCGTCGACCGGATGTTGCGCCTAGGCGCCAGTACAGAAATGGTGAGCAAGTTCTACGGACTGACCCACCAGGAAGTGGCGCTTCGACGAGATGTGCTTGGACTGCCAAAACGCAAGGGCCGGCACCCGGCACTCAGCGAGGAACAGGACACGCTGCTTTGGCAGCAATGGCATCCACAGTTAAAAGCCCGTTGTATCGATCTGCAGGACGACGCTGCCATGTTGGAGCTTGCGCTCGACTTGGCCCAAGAACTTTCGCTGCCCGCCTCAGTGATCTGGTCAACTGTTCAGGACTGGATCGCTCAGGGGTTGGTCTGATGCTGGCGTGGGGAGCACAGCACGCATACCTATCGTGTGTGGATCATCATCCTGTACCCGTTCAAAGAGTGGTCGCGTTGACGTCAGATGCTGACCACTCCGGTACCTATCCCCTGGGGATAGCTAAATCAGGCTGGGGCCGCTTGCACTTTGTTCACAGACAGAGCCAGCCGGCACCATAAAGCTGGGCACCCCTCCATTGTTCCGTGGGTGCTACTTCTATGGCGAATGATCTGCAACTGAACTTGGGTACGTTGCGCAGCAGCATGCAACTGACCCTGCATACCCATCACGCATCTCGAATCTGGCACGGCCGCGACGCCTCGCAAGGTCGAGCGACAATCATCGGCCTCAATGGCTTCATCTCCGTCATGAACAAGATGAAGCGTGCCGCCGAATTGGATGATCCCTATGCGGATATGTGGATGCTTCGAATCGAAGAAAAATTGAATGTCACCAAAGCATCTATCCAAGTGCTTCGTGAACAGATTGATCTTGCACTTTCCGAAGTTCCTGACGCCCTGAGCATGGGAGAAAACCTCAATGTGCAGCCGGTCCGACTGCCGCTGTTCGTCAATGCACAGCTTGGTTTCATGGCCGTGTACTTGCTTGCGGACTATGACGATCTTGCGCGACGCCTGATTCTGGCCCATCACACCGCTCTGATCGATCGCCGCACCCTTGAGCACCTGCTCAACGAGGGTGCTCATGCTCTACGCAGCTTGTTCAGTCTGGCCCAGCAATTCAAAGCCTCTGGCGTGAAGCGTGACGATTACCTATCCAATACCCCAGCGGCGCTTAAGGCCAGGGAGCGATTTGGTGATGTGCCTCAGGATGTGCTTGATGGATCGGCGCGCTCGCCGTTCGCGCCGCCCCTGATGCGGCGTCCGGCTTCTGGTGTAGAGCATCCTGGCACAAGTGGGAGAGACGTTGACGTGCCAAGTGAGAGCTTTGATCAAACCCACGTCGTAGAGGATGACGCCCAGGTAGCGATTCCGTCAGAGGAGCAGTGCTGATGGGACTTCACTACTTCCACCCATTGCAACAAAGCGACTTTGAGCAACTGGAACACACAGTCTATCTAAAAGGCCTTTTCGAGCCTTTTAAAGGTAAGGGGGATCTGGAGGAATGGGCCGGTCGATGCATTGGCATCCGTGACGGGCTGATCAGAATTGCGATGGAGAGTGTGCTGGTACAAGCGCGGCATTATCCATTCAACCTGCTGCAGGCCCAGCTCACACCTCACATGACTGGCGCAGGAACCACCTACCTGCGTTGGCGCAACCCTGAGCGCACGACCATGGGCGTTGAACTGTGGAAGCGCTGCATCGAAAACAAGGAAACACCAAACCTGTTGATTGATGACCTGTATGCGATGGAGCAGCAACGGATCCTGCTCAACATGCAAATCAGTCTGACCCATACGCTGGCGCGCCAGGCTCAGGACTGCGCCAACAAGATGGCGGAGGCGGCAGCGATCTATCAAGGCTGCCTCAATGAACGCGCAATCACATCGGAGAACAACTGATGAGCACCCATTTTTTTGGAGAAGGGAATATTGGTTCCGTGCCCGAGTTCCGGGAGTTCAACAATCGCAACGACGAGCCACGGCGTCTGCTTCGTCTTAATGTCTACTTCGATAATCCCGTACCGAACAAGGACAAGTTTGAAGACCGTGGCGGTTTCTGGGCGCCTGTCGAAATCTGGCATCGCGATGCGGAGCGTTGGAGCAGCCTGTATCAAAAAGGGATGCGTGTTCTGGTCGAGGGCCGCACGGTCAAAGAAGAATGGGAGGACGCGGACGAGAATACTCGGGTGACGTTCAAAATCGAGGCTCGGCGGGTGGGCATACTGCCCTATCGATTGGAGAACGTGACGCTCGGGATTAAGGCACCGACTGCTGAGAGCGGCGAACACCCGCATTGATCCACTACTTCCCCTACTGAGCGACTGGGCCAGCGAACAGTCGCTCCATTGCCCCATCTGCCCTCCTCTGAACCATGCGTCAGTCCACTGGCGTCTGTGCTCGTCACCGCGCGGCACATGACGAGGCTCTTGCTGCAAGTACTCTTGCCTGTATCTCATGCCTGAGGGATGACAGTTTCTACCTGACATGAATCAGGGTCAGCGAAGTTCATTTTCATGCTGGCAGCCAATCCCCGCACGCAGTGAACTTTGTATGTCATTCAGCTAAACCTCGGGTCATGACATGCGACTTTTTCTGTGTGAAAAACCCTCTCAGGGCAAAGATATCGCCCGAGTGGTGGGCGCCAATCAAAGGGGCAACGGATGCTACAAAGGTAATGCCGTCGCCGTGACCTGGTGCATCGGGCACTTGGTTGAAGCAGCTTCGCCGGAAGCTTATGACAAGCGCTACAAGCGTTGGTCAATCGATGACTTGCCGATTATTCCCACGACCTGGCGCGTCGAGGTAAAAAAAGACACTGCCGCTCAATACAAGATCGTCAAACAGATGCTGTCTCAGTCGCGTGAGCTTGTCATTGCAACAGACGCTGATCGCGAAGGTGAAATGATCGCCCGGGAGTTGCTTGATCTGTTCCAATTCAAGGGCACAGTTTTTCGCTTGTGGCTGTCGGCGCTCAATGACGCTTCTATACGTAAGGCGCTTTCTTGTTTGAGGCCAGCCGGTGAAACCCTGCCGCTCTACCACTCTGCATTAGCCCGCGCACGCGCAGACTGGCTGATCGGGATGAATATGAGCCGGTTGTTCACATTGCTAGGTCGGCGCAGTGGTCTTGAGGGTGTTTTATCAGTGGGGCGAGTGCAGACACCAACGTTAAGACTGGTGGTCGATCGTGACCGTGAAATTGAACGCTTTGTACCCACGCCTTTTTGGAGCATTGAGATTCAGTTGTGCTTTGCTGGGACAATCTTTTCGGCACAGTGGATGGTCCCCGACAGTGCTGCCGACAGCTCTGGTCGCTGCATCCGGCAAGATGTAGCGCTAGCCGCTCTTCAAGATCTGAAGCAGGCACAAAATTCCAAGGTTTTGGCCGTAGAGACGGACAGAGTTCGGGAAGCTCCGCCGTTACCGTTCGATCTCAGTACGTTGCAGCATGTTTGTTCACGTCGGTTTGGTTTTGGTGTGCAGGAAACGTTAGATATTGCTCAATCGCTCTATGAGACCCACAAGGCAATCACCTATCCCAGAACTGACTCAGGCTACCTGCCTGAAAGCATGTTGGCTGAAGCAAAAGATGTCTTAAAGGCGATGGTCAGTAGTGACCCGAGTCTTCAGGCTCTGGCTCAGTCTGCGGATATTCAGCAACGCTCTCGCGCTTGGGATGACGGAAAAATAGGTGCTCACCACGGCATCATCCCCGCACTTGAGCCTGTACGTTTAGAGCATCTGAACGAGAAAGAACGTTTGGTATACGGTCTGGTCAGTGCTCACTTCCTGGTCCAGTTCCTGCCCCACTACGAATATGACCGAACCTGCGCACAACTGGTTTGCAATGGCCATGGGTTGCAAGCTAACGGCAAGCGCATCGTGGTCAAGGGCTGGCGCGATGCAATGGAGGGGTTGATCGTCGATGATAATGACGCAGCCGAGCGTGGGCAGGCACTGCCAACACTGACTGTTGATGATCAATGCTTGATCCAGTGCCTCCAGCTCCACGCACTCAAGACAAGGGCGCCCAGAGCCTATACCCAGGGTGAACTGATCAAGGCCATGAAGAACGTGGCCGCGCTCGTAACGGATCCTCGGTTAAAGCAAACATTGAAGGACACTGCGGGTATAGGTACAGAGGCAACACGGGCGAACGTCATCAGCGGACTTTTGAACCGTGGTTATCTCTACACAAAGGGTCGTTCAATACACGCAGCGGACGCCGCGTACACCGTCGTCGAAGCAGTACCCGCGGCTATTGCAGATCCGGCCACTACCGCAATATGGGAACAGGCATTCGATAAAATTGAAGCCGGCGACATGACGCTGGAGAGTTTCGTCGCCAAGCAAACCGTCTGGGTCACGCAACTTGTTGAGCATTATCGAACAACAACACTGTCGATCCACACGCCGGGTGGTCCGAATTGTCCTCTTTGTGGGGCAAGCATGCGACAGCGAAACGGCAAACATGGAACGTTCTGGTCATGCAGTCGTTACCCGGATTGCCACGGTGTTTTACCTATTGCCAAGCAAACGCTGATCAAAACTCACCGTAGAACGCGTCGTCGCTCACCGCCTAAAGGTGGCTGAGCGACTTTGCCCTAGCACGCTCCCCCTTTCTGAAATGGCGTGCACGTCCACTCTGCCGTTGGCAGTAACGCCGGGAAAGGCTGTTAAGTCCTAGCTGTGCCAGCAGCTTATCGAAGTTGGTTGAAGCTGACCTGAAAGGTCTCCTCATGGCCCCCACAGAGGGCCATAAGGAGACCCTTCAGGGAAGACGTAATCAGTGCCGGTACCCACCGGCCAAACAACGGGTGCCTTTTGTACGCGGATGTGTGCCTCACGATACCGACTCAAGCCACTAGAGGAGTCGGGCATGACATCTGTCTCAGCGTATGGAAATGACGCCCGCTATGCGTTGTGCAGCTCATGGGTGGCTTCTTGGTTCCGAGCCGAAGTTCAATTCGGCCCCTTTTTCCCTTCTCTCCCACTGCGTCGTATCGGCAATGCAAAGGCCGAAGACGACGCGCAACAGCGAAGGAATACCCATGGAACAAAAGAATTGCCCCCAGTACGCCAGTGTGTGCAGTGGCATTGAAGCAGTGAGCGTTGCCTGGCAACCGCTGGGGTTGAAGCCCGCCTGGTTCTCCGAAATCGATGCATTCCCAAGCGCGGTGTTGGCCCATCACTATCCGGACGTTCCTAATCTGGGTGATATGACGCAACTCAGCGACAAGGTGCTCAATGAGACCGTACCGGCCCCACCCATTCTCATTGGTGGTACTCCCTGCCAGGACTTTAGCGTGGCAGGTTTTCGTGCAGGTCTTTCAGCGCCCAGAGGCGCGTTGAGTCTGAAGTTCGTGGAGCTTGCCAATGCCATCGATGAAGTCCGAAGCCGACGCGGTGAAGCAAAATCAATCGTTATCTGGGAAAATGTACCAGGCGTGCTCAGCGACAAGCGTAATGCCTTCGGCTGTCTTCTTGGAGCATTGGCTGGTGAAGAATGCGAACTTCATCCGCCAAGGGCGGCATGGTCGCACGCAGGTATTGTGTTTGGTCCCCAAAGAACAGTCGCGTGGCGCATCCTGGATGCCCAATATTTCGGCGTGGCCCAACGACGCCGTCGTGTGTTTCTTGTCGCAAGTGCTAGAGAGGACTTCGATCCCGCCACGGTACTTTTTGAGTCCGAAAGCCCGCGCCGGGATATTGCGCCGTACCGCACGCCGCAAGCGGATTCTCCCGGCGATTCTGAAACAGGCACTCACGCACACGGAGACGGACTAGAGGTACGGGCATTCACCAACTCCTATGGAATGTCGAGCGGTCAGGGCGGCGCGGAAGCAAACCTTGAGTGCTGCCCTACCCTGACATGCAACCACGATGTTGCGATTGTTGTTTGTTCAAGCGTTGAAACAGCAAACGTTCCGTCCGTTGACGGAGTAGATCGTAATGCCTCAACAAACAGTTCTGCGATCCTCAAAAGGATCCGTCACAGAGCACGGCGATTGCTGCCTCAGGAATGCGAGCGCCTTCAAGGACTCCCCAGTGGCTACACACGCATCCCTCTCCGTCATTACGCGCAAAAGCGCGTTAGCCGCAGCCGCCCCGAGGATGTTTGGGAGCCTACAGAAACCGGTTGGATGTTGATGGCTGCCGATGGCCCTCGTTATACCGCCATCGGCAACACCATGGCCGTACCTTGCCTTGTCTGGATCGGTAAACGGCTGCTGGCAGAACTATCAAAATCCGGGAATGAAGCTGAAGGCATTGATCGCTGACACCTGAAAACGCGAGAAGCATTCTTGGGCCTCGCATCACTGATTTTGAATCAGTGCCTGCCCAGGCAGCCAAGGTCTTCAAGGCTGCGACGTGAGAGCTTCACGCCGACCTTGCCCAGTCCGCTCAGCATCATTTTGCGGATGAACGCCTTGATCGGCGTTGATGCCTGTCTCTCGCTGCGCATCCATTGTGGATAGCGCTCCAATTGATCTTCAGGAGTTACACAATGAAAACTTCCCTGTCCCAACTCTCCGTGCAAACGCTGCAAGCGCCCGTGAGCAGACCGTCAGTCTGCAGTCCTTCGGTCGCTTTCTTCTTTGCCTGGAAAAAGGGTGTTGAAATCGCTGGACTTCGTTTCTTTGGCGATGGCAGTCAAGAAGGATTCAAGAAATCCGATTGCAGGTGGCATTTGCGTCCCAACATGCAAGTGGTCAAAAAAAACTTTGAAATCTTGACTGAACAGGAGCGGATTTTCCTCGCAGCCTTGGTCAGTTTCTTCAACGCTGAGGAAGGAAGCAGCCTGCTCAAACAGTCGGGTGTCAGAGGTTTATCCGATCTTGGACTTTTGACTTATGAACAGCGAGATGTCATCGCCGCTCTGATCATGCACAACCACGCTTGGTAAAACCGTTTTACTGCGTCCATTGATCCACCGCTCACCCATTGGGGGCTTTCGTCCCCTACTGGGTGCGGAGCCTCCATCAATTTTCAAACTGGAGGCATATCTTGAGCAATTCAATCGACGACGAATCGTACTTCGATCTCCATATCACAGGTGTTGGCTATCTCAATCGCGTACGCGAAGTGAAAGTCAAGAAAGGCCAATCATTCCTCGCCTGTGACATTGCTGCGCTAAACGGGCCCGTTAGCTGTCCGGAGTATCGCCGCTTTGATCTGCGAGTCACGGGTGAGGAGGCAAAGCAATTGGTCCGCGGGTGTGCCAAAGCCCTCGAAGAAAACATGAAAGTTCTGGTGGGCTTTCGTCTTGGAGACCCTTGGGTGGATACGTTCACATATACCAAAGGTGCTAACGCGGGGCAGTTGGGAGTGAGCTTCAAAGCCAGACTACTACTTCTAAGCTGGATCAAAGTCGACGGAGTTTTGATATTCAAGCACAAGCCAACTGAATCAGACGGCAACCAATCCAATGAAGCGTCTCACGCACGGAGACCCCTGCCTGACTTAGCAGGTCCGTGTGAACCATATACCTGATTTCAGATCCGAAACCGGGTTTTGGTTTTTACTTAGCGTCGTCTACTGACTGACGTTTTACTTCCCCCCTCTTGGGCACTGACGCCCAAGGGGGATGTCATGGCCCAAGTTAGAACAGGCAGCAGACCATGATTGTTATCAAATTCAGCGAATCAGCAAAACCTATGTCCGAGCTGGGTGCCTTGGTTATTACACAAGGCGTCGACGCACTGATGCGAGCGCACCGATTAGATCCATTCCATTATTTCGGCCGGCACATGCAGGGCGACTGGGGAGACGTCTGCGATGAAGATCGTCAGCTCAACGAGGACGCACTGATAGACGGCAATCGATTGATGTCGGTTTACAATATCAATGCGGAACTGAAGATCTGGATCATCACCGAAGCTGATCGCAGTGTGACCACCATACTTCTTCCTGAAGAGTATTGAGACCTGCGGTCAGGTCGCAAGTAACACTTCAAATCTTCATCACAACGGCCTCCTTTGAGGCCGTTTTTTTCTCCCAATCCGGTGACGAGCAACTTCCTATTGATCGCTGCGACCGCCCTACCTGATTGAGATCTTTTGATGATCACATTCAGGAGTCCGGCCTATGCCAGCTGTTCACAAATGCCCAATTACTCTCACGCTACTGAGCATATCGCTCGTTGGCTGCCACACCGCGGAGCCGTTACCCGACGCGCCAATCTATACATCTGCGGTTGAGCATCCTTCAGAACACCACATCCCTGTTCAACGGTATGGACGCTACACCTTGGTAGAGCTCAAACCGGATGCTGCGAAACAAGACCTTCTGCTGCAAGTCATCGACATCGATCTTCCCGGGAACTGGGTCATCTCCGTAGGAGATGCATTGCACTATGCCCTTTTACGCACTGGCTATCGCCTCTGTGAACGTTCAAGCGAAAACGCCGCCCTGTTTGCACTTCCACTTCCCGCCGCGCATTTGAAACTGGGTCCAATTGTCCTGCGCGACGCTCTGCATCTGCTTGTCGGGCCAGCCTGGGCATTACAAACCGATGAGCAACTCAGGCAAGTCTGCTTCACCAAAGCGACCAGCAGTATCCCTGCACCCCAGTCTGTGACTCTGGAGGCAATCCAATGATTTACACCCTTCCTAACAGAGCAAACCTGCGCAATCGCGCGACTCGCTGGGCGTCTCCCATCATCGTTTCAATGACGTTTTGCGCGCTTGCAGCGAACCAAATCTATCTCTTCGGATTAACTCAGCGTTTAGAGGCTAAGGCTGACCTTACGGATCAGCAGCATCTGACCGATCGAGTCATGACCTTGGAGGCAGATATTGCGCGGGCGCCAGACTCCCAGAGTGGCGTCAGCTATTCAGATCTCAACTTGGTGAACGACAGCTTCAATGATCGGCTCACTGAACTCGCGAACGTGTTGACGGGCGTAGCCACTCAAACCGACTTGGCAACGTTACTGCAACGCGTGCAACAGCTTGAGTCGAATCAAAACCAGCCGCCGGCACAGACTGTTGTTGTCTCCCCTAAGCACAAACCTCGCAAACCGAAAAAACCACAGGTACTCCCATTTCAGATATTGGGGCAAGAACTACGCGGTGATGAGCACTTCCTGTCCGTCGGGCCACTAGAGACACAATCACTTGAGCAGTGCCAACTTATCAGGCGTGGCGAGACCTACGCCGGATGGAGATTTGAGGCGATCCACGAACAGAGCGCTGTGTTCACGGCCAATGACCAAACACTCCGTCTGATTATTCGATAGGTGCCTCCATGGTCTACATGAAACTACTGCCATATCTGCTGTGGCCGGTGTATTTCACCGCTCAAGCCCAAGAACCGGTTAAGCAGGTTTCCGTCGAGGTTAACTCCCAGCTACACCCTGTTACAGCCAAGGCAGAAATGAATTCTGCACTGGCCCAGAAGTGGGGGTTGAAGCTAGAAGAATTACAACGATTCCGCGACTTGATGCAGGGGCCGCTGGGAACCTACTCCCCTACTCTTGATCCTTTGAGCGCATTGGGTATTGAAGCTCGCACGGATGCAGAGCGGCAACGCTACGCGCTGCTACAAGTCGAAGCAGAGGCCGCTCGAGTTGAAAAATTGCTCGCCTACCAACGTGCGTACGACCAGGCCTGGAAACAACGCTACCCAGAGTTGGCGCTGGTCAACCTTTCGCCCATCGCCAGTCCTTTGATGAGCAAATCCAACACCAGGCTGGCCGTCTTTGTTCAGTACGAGTGCGCTGAGTGCGAAACGACAGTCAGACAGCTACAAGCCTCTGGTACAACCTTCGACCTCTACGTTGTGAACAGCCAACAAGATGACAATCGCATTCGTCAGTGGGCTCAAAAGGCTGGCATTAACCCCAGCAAAGTTCGCGACGGCATCATCACCATCAATCATGACAATGGGCGATGGGCATCAACCGCCGCTCAGGGTCAATTGCCCGCAATCATGAGCAAGGTGAATGGCAAATGGCTGCGGCAATGAAGATGCGCAGCACAGCGCTGCACCTGGCTACATGTCTTTCACTTTTGCACTTTGCTCCGTCGTGTATGGCCCAATACGCACTTCTTCCACCTCCGGCATACAGCAGTGTGGCCAAACGGAAGGGGGTTCCAGTGAACGTTCTTTTTGCGGTGGCGCTGCAGGAGAGTGCAGTGACGCTGCGAGGGCAAAGCATTCCATGGCCTTGGACACTGAATATCGCCGGCCAAGCACGATATTTCTCCAGTGAGGCTGATGCTTGTCACGCACTTCGAGTGGCGCTGACACAGGTGCCAGATTATCGAATTGACGCCGGCCTGACTCAGATCAATCTCCGCCACCAACGGCGTTTCTATCGCCACCCATGCGACTTATTGCAACCTCAAAAGAATCTCGAAATTGCGGCGACCATACTGCGCGAGCAGTACCGCGCAGGAGAGAACTGGCTGTCCGCTGCAGGTCGTTACCACCGTCCTGCGGGTGGGCCAATTGCAGCTCGATATCGGCACCGTATAGCCCAGCGTCTGAATCAATTGGCTGTGGCCAATGGGAGTCGACCATGAGGATGAGCCTTGTATGGGGGGCCGTGGCTTGGGCTTTCTTTTGTGGTACGAGTACCGCTGAGACTAATGTCCCCCGCTATGCAGACGCCCGCTACAGCGAAGAGGATTTTTTGCCAGTCCTCACGAAGGCATTAACGCCCGGTGCCGTCAAATCTCGAGCACTGCGTGCAGCGGGACTGCCTACTTTCTTCCTAGTCGGTGATGATCCTTTGTCCAAATCGTGGTTGAAACAGCGTTACTCACGATTGACAGCACTCAAAGCAGTCGGTCTGGTCGTCAATGTCCAATCCAAATCGGCGCTGGAGCAGTTGCGCCGGATCGCGCCCGGATTGATGCTGTCGCCCGTGTCAGCGGATGATCTGGCACAACGATTGAAACTTCAGCACTACCCAGTCCTGATCAACGCTGACCGACTAGAGCAGTAACGATGGCACAGCATCATGCCGTTGAAACGCTACTGCGACCTGCGGTTGAACTGTACAGCGTGGCAGCCTGCAGTTCAGCTGCAGTTCTCTGTCTGATGGCCCCCTGGTCATTGGCACTGACGCCCTCCATTGGCGTTGGGGCCGCTTGCGGTTGTGCGGCCTTGGCAGCAATCCGCCTCAAGCAGGCATGTGTCGTGCTGCGGTATCGCCGACAAATGAGGCGATTACCGCGCTACGTAATGACCAGCCGAGATATCCCGGTCAGTCATCAGCGTCTATTTGTTGGCAAAGGCTTTCGGTGGGATCAACGTCATACCCATAGGCTGATGCAGACTTACAGGCCCGAGTTTCGGCGATATGTCGATCCGTCGATGATGTATCAAATGGCGCGTCGACTCGAAGCACGGTTGGAGTTTGCTCCTTATCTGCTGAGGCAACTGCCCCGCCTCACGGGCTGGGACCATCCGCTGAACCCAGTCAGACCGCTGCCTCCCGTCGGCGGTCTGCCCAGGCTGCATGCTGTTGAGCCTAACGAGGTCGATGTAACCCTCCCCTTGGCTGAAAGGGTCGGTCATACACTCGTGCTGGGCACGACTCGGGTCGGCAAAACCCGGCTAGCGGAGTTGTTCATCACTCAGGATATTCGTCGCGGCGAGGTTTGCATCGTTTTTGATCCCAAGGGCGATGCGGACCTTCTGAAACGAATGTACGTTGAGGCAAAGCGCGCAGGGCGTGATAGCGAGTTCTATGTGTTTCATCTGGGACAGCCTTCAATCTCATCTCGCTACAACGCAGTTGGCCGGTTTGGACGAATCACCGAGGTGGCATCCCGTATCGCCGGGCAATTGTCTGGGGAGGGAAACTCTGCGGCATTTCGAGAATTTGCATGGCGCTTCGTCAATATCATCGCCCGGGCGCTGGTGGAGCTTGGGCAGCGGCCGGACTATTTGCTGATCCAACGCCACGTTATCAATATCGATGCACTGTTCATTGAGTACGCGGCTTACTTCTTTGCCCAGCACGATCGCAAGGCGTGGGATGTGATTGTTCAGCTGGAAGCCAAGATCAATGAGAAGAACACGCCTCGACACATGATGGGGCGAGAGAAACGCGTGGTGGCGATCGAGCAGTATCTGCAACACGCCAGATTGTATGACCCTGTGCTGGACGGTCTACGCTCAGCGGTACGTTACGATCGAACCTATTTCGACAAAATCGTCGCGTCCCTCCTCCCCTTGCTGGAAAAACTCACCACCGGCGACATCGCGCAGCTACTGGCCCCGGATTACATGGACCTGGATGACCCTCGGCCGATCTTTGACTGGATGCAGGTGATCCGCAAGCAAGCCATCGTCTACGTAGGGCTTGATGCACTTTCAGACTCTGAAGTGGCCTCGGCAGTAGGCAACTCCATGTTTGCGGATCTGGTGTCCGTCGCGGGACACATCTACAAGTTTGGAGTCGACGACGGTCTGCCAGATGCTGAGCCGGGCAAAAAAATCCCCATCAACGTCCATGCCGACGAATTCAACGAGCTGATGGGAGACGAGTTCATTCCGATGATCAACAAAGGTGGCGGCGCTGGCATCCAAGTCACGGCCTACACCCAGACGCTCAGTGACATCGAAGCGCGGATTGGTAATCGAGCGAAGGCGGGACAGGTCATAGGTAACTTCAACAACCTATTCATGCTGCGGGTTCGCGAGACTGCAACCGCAGAGCTACTGACCAAACAGTTACCGAATGTCGATGTTTACGCGGCGTCCATAATGAGTGCTGCCACAGACAGTTCAGACCCAAACGGCAACACTGCTTTCACGTCGAATACACAGGACAGGGTCACGACGACCAGCGTTCCTATGATCGAACCAGCTCATGTTGTCGCATTGCCTAAGGGCCAGGCTTTTGGATTGATCGAAGGTGGCCAGCTCTGGAAGATTCGGATGCCCCTTCCCGCTCCGGATCCTGATGAGGCAATGCCGAAGGATCTTCAAGAGATGGCCCAATACATGCGTCAGCGCTATGTGCCGGCAAATGATTGGTGGAACCCAATGATGGTCCAGGATCAGAACGCGCCTCTCCCGAGCGATTTACTGAATCAAGACGCAGCCCATGAGTCCGCAGTCCAATGAGCGATCCTGCGGCGACAGCTCAGCGTCAGCAACTGCAACAGAAAGGTCTGTTCGTTGGGTTGCTGACATTGCCTTTTCGATTTGCGGCCGTGCTGTTTGGCTCGTTGCTGTTGAGCATCGTGATTGAGTGCGTCGGCATGTATGTCTTTTGGCCAGACGAAGGATGGCGCCATGCGCAACGGATGTACGAATTCGAGGTGGGACAGCTCTCTGACGATTTTAAACGCAGTGCACTGGTGCAAGAGCCGGGACGTACTGCTGGACAATTGACCCGTGTAGCCTATCAGTTAGTGATGGTTGAAACAGGGATCGCAAAATCAGTGCAAATCACATCTTGGAAGGCTTCAGAAGTACGTACAGAGGGGCCGCGTAACGCACGCTACTACGTGGGCACACTCTACACGCACATTGAGAAAAATTTGATTGCAGCGGCCTTCACTGTGCTCGTGTTTTTGGTTCGACTGCTGGTGCTGTTTCTATCACTGCCGCTATTCATCATTGCGGCATTCATAGGTTTGGTAGATGGGCTTGTATGCAGAGACATCAGGCGATTCGGTGCAGGTAGGGAGTCGGGGTATCTCTACCACCGGGTTAAGGCATGTCTGCTGCCTTTGGCGACGCTGCCTTGGGTCCTCTATCTTGCCATTCCAATGAGCGTCGATGCAGGACTGATCCTTGTACCAGGCGCAGTCTGCTTGGGCACGGCCGTGGCACTCACATCACGAAGCTTCAAGAAATACCTTTAGCCCGAACAATGACGCAGAAGATGCCTGATCACCTCAACCCGTTCCTTGCCCACCAATAGTAAGCCGCCATTTCTACATCTGCGGGCGTCCAGTCTTTCTTCTGACTTGTAACCGGACACTGGAAAGCATGCTTGGTGTGGTTTAGAAAATTGGCCAAACGCTCAAGCAGCGGCAGGTAAACGTCGATGTACTCACTCAGGTTTCGACGGTGCCTAGAAGCTGTGTAAGCTGCCAACCGGCTACCAGTTCGAGTCTTACTTGACCACTCACGCACAAACGACGTACCAAAGCCAGTTCTCGAAAGGGAGTTGAAGAAATAGGAAGCGTGGCGATCCACTGCGGCCCCCTCCCAAGGTTTGAGAAATCTGTAAATTTTGGAAGCGATCACCAAACGCAGTCCCGGTAAGCGAGAAAGTGCATCGATCCCCTCTTGAGCGCGCCCTGGTATCAGACATATCTGTATTGCGCGCAGCATCGCTCGCTTTTCAGCAGATGAAGCACTCCAAATCCTGATCTTCGCTCGCAGATTGTTTCCTGCCCAGCAGGACACTCTGCAAACAATTTGATGAGCGGTGCTTTCATTCAAACAGGACAGCCACTTCGCGACGTCAACCTCAACCTGAAGTACCTCACTTTGACTGACCTTGGCGCCTGTGCCGAAAGGCCAGTCGTAGTCTTGTCGGGCCTTGGTAAGAAGCAAAACCAGATCGGTACTCGGCAGTATCAATCCGGCAACCTGATTTAGGCTGACTCCCGCAGGAAAGCAGTTCACATCATTGGGTATCGCCATTGGACTCTCCTTGAGTCAAACGTCTTCACGAATGGAGGCATATTGCCATGCTTTTTCGTCCATCTGCACGCGTTCAATCCGGCACCTTTTCAGTCCGGTTTGATTGAGGCAGTCACTCCTGATTAATCCCACCATCGAGCCGTCTGACAGGATCAAACGAGCTCAACCTTATGGCTAATCGGCTTCGCAAAAAACACCTGCTTTTCCTCATGCTCAATTGCGCTTTCGGGGGACACAACACAGCAACAGCTCATGGGCTGGCTGAAGAGAACGTCCGCTTGACGACGTTGATAAGAGAGCTGAATGCAATCGAACGGATTGCAACTGCCGGCGACACTGTTCTGGATCTCAATACCTCACGCTACCACTTCAACTACACCCGCCTGCGTGCAGACATTCATCGCGTCAGGTCGGGTATCCAGCAATACCTGTCTCCTCAGCGCGCGGCACCTCGGGACGAGGTCGCTCTGCATGCAAACTATCGCGATGAAACGGTTTCAGCCGAATGAACGCGACCCAGATCACAGCGTTCCAGGCAAACGGCGGCATGAGCCCTTCGATTACAGCTTCGGTGCTGACCTCCCTGGTTTTCGCAGCATTGTTGCTGTGGGGCGCCTGGGCTATCAGAACCGCGTACTCCGGCTGGGCTGAGCAACGCCTGAATCAACGCCAATTTATGGGTGTGGTGATTCGCTTTATCGCGATGTACCTGGCCCTGACGTTTGTTCTCCTTTCATGAGCCACAGGAATCTCCCCATGTATTGGAACTCACTCTGCACGAGCAGAATTATCGCGCTGCTTTCGATTCATACCGTAATGCTGCCCTCCTTCGCGCAAGCCAAGGGGAAATTGCCAACCATGGAGGATCCTTCACGTGGCGCCGGCAAAGGCATCATGGAGACGATGCAGAACTACGGCTACGACATCGTCATGCTCGTGGCACTGCTGGTCGTTGCCTCCATGTTCATCGGAGTCTGCTACCACGCCTATACGCGCTACTCCGAGATTCATACAGGTAAATCCACCTGGGGTCAGTTCGGACTCAGTATTGCGGTGGGTGCAATCATGCTGGTTGTCGGAATTTGGCTGCTGACCAAAGCAACCGGCATTTTGTGAGGGCATTGCGCTATGGATACCCCACATCAAAATACCGCTGACGGAACAATCTCCTTCCTACCTCATCGACTGAATCGACAACCCGTTGTCGTCCGTGGGCTGACCGCTGACGAGCTTTGGATCTGTACCGGCCTTTCTGCAATAGCGGGCTTGGGACTCGGAATCCCTTTCGCCTGGTTGACCAGCAGCCTTGCAGTCATACCCACCACAATTGTCGTTTCGATTGCAGCCGGCCTTTTCATCGTTGGCGGACTGCTTCGGCGCCATAAACGTGGCAAGCCCGAAACCTGGCTCTACCGACAATTCCGATGGAGGATCGCTCAGGATTGCCCCGCATTGGCCTGTCAACTCGGCGCAGGGAGTTTGATCATCCGCACCGGTTTCTGGGCAGTACGCCGAGGTGATGCATGAGCCGATTCAAGAACGAGGTTCTGCACCTGCAATCTCATGTGCGAACGTTACGGTTGGGGGCCGCAGGCATATTCATCGTAGCGCTGGGACTTGGTGCCGGATGGTGGAGTGCACCCAAAGATCTCACTATCCATGTGCCTCCAGATTTGCGATCGGGAAGTACACGTAAGTGGTGGGAAGTCCCTCCTGAGTCCGTCTACGCGTTCA
>Ga0182006_1000711_pt1 | contig 23048 bp, 10 predicted proteins | sample Sormic07211104_1_FD_123022 | JGI IMG/M metagenome (GOLD analysis project Ga0182006, IMG submission 123022) | Rhizosphere microbial communities from Sorghum bicolor, Mead, Nebraska, USA - 072115-104_1 MetaG | ecosystem: Host-associated > Plants > Roots > Rhizosphere | place: USA: Nebraska...
CCAGCCAGAATCAGCTGTTCGAGAACTTCCGGCGAGTTACTGGCCGGGCCAAGGGTAGCGACGATTTTGGTACGACGGACGGACATGCAAAGACTCCTGAGTTCAAGCGCAGGCAGAGGCTACTATGCTCGAAGGGTGTAGTCATTGTTCGAATGCACTACTTATCGTTTTCTTTATTGAACGCGGCAACTTTGCGCTCAGCGCGCCTGAAGATTTCCGACCAGGGGTCGATACAGAGCACAAGACAGGAGAACCCCCATGCGATTGTTGCCCATTGCCGCCCTTGCCCTCAGCGTCCTCGCCGCGACGGGCTGCACCCGTTGGTCGATGAACCATCATTTGAACAACGCCTACAGCGCCTATGACCGCGGCAATTGCGAGCAGGTGATGCTCGAGTTGTCCAAGGTCGAACGTGCCAGCCGCGCCCGGCCGTACGTGTGGCCGGAAGTGTCGATGATGCGTGGCCAGTGCCTGGAACGGCAGAAGCTGTACATCGACGCGGTGCAGACCTACCAGTTCATCATCGCGTCGTACCCAAACAGCGAATACGCCTACCGCGCCCGCGCGCGACTGGAAACCCTGCAGAGCCTGGGCCATTACCCGACACGCAGCGCCGCTGCGATGGTACGGCCGACGCGCTTCTGACGGCTCTGTCGTACAAAATCTGGCCCTCTGTACAAGCTCCGCTATAGTCAAGGAAACCGCTTGCGAGGCTTGTCTCGACGGCGGCGCAACACCTGCGACTGGCAGTGGTAAAGGTGACGGCTATTGCGACCGTCACACCGGAAGCGGGGAGAGCGGGCCTGCCTACAGGCTCGTTCCGAAGCACAGGTGCGGCTCCTTGCGGAGCCCTGCATGGCGAACAGCACATCATGTTTACCGACCGCCGGATCGAACGGCACCAATTGCCGTACTACCTCAGAGTCTTCAACAGCGTCACCGACAGACCCGTCGGCTTTCTCGGCAATGTATCGGCGGACGGGCTGATGCTCATCAGCCAGCTGCCGATGATCGTCGGGGTGGATTTCCAGTTACGCCTCAAAGTCCCCGCCCGCGATGGCAGCCAGCAAGTGATCGATTTCTGCGCCTGTTGCGTGTGGTGCCATGAAGACGCCACACCGTTGCATTACGACGCCGGTTTCATTCTGCGCCGTGCCCCGGCGGAGTTCGGGCAACTGGTGCTGGCGCTGCAGCAATACTTCAGTTTTCAGTCGTTGCCAGCTTCTGCCTGAACAGCAAAAGATCGCAGCCTTCGGCAGCTCCTACATTTGGAATGCGTTCCCCCTGTAGGAGCTGCCGAAGGCTGCGATCTTTTGATCTTTACGTCACGCCACCGCGATCGCCCGCTCCTGATCCAGCGCTTTCTCCGCCAGCAATAACCCCATCTCGCTCAACTGATAGATCGCCATCGCCAGATGTCGCGGCTTGTCCTCAAGGCTGTCCGCCAGGTCGAGCAGCAGAATGCTGACCGAAGAAAAGGTTTCGTAGGTCGTTCGCGACTAAACAAAAAGGGGTGGCGGCTGAACGCAGGTCAGTCGACCGGGGGTATCACCAAAACCGGTGCGCCGAAGCGCCCTGCGTACAGCCATCATCGAGTGCGGGGATAGGGATTACCCGACGGGATGACGCTTAAACACCTTGATGCTAGGGCCCCGGGACTAACCCGACCACTGATTGGCAGCGGCACGGAAGACGTTACCGGGCAGCTTCAAAGCGCACAAGCCGGCGGATTCTGAGTGATGTGTAGGCTACGGCGTAACCTGCTGTGGTCGCGTGTTAATGGCTGAAGGACGTCAGCATATTGCAGTGCGGGAATAGTTACCGTTGGTCGGGACTGTCAGAGTTGACAGGTGTAGCAGCTGCAGATAGCGGCATTAAATGAGGCGACCAATACCTGCGAAAGTTTTGTCAGGCCTGCACAGTCATGGAGTGAGTCATGACCACTAGAGACGATGAAGTCGAAAAAGAAGACGGAGCTGGCTTATCTCCAGAGAGCGAAATGGCTGGCGCAGTTGAAAGAGCTTTTCATTCAGGTCAAGTGCCTGCTGCAGAAGACATTGCCACGGGAGAGCATACTGAAAATGCTGCATTTGTTATCGAAGAGATTCTAGCCGTACCCATTTCAGGCAGTTTTTGGGCCAAACTGCTGGTGAATTGGCGATATCCTTCAACCGGAGAGTGGTTTCACTGTGACGTCACGAAGTACCAAGCCAGTAACAATGGCGGGAGAAAGGGAAATATATGGTTCGGCATTTGTGCTGCCGGCGAACAACCCCAACTCCGTGAATTGACACAAAGTGCCATTCAGGATGGCGGTTGGCATGATATTGAAGTAACAGAGCGTCTCAGAGCCAACACCAAGGACGTAGAAGTTCATTTTACTTATATCTATGACCGTGAAAATACCAGCGATCCCGAACTGCGTGGGATTATGAGGAAGGCTTACAAACCCGACCCGCCGAACCTGGATCCGGTGGAGTATGTTAGTTACCCGACATTTGATCTGTCGGGTTCGAGCGCCGTTGAGCGCGCCAGAATAACAATTCGGAATGGTATCGGCACGGTGATCGGCGGAGCCGATGTCGCAGGTAACAGGTGGACAACACGTCTTGGTTTTATAAGCGATTTGACGATTATGGAAATTTCCATACAGCAGCGATATGCCGATGTTGACTCTGAAAAGGTCGGTCCGGTAATTCTCTATCCGGCGAGTGTAACTCTGCCAACAGCTGACTCGACAGTACCGGCCGAAAAGATAGTATTCAAGGGACTGGGTAAACCAAGGGAAGTGGTTAAAGTAGTCGATCATTTGAATAATCAGGTGTTGGGTACCGTTTCCGTTCCGTCGTCAGGTAAATGGGAAATTCCTGTTTCTGCAGTTTTACCTACGAAGCGCCTGTTGATCAAAGCCGGGTTTCCATCTGGTTTTTTTACTGATGTAGTCTCTTTCACTGTTTTGGGCGCGCCGATATTTTCCGATTCCCAACCGGAACAGGAGCAAACGTTCGTATTGAGAGGCACCAACAGCTTGAACGGAGCCCGGCTTGTGGTATGGCGTGACCTGACCGGCTCCGTCGTTGTCGTGGGCGACGTCACCGAAGAAAATGGTGACTGGAGTGTGCAACTCGGTGATTTGCCACCAGGCCCGATCAGCCTGGTTCTCTCCCAGTCTTTCGGCGGGCAGATTTCCAGTTTTAGCGCACCGCGTGCTTTCAGAATCCGACCACCCGTTCTCAAAGAGCCTGAAGTCGCGTTCTTGGGCACCACCGTAAAATTCTCCGGCATCGGCCATTTCGACGAGAAACTCAAAACCGAGATTCACTTCACCATCGACGACGGACCGGCGCCTGTTCCCCCGCCCGCAAATGTCGAAGTGATGCCGGACGGGACATGGCAAACCACCGCGCAGGCATGGCCGCTCGGTACTTACAAAATTACTGTCATTCAGAAAATCGCAGACAGGGCCGGCGACTGGATCGACTCGCATGCTTGTCAATTTGAAGTCAAACACTGGCTGTCGCAGGTCACCGAAGTCACTCATACCCCAACCTATCGTCCGGTCTTCAGCGGCAAGGGATACACAGGTGCGACCGTCCGGTTTACCCATCCTGACGGATGGGAAATGGCTCCCGCTACCTTGGTGGTGAATGGGCGCTGGTCAAGCGCTACCCATGCCGAGTTGGGACCGACGAAAGATCAGAAAATCGGCATACACCAGTCCCTTCCGAATGTAGATTCACCTGAGCCCCTCGAGTATGTTTTTTCCATCCCGCCTCAAGCCCCAGGCGTGAATGATCCGCAAGAAAACGGCCAGTCGCCAATATTTACCGGTACCTGCTGGCCGGGGGCACACGTCGTCCTGGCCTTCAACGGCGAAGGCCGCTTTCTGGCTACAACAAATGGTGATGGATGGCGGTACGAAAAACCCGGAGGCTTTGATCCGGGGGACTATACAGTCACCGTCATCCAGATTGCTGCCGAACAGGACTCGGTTGCGGTGAAAAAAGACTTCACGGTCAAGCTGAGCATGCTGACACCGCAGATAGATACTCCGCAAGAAGGCGCCGAGGTCGGCGCGGATCTGGTCGTTACCGGCCGCAACGGCATGTCAGGCGCCTCCATGCAACTGCGCGACGCGCAATATGGCAATAACCTGGCGCTAGAGCACGTGACCGCAGATGGCCCTTGGTCAATCACCCTGACCGGCCTGTTGTCGCGGCGGTACACCATTGATGCGCAGCAAACACTGAACGGGCAGAAATCCGAGCGCAGTGATCCGCGTGGATTCGGGGTTGTGTTACTCGCCCCGCAGATCACCGTGCCAGAGCAGGACGGCACGATGCCGCGCGATGGCAAATTCCAGGGCACCGGTTGGCACGGCGCTTATGTCGAGATATGGGACGTGGATGCGGATGTGCAACTGGCCTCCAATATCGAAGTACAGCCTGATGGCTCCTGGTACTGGGAGTTGAAACAGTCAATCGGTCATCATCAGATTTGGGCGCGGCAAACGTTCGGGGGTATCCGCTCCAGAGAAAGCCCGATACACAACTACAGCGTTGTCCCCAACGCTCCCTCCATCGAAACCCCAACCGCCGGTGATCATGTGGGGAGGCGAGTTTGGGTATGCGGTTTTGGCGTACCTGGCGACAACGTGCTTGTGACATTGGGCGACGCCCAGGGTGAAGCCCCGGTCGCCGACGATCGCACCTGGTCGGTGCCGCTGAGCCTGAGTGTTGCAGGCAGCAGTCACACGTTGCAGGTGATTGCTTGCTCCGGCGAGTTTCAGTCTGACCCGACTGTACAACGTGTAGCGGTGGGCACTTATCTGCCAGTCATACAGGTCCCGCAACCGGGGCGCCGGGTTGATCGCAACGTCTATTTCCGCGGATATGGTCGCCCCGGGGCCGGCCAACTGGTGAGCTGGTTCAATCCGGAAGTGGTCTGGCTCGAGCAGGTGCCAGTGAGCGATGGGCAATGGCAAGGCCAGTCAGGGCGAACGCTGCCGGGAGGCAGCAATTGGTGTTGGTTTCACCAGACGCTTACGGATGTCGAGGGTGAGACGGTCTCCGAGCGGGTGCTGAGTTCGCGTTTCGAAGTTGACGTTGACGACGCGCCAGCGATAGGGCGTGGATAGAATCCGATGAACGGTCGCAAAACCTGTAAGTTCTGACAGGCGACAACTATTGGCGTTGAGCGCTTAATTTCACTGGATCCGACATCACGCCGGGCATTTGGCCAAGTCCTTCAGGACCGTTATACGCAAGGAAAACGATCATGGCAGATACGCTCCGTCCCGCTCAGCAACTGCTCGATCAGCTATTTGGCGAGCCGGCTTTGGTGACAAACACCGGCCTGAACAAGCTCCGCACCGACCTCCAGGACAGCTCGATTTTCCCGCTGGTCAAGCGGGGCGCCGAGGGCTTGATCAACCAATATGGTCTGAGCGCCGCTGAAGCACGGAAAATCATCCGGCCACTGCGGTGTATGGCGACGCATATCCTGCGCCAGTATCTCGAGCACAGCCAACGCGGTACCGGCGAGCCGGCAACCGAGCCTTCCAGCGGACTATTGTCAATTGTCGATGGCCCCAATCTGGACCGTCTGTTTTCGCCGAAATTTGAACAGATGTGTCCCGTGGGTTCGCTCGAGGCTATCGATTCGGTAGTGGCGTATCTGGCGTATCTGTACCAGATGATTGCCGAAGACATCGAGGTTGCAGGCGACGCCATGATCAAGCCATTGCACGGCCGGCGAGCGGACCTGATGCGACTGGTGATCGACGAGCAATCGACGTATCAGCGCGTATCGTCGGTCGAGGTCAGTAGTGCAATCCTGCAGACCTTCATCGATTCGCACATATCGAGAGACGCTCAGCAGGATGCGCTCATCGCTACCCGATATCCCAATGGCCTGCCCTACTACCAACCCTGGAGCACCATTGAAGAGGTGGTGCGCTTCCATGAGCTATTGACAGGTGATTTTGCGCGGGCAGTCGATTTGCTGGTGCCCGGTTTCCTGCGTTGTGATCAGTGGGTCGCCGGACCAGCGGCGGCATGGGCCCATGACACGGGCCTGGGGCCCTATCAGCGCAAGCTTCTGACGGAGCCTTTCATTCCGGCTGAGGACGATATCGCTGAGCAATTCTATCTGGACAATTTTGGCGTTGACGGCATCAATGTGCTCAACCTCAATCAGGTCAAATTCTTTTGCGAGCGGACCAAGCTCGACACGCCAGCGCTAACGCAGCTGTTGTCGGTAGGCGCTTTCGAATCGGTGCGCTCGCCAAACGTAAAGTACGACACCGTCGACGATGACCAATCCGAAAGCGGACGCTACGGCTCGGTTTATATAAACGGCGGCAAGCATCCCGGTATCGGCTTTTACGCTGGCGGCAGCCATTACGCGCGGATCGACCTGGAACCCTACAGTGCCGCAGGCGTGAACGGTTTCGACCGGATGAACCGCAAGTTACGCCTGGACAAGTGGCTGGAGATGCCCAGTGGCGAAGTGGACGACGTCGTGGCTGCCCTGATCAACGCTGAGCGTCGCGGCGTGGGAAACGAGAAGTGGGAGATAAGCGAGAACGTTGTGCATGGTCTGGGCCTGTTCCAGCGGTTACGTAAGCATTACAACTGTACTGCGGCGGATTTTGCCGTCTTCGTCGATGAGCTGGCGATCTATGGTCGCGGCGAAACACTCTCGCAGTTCGACCGGATCTTCAATGATCAGGGGAGTCGCAGAGCCTCTTTCGTACTCGACGACGCAGAATTTGACTGGGTGCCCGTACCGGGTACGGTCGATCTGACCATCAGTCAGTTGTGCAGCGGGCTGGGGATAAATCTGCAGACCTACTACTATCTGGCGCTCGCTGTGGCCGGGGCCTTGCCGGCAAGTGCAACGTTGCCGCGCAGCAGGGCAGTCATTTCCAGCTTCTATCGATTGGTGGCTCTGGCTCGAATGTTCGGGATTACGCCGGTCGAAGCCATATCGCTGTTGAGCCTGCTGGGTGGCAAAGCCTGGCTTGACGGTCTGGCTGGCGAACCGTGCATTGATCCCGAAGGTGAGGGGCCGGATGCCTTGCACCTGATCGACGCCATGCACGCTTGTGTCCAGTGGTCCCGTCTAAGCGATCTGCCCGTGCTGTGGGTGTTGCAGCACGTATCGCCCTTGCTGCCGGTGAACGAGGCGTCGGACCGCGACATACAGTTTTTTGCGCAGGTTCGCGCTCTGCTGCCAGCGGCGCTGTTCTCGGAAAGTGCCCTGCTCATGGCGGGTGTTCAAGCTGCCAGCGTCGACAGTTGGGTGCAATTGCTCTCGATCGAGGCCGCAGGTCTGAAGCCCCTGATTGACGATGACGGTCTGCTGCTGCCTGCGTGGGGGACAGCTGGGGAGTACCGGATCTTTGTCCTGGACAAACTTCGTTGGGCAATCAGGACCGGTATTGGCGAGTTGGCCCCCGCAGCGCTTGAAACGATCCTCGGCACCATGTTGGCGGTGTTCGATCAGGCAGGCGAGGCACAGGCATCGGTCGTACAGGAAACGCTCGCCGTCTACGCCGGCATTTCCACCGAGCAGGTCCTGCCGACGCTGAACTGTGCCGACGCCACGGTGTTTGAGTTATTGCGACAGATAAAAGACCTGCCGGCGGCCGAGGCCACTCAGACCCGTCGCACGCGCGCTGAAAGTTCTCCTGCGCTGCTTGGCCTGCTTGCCCAGGTTCGGCGCTTCAGTGAGGTCGTCACACGGCTGGGCTTGAGTGCAAGTCTGCTGCAGGATTATCTGAGCTATGGATCGCAGGCCTGGATCGGTCATGCGCCGGAAGATTTTTCGCTGTCGACGCTTTACTACCTGACTGTCATGACCCAGGCGATTGCCATGAGCGAGCAGCCTGAACAGGACCTTCTGGACTATTTCCAGGAGGTCAATGAGTTGCCGGAAGATCTCAGCGGTGATGCCCTGACGCTTGCGCAGAAAGCCGCAGAAATCAGGCTCGCAATGTTTTTGGGCTGGAGTGTGCAGGACGTGCATGAATGCGTCATGCATATAGCGCCGACGATCAAAGTGTTGAAGAACCTTGCTCAACTGGACGTGCTGATGCGTCTGCGCAAACTGTCTGTGGTGAGCGGTATGGATGCCAACACCATTCTTCTGATCGGCAAGCTGCCGGAAAAAGACGTCAGCGCTGCTTACGCGACGGCTGCCGAGTTCGCCTTGCTCAACGAGACCGAAGCGCGGGTTCCGGTTATTCCTGGGGCAGGTGAACTGGATCAACTGGTCAACATGGCCTGTACATTGAGTACCAACACGGTCATCGCCAACAAGCCCGATGAAAAAGCCGTATATACCGTTACTGTCACCGATACCGACAACAAGCCGATCAGTGGCCTTCGCCTGAACTGGCAAACGACCCTGGGCGAGATTGTCAGCACCGATACCGATATCAAAGGTGTCCTCACTGCGGTCTTCACCCCGGGGCCGTTGCCGGGCCGGGAAACACCGCTTTTCTGGCCCGCACTGTTGAAGCCCAGACCCGCAGACCCCGTCGATATTGTCGTGGACCTGAACACCATGACGCCTGAGAAGACGTCACAGGCCCCGCCTGGGGATGTGATGATCGGCCAATCGGTCGCATTCAGCATCCAGTTGTTGGACAACTACAACAATCCCGGCAGCAAACGCAACGTCAAGTGGGACTGGAAATCCGAAGAGCCAGACAAAAAGCGGATCGCCATCATTACACCGGATCACGGGGTTACCGATGAGGAAGGCATCTCGCAAGTGCGCGTCTCCAGTGATACAGGCGGCACGTTCGAAATTTTCGTGAAAAGTACAGACAGCGGCAATACAGCCTATTTCGACTCCATCACGTTCGCAGATCACTCGCCGGGTTCCTGAGGGTATCGCTTTTTCGCACATTTGAACGCAGCCCTCTTCCAAGGAGCAAGGACGATGAAGCCGAATGTAACTGGCACGTTGCTGGAAAAACACCGCTCGGCATTGGTCGATTTCTGTATTGGCGCACTTGCCCGTGAATCCGGGCATGATTTTCTCAAAACAAAAGCGGACCTGTCGGAGTTGTTTCGCACCGACGTCCAGAACACCCAGGCCGTGGAAACTTCCTGGGTGGCAGAAGCGACGAGCTGTGCGCTACAGTTCATTGAGGCCGCATTGCACAAACTTGAGCCGGGTTACGAAAACCACACGTTCGAACCGCAGTTGCTTGAGCGCTGGAGCCTGGAAAGAACCTACTCCCAATGGGCGGCATCGCGACTGATTCAGGTCCATCCTTCCAGCTACATCAATGCCTATGTTCGCCAACGTAAAACCAACCTGTTCAAAACTCTCGAAAACGACCTCAACCAGACGCGCCTGAGTGCCGATTCGGTTCTGGTCGCGCTGCGCAATTATCTTCAGGCGTTCGAGCGGATCTGCAACCTGGATGTGATCAGTTGCTACATGGACGGGGTCGAGCCCGCCGACTCTGTCTATTGTTTTATCGGCAGGGAGCGCGTGCCTCCGTATCAGTACTACGTGCGCAAGGTTCGCGTCGAACTGCTCAAAAGCAGTCGTGCGATCAATCCGGCGGCCTGGGAGGAATGGCAAGCGGTAAATATCCCGGCGGTGAACGGCGTACTGGACATGCGCCCGCTGGTCTGGAACGGCCGGCTGTGCGTGGTCTGGGCAGAATGGCGAGACAAGGTCATCGGCAAGACCGCGGAAGACTTCATCCCGCACAAGCTGGACATCAACCTCGCGTTCATGAGCGAGAATGGCCAGTGGTCGGCGCCGCTGAGCCTGCACAGTTCAGAGCATGCCGACTTGGAGAAGCGGCCTGTCGGGGCCCGGTTGATCGCTACGATCTGGACCGACCATCAATATCCTAAAGGCAAGCTGGGGGTGCTGCTGACGGGGGAGGCGGTACGGCTACCTGAAGATGGTAAGCGAGTGGACACGTCATTCGAGCGCCACGCTGTATTCGATGTGCTGATGCGCCCTGTCACGGATTCAGGCGCATGGCTGACGTCTGCCAGGGACGACCGCTTCCTCACTGCCGAGACAGTTCAACACCCGCTGGGCAGTCAGGTCACGTTAGTCAGCGAAGATGATCCGGCCGGCAGCATGACACCTTATCTGGATCTGAACGTATTTGCATTGAGAGTCGATAATAATGATGTGTTGACTGTCGAAGGTCTATGTCGGCCAACCGTTCTGACCGGTGCGGAAGTCTCGATGACACTGACTATTTTGCCAAAGCCGTCGGTCGGTGACCCTGTGGCTGTGGTATTACCGAAAAATCCCGCAGGCAACTGGACAATGCCACTGGGCAAATTCACGCGGGCAAAAGGCTCATGGCCGAACCCCACAAGTTTTTCGCTGGGCACTGCCGCAACGGGATACGGCACGAAAAAATTCCATTTGAGCATCGTCGATCTGATGGACTTCGACCCGCCAACCCTGGTGAAGAACACCATCGACGCGGCGCAGTTTCTCGACCTCAACCTCGCGGGTGACTACGAACTCAGGTATGTGCGGCTCAATTCCTTGTTTGGCCCCGAACTGGTACAACGCGCGAACATTTCTCCGGAAGCGGTGCTGGATTGGCAAACGCAGCACCTCAAGGAACCGGGGCCCACAGGTGTCGCTGCATTCGAGGAACCCAACGGGCCTTTTGACGGTGCCAATGGCCTGTTCTTCTGGGAACTGTTTTTCCACGCGGTGCATCTGGTGGCTACACGGCTGCGAGATGAGGATCGATTCAGCGATGCGCAGCAATGGCTGCATTATCTGTTCGCCCCTCAAGCCCCCGCCGACCCCGACACAGTGCCCGATGCCAGGCCAAAATACTGGCGCTGCCGCCCGCTGACCGGTCCAGGCAACCCTGGCGCCGAGAGTCAGACGCCGCTGGATCCGGACGCCATTGCCTATTCGAGCCCGGAACATTACAGGCTTGTGGTATTCGTCGAATACGTGAAAAACCTGATGGCGTGGGGCGATTGGTATTATCGCCAGCTGACTCGCGAAAGCCTTGTTGCTGCCCATCTGCGTTACGTACAGGCCGGATTTCTGATGGGCAAGTCACCCTCCGGAAGTACCGTCAGCCGTTGGCAAGCGGTCACCCTGGAGCAGTTGTTGAAAGACTGCAGTCAGCGGCCGGAGCTGGAGAAATTCGAAAGCGCATTTCAGTTCAGTCTGGCCGACATTCCCGCAGGCTCCGATGTCGCCACGCCGATGGGCATGTTGGCCTGCGGTCCTTTCCAGATTCCGATCAATCAGGTGTTGGTCGATTGGATCGATGCACCGCAGAAGCGCCTGTATAACCTGCGAAACAATTTGACCATTGACGGTCGCCCGCTGGACATACCGCTGTTCAGTCCGCCCGCTGATCCCAATCAGTTGCTGCGTGATCTGGCGGCCGGCAGCAATGGCAGGCCGCGGACGATGGGGCAGACCCGGGTCATTGCGTTCTTTTGGCGGGTAGCCTACGAGCTCGCCTTGCGGGCGGTGCAGACCACGCAGGAGTTTGCCGGCCAGATACTTAACCTGCTGGAGCGCCGTGATCGCGCCCAACAGGAGGAATTACAGCAGAGCCATCTCGTCGAATTGGGCAATTACGCGCTGAATGTACAAGAGCAATCCATCGCCCAGATGGAGGCGGTAGTCGTATCGCTTATCGAGAATCGTGAAAAAGCCGTCGAGCTTGCGCAAGCGTATGCCAAACGCTTCGAAGAAAACGTATCGGACGCCGAGTACGCGGTCATGTCCGACGTGCAAAGCTCAAAGGAGCTGGCGATGCAGTCTTCCGCGCTCAGAACGGTAGGGGGAGGAATCGCGGCGCTGCCGAAAATTTTCGGTATGTCCAATGGTGGCGCGCTACCTGAGCAAGTACTGTTTGCCTCTGCCGACGTGTTCAATATCTTGTCGATCGGGGCGCAGGCGGATGCGGACAAGCAAGCTACCAACGAAAGCTATCGCCGGCGGCGCAATGACTGGGCGCTGCAACGTGACCAGGCATTGGCGGAAATACGCGCGATTGACGCGCAACTCGTTGCGCAGAATCATGCGGTGGCCGCTGCCCGAACCAATCTCGCGCAGACGCTCAGGGCAAACGCGCAGGCGCTCACGGTCTATAACTTTCTCAAGACACGCGCGACCAATGCCGAACTGTTCAGCTGGATGCTAGGCCAGCTCAAGGCGTTGCACTATCAGACCTACGATGCAGTGATGAGCCTGTGCCTCAGCGCGCAGGCTTCCCTGAGCGCTGAAACAGGCGACTACAAATCGGTAATCCCACCGCCCCAGGTTTCACTGGATCAATATCATGGCCTGACCGCCAGTCATGATCTGCGCCGGTATCTGCTGATGCTCGACCGTGAATATGTTCAGCGCACCGAGCGACGGCTGGAGCTGGTGAAGACGATCTCGCTGCGGCGCTTGTTTGATGACGCTATCGACCGTCAACCCGGCATCGATAGCTGGTCGGAGGCGCTGGAGGAGTTGCGCACTACCGGATCGCTGCAGTTCAGACTCACGCAGTTGCTCTTTGATCGTGATTACCCGGGGCACTACTGCCGTCAGATCAGTTCGGTGGCTGTCACGCTTCCGGTCGTTGCCGGGCCATTCGAGAATACCCGGATGATTCTGACGCAGATCAGCAACATGACGGCCACCGAGGCTACGGCCCAATCGGTACAGTATCTGCTCGATCCGACAACGGGTGTAGCGCCTGCTGATGTTGTGCATAACGTGCGCAGTGGTCAGCAAGTCGCGCTATCGCTGGCTGTCGGTGATGACGGCACGTCTGCGGTCAAGCCGGAGGAGGGCCTGTTGCGACCGTTCCAGTTCACCGGCCTGATCAGCACATTCATATTGAATTGCCCCTGGTTTGAGCGGGTCCGGCAGGTGGAGCAGCTTGCCAGCCTGACTGACATCATTATCGATATTCACTATACGGCCAGAGCGGGCGACCCGACCTTTACCCAAAAAGTCATGGATCTGGTGATTGAAGCGGAAGAAAACGCAGAAGCTGCAGGCAAGGGAGGGCGCGGTCATGCCTGAAGCGATCATCCATGCACGCGAGAACCTGGTGAACGATGGCGAGTTTCTCCAGGGTTTGAAGCTGTGGCAGAAGCAGGGGCGCGTCGATAAGGAATCCGAGCCTTATCAGGGTAAGGATCAATCCTTTCTGGCCGCACGTAACGAAGGCAAAGCGTGGCAAGACATCACCTTGCCCAAGTCATCGGCTGACAATACGCATTATGTCCTGAGTTTCCTCTGGGAAACCCGCCACACTCAGCCGGGCTTGCTGTCGGTGTACAAAAATGGCGTCCGGGTCGAACACTTCGAGCTGCCGCCCGGCAACGCCCGCGACCGCGAACAGGACCAGATCCGTCTCAACGCCGGGCTCCCGCTGGATTTGAAACCGAACCTTTTCCGTGAACCGCTGATGTCATCGTTTGTTGCGGGCGATGTTTTGCGAATCGAGATAAGCAGTCCGAAAAACGCCCCTTCCTCACGGGAAAAAGTTTGCATCACCTGCATCGATCTGCAATTGGAACTTGATGAACCGAAAGTGCAGAGCATCATCCTGGATGAACATGCCCGCGCGGCCGGCGCTCCGCTTTATCTGTGCCTGGGCTCCGAGATCCTCGGCGGGCACCGGCTCCGGTTCTGCCTGGCGGATGATAGTCCGTGGCTCGGCACTCAGGCAGCACTGGCCATTGCGAACAATCCCATGGGAGCAGTCACTGCTGAGCCCCGCTGGGAAACCAACCAGCCACTGACCGACGAATGGGTCATCAACTGCCCGCTTCTGGATGATGCGCAAGACTACGCTTTCACGTTAAGCCTGCTCAATCAGTACTCTGCCGAGCCCTACGCGATGCAGGTGTCGCTGGGGCATCACCGTCTTGTATTCCAGGACACACAACCACCGGCCTACTTCCCGGTGCTCGGCGAAAGCGTTGCCCTGGGCGTGAAAGTGGTGTCGCCTTACACCGGTCAGGGCGTTGGCGGGCGGACTGTAAACTGGTCGATCGCGGGTGACGTCATTGGCGCCTGCGTTACCGATGAGCAGGGTTGGGCGCATATCGATTATTCGCCCACCATCGCGCATGTGGGCGATGTCGTGGTACAGGCTTCGGTTGAAAGCCCTTATGACATCAAAGGGGTGGCCACGCAGGATTTTGCGGTCAAGGTTCTTGGTGAGAGCCCTTGGCAACACGTGGTGTGTTTCGAAAACGGTGATATGAGGGAATGGCCGGAGGACGGTTACCCGAATCGAGGATCGGTGCATGTCATTGATCTATCGATACCGGCCGGCAGCCCGTTGCGAGACTCCTCGATTGCGCTGCACTGGTCCGGTGATCCTGCCATTGAACTGGGGGTGGTCGTCGAGCCAGCACTGGGTGAGTGGCAGAAACCGGCGGGCAACCTGAGGTGGTCTCTTGAAGCGCAGGACAAGGTCGATGGTCAGTTCGGCCTGTTTCTGGTGTCCTCGAAGTTGTTGAAGCCTACACCGATCAAGCGCATGTTCCTTGCACGCAACAAAGTCGAGATCGGCGACGTACGCGAACCCGACAAGACGCCAGTGCTGGATGAAAACGAAAGCGCACTGCTGCGTCTGCAGGTTATTCATCGCACCGACAGCGGCGATATAAACGGCGTCATCGGTGCGCTGGTCGAATGGAACATGCCGGGAGGCAACATCGTCCATTCGATTTCTGGAGCGGACGGCTGGGCAGGTGAGTGGTGCCAGCCTTTGGTGGCAGGGCAATTCACCGTCAATGTCAGCGTCAGGGCACATCCTGCGGCGCCCAGCGTTCCCTGGTCTTTCAAGGTCAATGCAATCGCCACCAGCCCCTGGAACCGCAGGATGCGGATTTTGCTCGACGGTGTCGAAGTCGAACGCAACACGCTCGGCCTGCTCTGCCATCGCGGGCAGCACCATGAGCTGCAGATTCTTCCGCTTACCGATGATTGGCTGGGTCGAGACGTCAGTCTGCACTGGCGCGACGCCGATCCTGAGATCGGAATGCAGATCTCTGAATTGGGCGTGCGCAAACCCCTCCCCGAACAAGGCCTGAAGTGGACGCTGAATGCCACCGACAGTAACGTCAGTAGTCTTTTTCAATTAAAACTGGAAATCGAGGGCGACGAGCCTGATCGTGAACTGACGGGACGGCTGTTCCAGCAGGATCTGAATCTGGAAATGAGCCTGATGCTCGATCAGATCCACGCCGCGCTGGATGTACAGCCTTTATATCCATGTCTCGCAGCGGTGCACGACTTCAAGGTCCTGCCCCAGGCTCTGAGTCCATTCATTGGACTGGATATCGCGTTGGCATGGTCAGGGGCTCCGGCAGAGGAGCTGAACGCAGAAATATTCCCGCCATTGGACTCGACGCAGAAGTTGACTGACGGTGGTTGCGTCTGGTCGCTGGATTTCTCCCGTAGCGCCCGGCGCGGGAAATTCCAGTTAACCGTGTCGCTGCCCCAACTGCCGCTTTCATCAGAGGGCAAACCCATGGACCTGGCGCACAACAAGCTGCGAATCGCGCAATGGCACGAGACCACGGTGACTCCGGTGGTGGGTGAAGAACCGCTATGTTTGTGGGCTCATGTGATATCGGCATTCTCCGGGCTTGGGGTCGGACAAATCCCTGTGCAGTGGAAGGGGATCTCCGAGCACATCGAGCCAACCGATGACGAGGGTTGGAGCGGTTATGCCCATGCGCCTGCAACCGCCGGTGAACAGGCAATCACCGCAGCGATATTCAGCCCTTACAACGCCTCCAGCGAACAGCGCTCAATGAAGGTCAGGGCATTGGCCAGCGATCCCTGGAAGGGCCTGACGATCAGCGTTGATAGGGGAGAGCCAGAGGCCTTTGGTGAAAAAGTCCTGTTTGCACGCCGCTCGCTTGCTTACCGGATCGAAGTGAATGCCGACCAGGGCAGTCAGTTATTCGAGCGCAATCTGAGCCTGGGTATGGTCGACAGAGGGCCATCTGCATTTGGCATCCGCGGTCTTGACTCGGTACTGGGCGTCCCGAAACCCTTCAGCGATTCCGGCCTCGTGTACGAATTCAACGTTGGCGACGAGAACAACGGTAGCTTCGGTTTTTATTGCGCTGCCGAAGATCTGGCAAGTCTGTCATCGATTCATGCCGTCTCGGTGGGCGAAGGCTCGCAAATGATGACCATCGCCGAGCGCTCGCGAGTCCTTCACACATTGGTCTGGGGCGAAACCGTATCCGAGCAGATTACGCTGGTCTCGGTTCACGGGAACAAGCCGATGCGCGGCAAGACGGTGGTCTGGAGCCATCCTGATTTCGGTGAGCGGGTCACCACGACCGATTATTACGGCGTGGCAAGCATCGCTTTTGTGCCTACAACGGCTGGCGCTTGGTCGCTGACGGCGAGGGCGGGGGATGGGCTGTATTCGGAGTCGATTTCGTTGCCGTTTTTTCTCCATGAGCCTCGCGTGATAACAGAGCTCGTCAGCGACGACCCGAGCGGTTATCCGGGCCAGAACGTTTCAGCCCGAGCTTACGTCGTCTCGGCCATTACTGGTAATCCCTTGGCTGGCGTCGAAGTCAGCTGGGAATTCCCTGGCGTGGACATCGCGCCGACGACAACGGATAGCGAGGGTATCGCGAGCGTTATGTTCCGGCTTTCAGATCCTCAATCCTGTGTTCTTTACGCAGCCGTTCCCGGGGGCAGGGCTGGATGGGACGTCCGTTCGATGCAGTTTACGCTCAAGGCGCATGAGCGAATGATGACTGATATCAGAGGCACTGGCAGTTACCCGATCGATCAGGCGGTACCCGTCTCGTTCAGGCTCGTATCGATTCCAGGTGGCGAACCGATTGCAGGCCAGAAAGTTCTCTGGGTACTGAACAGTTCTCCCGACGGATCATCATTTTCAACAACCGATGGATCGGTTCAGAAAAGTTATTCATCGCAAGGAATGGTGGGTTACAAAAACGTTTGTGCTTCTGTGGTCGATGAAAAAGGCACGGTGCTCGATGAGGAGGTATTTCGGCTTCGATTCTTTGATTCGGAGCTGCCTTGAGGCTCTGGCACAAACAGCGTGCGGTTATGCGGTACCACTTCTTTTCCAGTCGAGATATCGGATCACCAGTTCGGCGCCCAACTCTCCGGGCCGAATATCCATCACCGCAACTCCATGGGCAATCAGCCGCTCATGGAGTTGCGAACGGTGGTTCAGAAAATCGATAGTCCCGCAATAAGCCAATGCCTCGGGCAGCGTTTGCACCGGTGCCTGACGTAACGTATCCAGCGCTTCTTCGCGCAGACTGGCCACCAGCACCCGGTGTGTTGCGCTCAGGCGTTTGACCGCGCTCAGCAGTTGATCATCGTCGTCGCGCACATTGGTCACCAGCACCACCAGTGCCCGGCGTTTTTGTCGGGCCAGTAACTGGCTGGCGGCGGCCTGATAATCGGCAGGGCGTTGCGTAGGTTCGAGGTCATACACGGCGTTGATCAAGACGTTCAGCTGGCCGCTGCCTTTGACCGGTGTCACATGGCGTGGCGGATCAACGGCAAAGGTGCTCAAGCCCACCGCATCGCCCTGGCGCAACGCTACGTAAGCGAGCAGCAGGCAGGCATTGAGCGCGTGGTCGAAGTGGGTCAGTTCATCATCCTGACTGCGCATCTGCCGGCCGCAGTCGAGCATGAAAATGATCTGTTGATCGCGCTCATCTTCGTACTCCCGGGCAATCGGTGTGCGCTGGCGGGCGGTGGCTTTCCAGTCGATCTGGCGCAGGCTGTCGCCCTCGCGAAATTCGCGCAGCTGATGAAATTCCTGACCCTGCCCGCGACGTTGCCGCTGGCGTATGCCGAGCTGGCTCAGCCAGTTGTCGACGGCGCGTAATTCACCACCGTAGAGCCGGGCGAAGTCGGGATACACACGGGTCTGATCGGCGACCTTGATCAGCCGTTTGCCTGACCATAAGCCCAAGGGACTCGGCAGGTTGACTTCGCACTGCTCGAAGCGCAAATGCCCGCGTCTGGTCGGGCGCAGACGGTAGGTGATCCGGCTGACATGACCGGGTTGAAGCTCGACGGCCAATGGCAGATGTTCGAACCCGAGGCCCTCGGGGACGTGGTCGAAGAGATCGATGTTCAGTGGCTCGGCAAACTCATGGGCAACTTCCAGGTGTACCTGTGCCCAGCGCCCCAGTGCGAGGCTGCCGGGCATCTGCCTTTCGATAAGCGGCGAGGGCAGACGTCTGAGGCGCACAGCGTCAATCACTGCCAGCGCCAACAGCGCCAGGAGCAAACCCCAGTTGATCGACATCAAACTCGACGGCAGCGCTCTGCCGAGTGCTTGAAAGGCGCCGAGCACAGCGCTGACCACCAGCAGCAGGGCCAGCCAGATCAGCAGCAGTCGCGAGGGTTTCACAGGCGCGGCGCCGGCATTTGATCGAGTAATTGCGCGAGCACCTGATCGACCTGCAGACCTTCGATATCCAGCTCCGGTGCGATGCGCACGCGATGGCGCAGCACGGCCAGCGCGCAGCCTTTGATGTCATCCGGAATGACAAACTCGCCGCCGCGCAACAACGCCCGGGCCCGCGCACAACGCACCAGGGCGATCGAGGCGCGCGGTCCGGCGCCAAGGGTCAGCCCTGGCCAGGTGCGGGTGCTGCGCGCCAGACGCACGGCATAGTCGAGGACCTGATCGTCCAGCGGCAAATCACTGGCGATGCGTTGCAGGGCTTGCACGTCCTTGGCCTGCAACACCGTGCGCAGCGGTTGCACATCGAGCATGTCGGCGCGGGTCGAACGACAGACCTGACGGACCATGCTCAACTCCTGATCGGCGTCGGGATAATCCATGCGCACCTTGAGCATGAAGCGGTCGAGTTCGGCTTCCGGCAGTGGATAGGTGCCTTCCTGTTCGATCGGGTTCTGCGTCGCCAATACCATGAACGGTTGCGCGATGGGCAGGGCGCGACCTTCGAGTGTCACCTGCCGTTCCTGCATGGCTTCGAGCAGCGCTGCCTGGGTTTTCGCCGGGGCGCGGTTGATCTCATCGGCCAGCAACAGGTTGGTGAATAACGGGCCTTTGCGCAGCTTGAACTGTTCGGTCTGCAGGTCGTACACGGCGTGACCGGTGACGTCGCTGGGCATCAGATCGGGGGTGAACTGGATGCGCGCAAACTCACCGCCGAAGCAGCGTGCCAAGGCCCGCACCAGCAAGGTCTTGCCCAGACCGGGCACGCCTTCGAGCAGCACATGGCCGCCGGCAATCAGCGCGGTCAGGACGTCGTCGACCACCGCTTCCTGGCCGATCAGTGCCTTGTTCAATTCGTTGCGCACCGCCTGCGCCAACTGGCTGGCACGCTGGCGTTGCTGGGCGGCGTGCGTCGCGCTGCCGGGCTCGATCTGTTCAGTCATAACGCGTTCCTCAAAGTTTGCAGATGAGCGACCTGACGGCTGAATTCGGCGCTGGACAAACGCTGCTTCGGTCGTGGGCTCAGGGCCTGGCTGATGGCGCGGGTGGGTTGCCGGGTCAGGCGCGATAACGCCAGCCATTGCTCGGCCACATTCAATTGATCGAAACCGGGATGACGGCGCCGGGCGCGACGCAGGATGTCTTGTTGCAAGGCTTGCAGCAGCGCCTGCTGGCCGTTGTGGCGCAGCAGGAAGTCGGCGCTGGCGCGCAGATGTTCGAGCAGTTGCCGCCGACCTGCTGGTGCCGGCATTTGCACGGGGCCGTGGCGCACGCTTGCCTGCCACAGCCACAGGCCGATCAAGCCGAGCAGGGCGACGATGGCCTGCGGGAAGTAGCGCCAGAGCAACGTCCACAAACCGTCGTGTACCGTGTTGTAAATCAGCGTGACGTCGGTATCGGCGCTCAGATACCAGAGCAGCCAGGCGTTGTCGTATTTGCCGATAGCGCCGGTTTTCCATAACTCGGCATCGGTGACCACGGTGATCGTGCCGAGGCCGTACACCCGTTGCATCATGTGCGTGGCTTTGGCGCTGTTGGCCCAGGCTTGCGCGACATTGTTCGGGTCGTCGAGGTGGAAGTCGGTATCGAAACCGGCGTAGGCCGGCGCGTCTTCGTCTTCCAGATACAGTTTGGTCAGTTTCGGGAAGCGGTCCTTTTCCCCATCCTCGGGAGGATCTTTCAAGTCCTTGCTCAGCGATTGGTGCAGTTGCACCTTGTCGAGCAGCAGATCATTACTTTGCCCGGTTTGCGCATCCCACAGCGACTCGGCGACGAATACCAGACGTCCTCCGGCGCGAGTCCAGTTCAGCACTTGATCGACTTCACGCGGCGTCATCCGCGCGCGCTCGCCGAACAACAACAAGGTGTGGCTGTGCGGTTCGGTGTGCGGCAGTACCGCCAGGGTCTCGGCGTGGCTGACCGCGAGGCCGCGCTCGCGCAGGAACATTTCCGCCGCCAGATAAGGATTGGCTTGCGCGGCAGGCGAGGGGCCGTGATCGACGGTTTCCTGATAGGGCCGGGCTTTGAGGTAGAGAAACAGGCTCAAGCCGCCAAGCAGCACAAGCGCCAGCGCAGCCAACGACCAGCCGATGCGCCGGTTCAATGCCCGGATCCTTTGCTGAACAATTCACGCCAGCCGTTGCACAGTTCTGCTTGCAGATGCGCGGCTGGAACCCGATGCCCATAGGCCATGTTCTGCCAGTGAGCAGTGAGGTTGCGGCTGTAGGCGAGCAGGTCCGGGCGTTGTAATTGCTCAATGCGTTTGAGGATCTGGTTTTCCGTGTCGGCGGCTTTCAGCGTCAGGTCAAAATCATGCAACAGATGGCTCAGCAGGCCGCGATAGAGCAGGCCCAGCGCGGCGCGAGGTTCGCTCAGCCACAACTGTTCGGCGCTGGCGGCGATGTCATTCGGCAGGGTTTCACGGTTCAGATCAAGGCCGAAGACTTGTGACGGCGCCGCTGGTTTGCGGCGCGTTGGCAGGCCAGGGCGACGACTGACGAAAGCCTGGAGAAATTCGCGATAACGCCAGATCAGCCAGCCCAGCGCGGCTATCAGCGCGCCCCACAGCAGCACTTCAATCACACCGGCGAGGGTATCGAGGTGCCGACCGTCGAGCCAGCCGAGCAGGTTTTTCAGCCACTGCGGTGCCTCACCCGGTTGCTCGTTCTCGGCGGGTTTTGCCGGGTCGTCGCCGAAGCGATAGCGGGTGACGCTTTCCTTGTTCTTGAACGGCGGTTGTTCAAGCAGCGACTGGATGCTGTCACGCGAGGCCTGACTGGTCAGCGGCTGATTCAGCAACCTTGGAGCATCCGGCGCATCGCTGGCCCATGCCGGTTGCAGATTCGGCAGCAACAGACACACCGCCAGCAACATCCCGAGCACGCCGTTGTTCAAGCGCTGGCGCAAACGGCGGAAGACCAGCTCGATGTCCCAGGCTTCCAGTTGCGTGCGGCGGTTCAGGTACAGGCTGAAACCGCAGGCGACATACACCGGCTCCCAGAGCACCAGAATCAGCGCATAGAAAGCATTGGTCAGATGTTCCAGCCAGCGCCAGTCCTGATCGGCGGCGAGCAGCAGTGACTGCCAGTCCCAGTCGGTTTCGATCTGCTGCGGCAGCAATATATAGAACAGCAGCATCAGGCCGATCCACAGCGCGGTTTCCAGATGCATGCCGATAATCGTCAGCCATTGCGCGGCGCCGCCGTTGCGTTGCAGCAGCACCTGCAGCCGTTGTTGCCTGGCCTCGCCGTCGAGACCTTCGAGTTGCATCACCGGCAGCACAAAGCTGCGACTCAGGCTCAGCCGGCGCCAGGTCAGACTGGCCAGCAGTTGCGGTTTGAGCAGGCGCGGCCATTCACGCAAGGCTTGCTTGAGCGTCGGAGTTTCGCCGAACAGCGCTTTGGAGAGGATGTACAACGGCAGGCGTTCATAGGCCGGTTTCAGCCACCAGAAAATCAACACCGCCAGTGATGGCGAATCCCACAGCAGCAGGCTGAGCAGGGCGAACAGCGGCAGGGTGACGATCGCCCAACTGGTCATTAATAACCGGCGGTGCTGCTGGCTCATCAGTACGCCCAGGTCCATGGCTTCCCAGGTCGTGCGCGGGCGAATCACCACGCTGGCGTCACTCAGGCGCATGGCGGGTCCTTCCGGCAAACCGCAGATACGCCGTGACGGCCAGCCACAGCGCGGCGCCGACTGCATATTTGGTCAGCGGCGTGACGCTGGTTTTCGACGACCAATAAGCCTCGATAAACGCAGCGATCAGCAAGAACAGCATGGCCCCGCACACCAGCATCACGCTTTTGCGTGCCGCCAGGCGCAGCGCCTCGCCGCGCGTCAGGCGTCCCGGTGCAATCAGCGCCCAGCCCAACTTCAGGCCCGCTGCACCGGCGAGGGCGATGGCACTCAGTTCGAATGCGCCGTGACCGATCACGAACGACCAGAAGGTCTGGCCAAAGCCGATCTCACTGAGATATCCCGCTACCGCGCCGATGATCATGCCGTTGTAGAGCAGGAAAAAACCGCTGCCGACGCCCATCAGCAAACCGCTGGCGAAGGTCTGGAAGGCAATGCCGGTGTTATGCATCACGTAATAGCCGAACATCACCCAGTCTTCGCTGGCTGCCCGTTCCGCCGAGCGTCCGAGATGGCCGGCGACAGGGTCGTACATGCCTTGCATCTCGCGCACCTGTTCGGCGGGGATCAGGTTGAAGATCAGTTCCGGGAACAGATAAATAAGCACGCCGAAACCGATCACGCTGGCGAAGAACAATAGGCTGGCGACAGCGACGAAGCGCCACTCTTCACGCACCAGTCGCGGGAAGTCGGCGAGAATAAAACTGATGATTTGCGCACCCAGGCGACTGCGATGCCGATACAGCTGTTGATGGCCGCGCAGCACTTGCTGCTGCAATGAGTCGATGAGAAAACTGCTGTAGCCGCGCGCCTGGGCCAGGGCCAGATGTTGGCAGAGGCGTCGATAGGCCTTGGGGAAAGCGGCCACTTGCGAAGTGTCCTTGCCGTGTTCGAGGTGTTCGAGCGCCACGGCGAAGCGCTCCCATTC
>Ga0182006_1000712_pt1 | contig 23027 bp, 21 predicted proteins | sample Sormic07211104_1_FD_123022 | JGI IMG/M metagenome (GOLD analysis project Ga0182006, IMG submission 123022) | Rhizosphere microbial communities from Sorghum bicolor, Mead, Nebraska, USA - 072115-104_1 MetaG | ecosystem: Host-associated > Plants > Roots > Rhizosphere | place: USA: Nebraska...
CGAGCGCTTCACCGACGAGGGGCCCGTCGCGGTCCTGCCGCTCGCCGAGCGGCGCATCGGCGTGGTGCTGACCGTGCCCGCCGAACGCGCCGACGAGGTGTCGGCCATGGATGATGCAGCCTTCCTGGCCCTTGCCCATGAGCGTTTCGGTTGGCGCCTCGGCCGCCTGGGCCGCCCGGGCAAGCGCTCGCCCTATCCGATTCGCCGGGTCGCCGCGGAATCCCTGACGGCACCCCACGCGGTGCTGGTCGGCAATGCCGCACAGACGGTGCATCCCATCGGGGCACAAGGGTTCAACCTCGGCCTGCGCGATGCGCTGACCCTGGCCGAGTTGGTGGTGGCCGCCGACGACCCCGGTGCCTCCACCCTGCTCGACGAATATGTACGCCGGCGCACGCCGGATCGCGAGGGGACGATGGCGATGAGCCATGGCCTCGTGCGCCTGGCCTGCCTGGACCAGCCCTTGCTGGGGCCGTTGCGTTCGCTCGCCATGCTCGCGCTCGATCGCGTGCCGCCGCTGCGTCACGCCCTGAGCCGGCGCGGCATGGGGTTCCGCGCGAACGCGCCTTTCGCCGTGCGGGAGAAGACGCCGTGAGCGATATCCGGACCAACCCCGTGTCATCGCGCCGGCGTGGCGGTGATCTCCTCGACGTGGCCGTGGTGGGCGGTGGCATGGTCGGCGCGGCGGCGGCGCTGGCCCTGGCTCGCGCCGGTTTCTCGGTGGCGCTGGTCGACGCGCGCGAACCCGCTCCCTGGGCCGCCGCGGACGAGGTGGACCTGCGCGTGGTGGGTCTCGCCCCGTCGTCCATCGGCCTGCTCGATGCGCTGGGGGTATGGAGATCCATCCAGGCCGCGCGTGCGTCGGCCTATGAACGCATGGTCGTATGGGATGCGGAGAACGGCGCCGCGATCCGTTTCGACGCCGCCGACGAAGGGCGTGACGTGCTCGGCTACATCGTCGAGAACGCGCTCGTGCAGGCGTCGCTCTGGCACGCGTTGGACGATGCCGGGGTGCGCCGTATCGTTCCCGCCGAGGTGGTCGCGTATGCGGCGCGCGACGATCGGGCCCAACTGGACCTGGCCGATGGACAAGTCGTTGCCGCCCGCCTGGTCGTCGCCGCGGATGGCGCGGAGTCGCCATTGCGCACGATGGTGGGTATCGGTACGCATGGGCGCGACTATGCCCAGCGCGCGGTGGTCGCGCATGTGGAGACGGCGCGTCCGCATGAGCGGACGGCGTGGCAGCGGTTCCTGCCGACAGGCCCGCTGGCGCTCTTGCCACTCGCCGATGGGCGCAGTTCCATCGTCTGGTCGTTGCCGGATGCCGAAGCGGCGCATGTGTTGGCGCTCGATGACGACGGCTTCCGCGACGCCCTCGGCGTAGCCAGCGACTTCCGCCTGGGGCCCATCGGCAAGGTCAGCCGCCGTGCCGCCTTTCCCCTGCGCCTGAAGCTCGCCGACCGGTACGAAGCCGACCGGCTGGTCCTTCTCGGCGATGCCGCCCATGCGGTTCATCCGCTGGCGGGGCAGGGCGTCAACCTGGGCCTGCGCGACGTGGCCGAACTCCGAGACACCCTGGTCGAGGCACGCGAAGCGGGCCGCGATATCGCCGCCGCGCACGTGCTGCGCCGCTACGCACGCCGTCGCCGGAGCGCGGACGGGCTCGATGCCTGGTCGTTCGACGCCCTGGAGCGCGTCTACGGATGGAAGGCGATCCCGCTGGTCGCCGTGCGAGGCGTGGGGGTGCGCCTGCTCGATGCGTTCGGGCCTCTGAAACGAAAGCTGGCCCGGCACGCCGCAGGACTCTGAGGGCGGCTGCCACATTCCCTCGCCCGGGGAGGACGCCTATGCTTGGCGAACCTTCCATGGGAGCCACGCCGATGCGCCGTTCGCTGCTTGCCTTGTCCTTGCTGGTCCTGGGTCACGTCGGTGCCGCCTCGGCGGCGATGGTCGCCAAGCCGGTGCAGTGGACCGACCACGGAGTGACCTACAAGAGTTTCCTCGTGTATGACGATGCGGTCGCGACCAAGCGGCCCGGCCTGCTCATGGTGCCCAACTGGTTCGGGGTGAATGACATGGCGGTGGCTAAGGCCAAGGAGATCGCGGGGAAGGACTACGTGATCCTGTTGACCGATATGTACGGCGGCGGCACGCGGCCGACATCGGAAGCCGAGGCGTTGGCCGCCGTGAAGCCGCTCTATGCGGATCGCAAGGTGATGCGGCTGCGCGTATCGCGGGCATTCGAAGAGTTGAAGGCGCAGGCGAAACACGCGCCCATCGATACGGCGAAGCTCGCCGCGATCGGTTTCTGTTTCGGTGGCTCGGCCGTACTCGACCTCGCCCGTGCCGGCGCGGACGTCGCCGCGGTGGTCAGTTTCCACGGCCTTCTCTCGACCGACGATCCCAAGCTTGCGTCGAACATCCACGCGAAAGTGCTGGCGCTCAATGGGGCCGACGATGCCAACGTCCCCGCCGAACAGCGCGCCGCGTTCGAGGCGGAGATGCGTGACGCGAAGGTGGACTGGGCCTCCGAGGACTTCGGCGGCGCGGTGCACTGCTTCACCGAGAAGGAAGCGACGGCGGCGACGGGCAATTGCCGTTACGACGCGAAAGTCGCCGGCCGTGCGTACGCCGCCATGCGGTCCTGGCTGAGCGAGGCGTTCTAGAAGCGCCTTTCGACCGAGTAATCAGCCAGTGCCGCGAGCGCGTCGCGGTAAGCGGACGCCGGCAACTCGGCGAGCGCCTCGCGTGCCGCCGTGGCGTGTGCCACGGCTTTTTCGTGCGTGCGCTCGATCGCGCCGGAGTCGCGTATGGCGGCGACGATGCGATCCAGTGAATCGAGCCCGCCGTGCTCGATCGCGTGCCGCAGCGATTTCAGCTGGTCGGCGTCCGCCACCTGCATCGCGTAGATCAGCGGCAGGGTGGGCTTGCCTTCGGCGAGATCGTCGCCGATGTTCTTGCCGAGCGTCTCCGCATCGGACACGTAGTCGAGCAGGTCGTCGGCGATCTGGAACGCGTAGCCGAGTTCCATGCCGTAGCGGCGCAGCGCGGCGACCTGCGTCTCCGGCAAGCCGCCCAGCACGCCGCCGAGTTCGGTGGCCGCCGCGAACAGCACGGCCGTCTTCCGTTCGATCACGGCGAGGTATGCGTTTTCGTCGACGTCGGCGTTGCCGATATTCAGTAGTTGCAGCACCTCGCCTTCGGCGATGGTGTTGGTGGTGTCGGCGAGGATGCGCATGATCCGCATGTCGTCCAGTTCCACCATCAGCTGGAACGAGCGCGAGTAGAGGAAGTCGCCCACGAGCACACTGGCGGCATTGCCCCAGAGGGCGTTCGCCGTCTTGCGCCCGCGACGCATGTCGGACTCGTCGACGACGTCGTCATGCAGCAGGGTGGAGGTATGGATGAACTCGACGATCGCCGCCAGCTTGGCGTGCTGCTGCCCGTGGTAGCCCGCGGCGCGCGCCGCCAATACATGGAGCATCGGGCGAAGGCGCTTGCCGCCGCCGGCGATGATGTGATCCGCGATGCGGTTGATCAGGACGACATCCGACGAGAGCCGGTGGCGGATCAGTGCATCGACCTCCTTCATGTCTTCCGCCGCCAGGGCACGGACGCCAGCGAAATCGAGGGGGGTGGAGCGAGCGGCGATGGATGACATGGACCAGGGTCGTGTGTGGCAGGTGGATCGCATTATAGGGGCAGCCCGGTCCATTCCGTGTCCATGGCTCCGTGGCAGCCTCGTTCCAGGTGGGAGGGACATGCATCGTCCTTCACCTTCGCCGGCTGGGGTGGGGCGCTCACGAACGCCGAGGGGCGAGTCCGCGGGATGCCGCTGAAGGGGCATTTTTTTCAGAATTTACGTATCGCAACGGGGGTTTGGGATACGCAGACTTTCTGGGCGCGCCGACGATTCCATCGTTGGCACGCCATCCCTTTTCCAGGAAGCCGCCATGTATAGAAAACGTAGCGCCATCGCCTTGCTCGCCACGGCCCTCATCGTCTCCGCCCCCCGTTCCCATGCGGCGAACGACGGCATCATCGACATCACCGGCCGCATCGTCGCCACGACGTGCCAGGTGGACGGAAAGCCTCCTGGTGGCGGCGCGGTGAAGGCCGTGGCCCTGGGCAGCATCAGTGCGGGTGCGCTGGCCAAACTCGGCGATACGGCCGGAGACCGGGGCTTCGTCATCCGTATCGGCGGCAACGACGAATGCGCCAACGACATCACGGCCAAGATCCGTTTCGACCCCGCGAGCCCGGCGCTGGATCGCACCACGGGCCGTCTCAACGTCGACGCTGGCGACACCGCGGCCACGAACGTACAGATCCAGATGACGAACCAGGACGGGACGCCCATCAACATGTACACCGAGGACTCCCAGGGCGTGAAGGTGACGGACCACGTCGCCGAGATCGGCCTGATCGCACGCTACTACAGCATGGGCGGTGTCACGAGCGGCACGGCCGCCTCCAGGGTCGGCTTCCAGGTGGTCTACAACTAAGCAGCCCGTGCAGTGGTTGCCGGCCGGGCCGTCGTGCCCGGTCGGCTCATGGAAGCGAGACGAAGGATTCCCTCATGTTTCGAACGAAGCCAACGATCCTGGCCATCGTCCTGGCGCTGTGTGGCACATCGACGGCGAATGCAGCCGTCGTCATCGGTGGTACGCGAGTGATCTTTCCCGCACAGGCCCGCGACGTATCGCTGCGCCTGGAAAACAAGGGTGGCGATCCGGCGCTGGTCCAGGTCTGGGTCGACGATGGCGACGAGCGCTCCACGCCCACGAGCGCGCACGCGCCGTTCGCCATCACGCCGCCAGTATTCCGTATCGATCCCGGCAACGGTCATGCCCTGCGTATCGTGCACGTAGGTGACGACATGCCCAGCGACAAGGAAGTGCTCTACTGGCTCAACGTATTGGAGATCCCACCCAAGGCGTCGGACGTCGAAGGCAAGAACGTGCTGCAATTCGCCTTCCGTCATCGCCTGAAGCTCTTCCACCGGCCGAAGGGTCTTCCGTCGTCTCCGGACCGCGCGGCGGCGGCCTTGCGGTGGTCGATCGAGCGGGGCGCGAATGGGTCGTCGCTAAAAGTCGTGAATCCCTCGCCCTATCACGTCTCCTTCAACGCGGTCGACTTGCATGCAGGAGCCGATTCGCCCGTGTCGCTGGGCGGTGGAATGGTGGCTCCGGGCGCGTCGTTCGGGTTTCCGCTGTCGAAGGACAAGGCCAGCTTCGATACCGCCAAGGTCGCTTTCGTGACCATCAACGATTTCGGAGCCACGGTCCGTGGTTCCGCAGCGGTGGACCGGTGAGCGGGGAACGCGCATGCCGGTTGCCGTCAATGGGCGATGCCATGAGGGATTGCCGTCACGCTTCGTGGTCTCGCGGAGCATCGCCCTTGCCGGATGCCTTGCCATGGGATGCGCGGTTCATGCGCAAGAAACGCCCGAGGTGGAATTCGATGCCGCCTTCCTTCCCGTGGAGGAGCGTTCGACGCTCGACCTGTCGCGTTATTCACATGGCAATCCCGTGCTGCCGGGGAGCTACGAAGTGGACATCTGGATGAACGGCGAATGGCAGGTACGCAAGAACGTTCGCTTCGAGTCGAAGACAGGTCGCGCGGACGCCACGCCATGTATCGCGCATGACGAACTCTTGTCATTCGGTCTCTCCCTGGATGTACCGGCGATGCCTGTGGATGACCCATGTCGGTCGATCGGCGAGCGCATCGATGCCGCTACGTCGCGGCTCGACATTGGCGAGCAGCGTCTTTACATCGAAGTGCCGCAGGCGGCGATGATGCGTCGTTCGAGTGCCGCGGTTCCGCCCGCTCAATGGGATCAAGGTATCGATGCGGGATTGCTTGCGTGGCGTACGAATGTTCGCCACGTGTCTTCCGCGAACCGCCGCCGTACCTCGGCTTTCGTAGGCGCCGACGCTGGCCTGAATCTAGGCGCCTGGCGCGTGCGCCATGCCGGCGCATGGTCGGGCCGGCGCTATCGCAGCCGATACGGATTCGTGGAACGGCAGTTGGGAGCGTGGCGATCGCAGCTGCGTGTCGGTGACATCGCGCCGGCCGACGATTTGTTCGCACCTTTGCGGTTGCGCGGGCTCAGTGTCGCCAGCGACGCACGCATGTCCGTCGATGCATCGGCCGGTTATACGCCGCGGGTAACGGGAACGGCAGCCAGCCATGCGACGGTCAGGGTGACGCAGAACGGCATGCTGCTGCGCGAGTTGACTGTTCCGCCGGGAGCCTTCGTGATCGACGATTTGCACGCCGCGGGGCGTGGCGGCGACATCGAGGTGGACGTACTTGAAAGCGATGGTGTCCACCGGACCTTCCGAATACCTTTTTTCCCGGTACCCGAACTTCTGCGCGAAGGGCATACGGGCTACGCGCTCAGTGCCGGCCAGGCCCTGCTGGGGCGCGGACGTGCCGTGTCGCTGGTCCAGGCGAGTTGGCGGCATGGATTTCCACACGACACCACCTTGTATACCGGCTGGCGGCAATGGCCACACCAGGCATCGGTGGTGTTGGGTGGGGCGGTCGATACCCTGGCGGGGGCCCTCGCCATGGATATCACCCATTCCGCATTTCAGAACGGCCGGAATGGACGATTGTGGCGCCTGCGCCACGGCAAACAATGGCGGGACGGGACCCTGGTCTCGCTCAGCTTGGCGCGTGGCCGGGAAACCTCGCTGCCCACGCCGCCCACTGACAGGAGCCGTCTCGCGTCGATGCGCCGTACCGATCTGGTTGCCCAGCGGGATCTCGGCGATGAGCGTGGTTCGCTGAGCGCGAGCATCAGTCACGTTTCGCGAAAGCGTGATGGAGGCACGACGGTCGATCATGCGATGTCATGGACCCGCGGTTGGCGGGGCGCCACGATGGATATCTCCCTGCGCAGATCGCGTCACGATACGACGGGACAATGGACGCTCTCGGTACCGCTCGGTACGCCGGCGTCTTCGACGAACTTGCATGCATCGCTGCTCGGCGAGCGTTCGGGTGGCACTCGTATCGGTGTCAGCGGAAGCGTGGGTGACGATGGGACGCTGTTGTACGGCGCAGCGCTGGCTGGGCACCGCCACGAAGGGCAGCGGCTCGACGTATCCTTGACCAAGGCGCTGCCGATGGGGGAGGTATCCGCGAGTATCGAGCGCACCGATTCCGTACGGGGCGGCTCCCTATCGGCAGCGGGAGGCGTCGTGTTCCATGCCGGCGGCATCACGTTGGCACAACGCCTGGGAGAAGCGACCGCCCTGGTTCGGGCCCGGGGAGCCGGCGGAGCCCGTGTGGGAGCCGGCCCGGGTATTCGTATCGATCGCAGCGGCCATGCCGTTGTCTCCCACCTCACCCCCTTCCGCTGGAACAGCGTCGATCTCGATCCTTCGGGCCTGCCGTTGGACGTTGCCCTGGCGTCTACCCATCGGCGCGTGGCACCGACATCGGGTGCCGTGGTCCTCGTTCCATTCGTGACGGACGTGGCGACAACCTTCCTTGTGACCGCGGCTTTCGCCGATGGCACCCCCCTGCCATTCGCGGCTGAAGTGGTCGATGACGGGGGCCACTCCGTGGGTGTCATCGGCCAGGCGGGCCGTGTCTTCCTGCGCGGGAAGGACGCCGGCGGCCGCTGGACGGTGCGCTGGGAGGGAATCGGGGGCCGGTGCGACCTGCAGTTGCTTACCACGACGAAAACCGCCGCCGGCGACGTCCGGCACATTGGAGTATGCAAATGAACAAGATCAGGACGCACGCCCGGGGACGCCTTTTGACGGCCACGGCCCTCGCCATGGGCATGGCCACCATCGTCCACGCCGAAGATAGCCTCGATTTCGAGGTGCAAGGCGCGGTGACCCCGTCCTGTGGCCTCGCGCTCAGCCGTGTCCGAATCGACCTGGATACGGTGGCGGCGTCCGAGTTGGGTGCCGTGGGCGATGGCAGCCGTTGGCGTGAGGCCAGCTTCACCGGGGTGGACTGCATAGGGGCGACCAAAGCCAGCGTCACGATGCGTGCCGCGGCCCACCCGGCCGATCCCCGTTATATCGCTCCCGTGGGTGGGGCCGAGGGGGTGGCCATCGAGATGCGCACGGCGGACGGCCAGCCCCTGCCACCCGACGGGTCTTCGCCGGTGGAATTCAGCTGGATGGGCGGTATTCCGGCGCTTGCCTTCCAGGCCCGCTATATACGCGTGGGTCCGCTCAAGGCCGGGGACGCCGTTGCCACGGCCCTGGTCCAGATCCAGTGGGAGTGAGCTCCGGCCCTACGGGGCTCGCTGGACTCCGCCGTCACCCTACGGTTTGCCCTCCGCGCGCCCTTCGACCAAACTAGCCGGTCCGACCCGCAGCCCCCCGCCTCCGCGCCGGCTCGCTATCATGGGCGGGAAAGACACGCATACGAGGGAAATCCATGGCACGTGGCATCAACAAGGTCATCATCGTCGGCAATCTCGGCGCGGACCCGGAAACCCGTTACACCGGTAGCGGCACGGCGATCACGTCCTTGCGCATCGCCACGTCCGAAGCCTGGACGGACAAGCAGTCCGGCGAGAAGCAAGAGCGCACCGAATGGCACCGGGTGAAGCTCTTCGGCAAGCTCGCGGAAATCGCGGGCGAATACCTGAAGAAAGGCCGCCAGGTCTACATCGAGGGCTCGCTGCGCACCGACAAGTACACCGATAAGGATGGCGTCGAACGTTATTCGACCGACATCATCGCCAACGAGATGCAAATGCTCGGTGGTCAGGGCGGCGGTGAAGGCGGCGGTTTCGCCGGTGGCCAGGGCGGCGGCGCTCGCCCGCAGCAGCAATCCCGCGGCAATTTCGGCGGCGGCGCGGGTGGCGGCGGTGGCCAGCAACGCGGCAACTTCGGTGGTGGTGGTGGTGCGCGTGGCGGCGACGATTATGGCCAGCCGCGAGGCGGCAATGCCCCGCAGCGCTCGGCTCCGCCGGCCAACGAAGGCTTCGACGACGACGATATTCCGTTCTGATTTGCATCACCTTTCATATCGTCGCGTTTGATCAAAAGGCCATGATTCTTCATGGCCTTTTTTTACACGGCTCAAGTTGGGCGAATGGGTATGGGCATTGGAACTATGGATGCCTTGAAAAATGCGAGCGATGCGTCGCCGGATTAGTGCCGAATTGCCGTTGAAAAGCACGGCGAAGCTTCTGTTCGCTGCCATAGCCCGATTGTACGGCGATGGTCTTCAGGGGCAGGTCCGTTTCCTCCAACACGCGGCACACCGCCTCGAGCCGCATCAACTCGACCGTCTTGGCGGGCGTGCGTCCCACCTTGGCAGCATAGATCCGCGCGAAGGTCCGTGGCGCCATGTTCGCGCGCTCCGCCAGCCGCATGACGGACAGGTCCATCGCGAGATTTGCGGCCATCCATGCGTGAAGCTCGACAAAGCTATGATCTCGTGTCTGCATGGCCAGGGGCGCGCTGAATTGCGACTGGCCGCCCGCGCGTTTCATGAACACGACCATCTGCCGGGCGGCATCGATCGCGACACGAGGGCCATAATCCTGCTCGATCAATGCAAGTGTGAGGTCGATGCCCGAACTCACGCCGGCTGACGTCCAGAGGTTGCCGTCCCGAATGAAGATACTGTTCGAATCGATATCCAGCGCTGGGTGCCGGTGCCGCAGTTTGTCGATCCACGCCCAATGCGTCGCTACCCGTCGGCCGTCCAGCTGGCCAGCCGCCGCGAGCAGGAACGCACAGGTACAAACGGAGCAAAGCCTGCGCACCGAGCCGGCCCGCGCGGCAATGAAATCACGCAACGCAGGCGTGACCTCGAATTCGTCGCCTGGACAACCTCCCGGCGCGATCAGCGTGTCGATCGGTCTGTTCGCCAGTGATGAGACCGGGATGGTGACCACGGGCAAGCCCGATCCGGTAATGACCGGGCCGCCCTGTTCCGACGCCACAACCGTGTCATAACGCGGCGGCGCACCGTGCTCCGTGCTCCGGTTAGCCGTGGTCAGCGCCTGCAGCGGTCCGGCAAGATCAAGCAGGTTCATCCCGTCATAGGCGAGAAGCACCACTGGCAACGGTCGTCGCGGCTGTGCACCGCTATCGGCGTCGATCGATTCTCCAGCCACGGTCGGTAAAGCTGTCGAAGTCATCGGTCCGCCTTCAGGTCGCCCCAAGGATATTCCATGCCGAGCGCGGACAGACGCGCGGTGCGGCTTCCATAGCGCTGGGCGACCAGATCAAAGGTGGCAGGCAGCGCCGTGCCGGCAGGGGCGGACTCGGCCAAGACGATGCGTACGTCGGGAGTTACGGACGAAGCTGCCTGTGTCCGCACGCGCAGGCCGCCGCGCATCCTTACCGGGCTGGCCGTATCGGAGACAATATGTACCTTGTCGCGCATCGTGCGCGACCAAGCCTCCGCTTGCAGCGACAGCGCCACCTCGTCGTCACCGTCGCGCACCTTCAACGTCAAGACATCGGCGTGCTTGAGGCGCATGTTGGCGCTGTGCACGGCGAGGTCCGTCAGACGTACCTTGAACACGTCGCTGTCATGCGCGGCGCTCCATGAATCGATACCCAGGCGGTCGGCGGTCGCACGCGCGACCTGCGGCCCTGCGATCGTCTCGACCAGTGCCAGACTGATCGGCAGCGCGGCCGAAACGCCGGCACTGGACGCGACATCGCCGTCGGCCACGTAGCGCAGGTTCGTGAGCCAAGTGACCTGCGGATAGTGCTTCCGACGATCTTTCAGGGAGGACCAGTGGCCGGTAGCACGGCGGCCATCGAGCGCGCCGATCTCCGCCAGGAGTTCGACGCCGTCGCAGATCGACACCAATGCAGCCCCATGCGCGCGCTGCGTACGCAGCCAGGCCGATTCCTCGGCATGCTTGTCCGCCGTTGCCGGCACGATCACATAGTCGGCGCCGTCGGGATAGGCGCGATCGAACGCGGCGGCGTTCATGTCGGGTAGCAGGGTGACTGGGCCGGCCGTCAGCGGACCGTCCGTCATGTTCACGGCGATCACCTTCGCCGCTCCAGACTGTGACAGCACGCCGTACGGCACGACGAAGTCCGACAGCACGGCCTTGTCCTGGGCGACTACGACCACCACGGGGAGTGTGCCCGGGTGCTTAGGGACATGGGCGATCTGCAAGCCCTCAACCGGAGCATTCTGAGGCTGTGGCGTCGACGACGAGTGAGCGGCGGCGGCCGGTCCGCCAGTGGCCACGAGACTGGCGAAGGTGAGAAGGAGGGTGCGCGAGCTGAGGGCCATGGTGAAATCCAGTGTGGTTGTGTGGTCCTCACCATCCACTGGATCACCTTTGGCTCAAAGGTCAATCTTCTTTCATTTTCTGCCAAGCGAGGAGCTTCCTCCTCCGGCCTTCGCAATCGTCTTCCAAAACGCTGCGAGCAATGACGGATTTTTTGCCTTTCGGCATAAGCTTCGCCAATAACGCCGCGCCGATAAAGCCAAAATCGCCACTACCGGGCAGGCCTGCGTGTCCGGACTCCTTTCCCGAGGCCCCATCCCGATGAACAGCAAGAAAGGCGCGACCCTGTTCCTCTCCGCCGCGATCCTCTTCGGAGGCGCCCTGGCCGGCGGTTCAGCCCTGGCGGCGACCCCTGTGCGAAACATCGTCCTGGTCCACGGCGCGTGGGCGAACGGGGGTGGCTGGAAGCCGGTCTACGACATCCTGGTGAAGAAGGGCTATCACGTGTCGGTCGCGGAACACCCGCTGACTTCGTTCGCCGATGACGTGACCGCCGTCAAGCGCATCGTCGACATGCAGGATGGCCCGACCATTCTCGTGGGACACAGCTACGGCGGCGCGATCATCACCGATGTCGGCAACGATCCGAAGGTGGTGGGCCTGGTCTACATCGCCGCCCACGCGCTCGACCAGGGAGAGACCGAAGTGGCCAACGGCAAGCGCTTCCCCAGCGCCACCAGCCAGACCAAGGACATCAAGAAGACCGCGGACGGTTTCCTTTATCTCGACCCCGCGAAATACCCCGCCGATTTCGCCGCCGACCTTCCGCCGCAGCAAGCCACCTTCGAGGCGAACGCCCAGGGTTTCACCGCGGCGTCGGTGTTCGACACGCCCGCCGGTCATCCCGCCTGGAAGGACAAGCCGAGCTGGTACGCCGTGGCGACGTCCGACAAGATCATCAATCCCGACCTGGAGCGCATGTACGCCAAGCGTGCGCAGAGCCATACGATCGAGGTGAAGGGCGCCAGTCACTCGGTCTATCAATCACGCCCGAAAGAAGTGGCGGCACTGATCGAGCAGGCCGCCACCCAAGCCACTCCGTGACGGAGTGGCGCTGGATCAGTGCGCGGCGCCGTGCAGGGAGTGCTTAAGGTCGCGCATCTGGTCGTGCCCGCTCTTCACCGTGACGTAGGCTTCGTTGATCAGCGAGCGTGTGCCCGCGGTCACGTCGTTGTCTTCCAGGGCGTGCTCGTACTTCGCCTTGATGTGGTCCTCGCCGCGCTCGACCTCGTCGACGATGGCGGTGTCGTCCCTGGAACTCATCTTCGAGCGAAGTTCCACGAACATGCGATGTGCCTTGGCCAGGACGGAGCCGTCGTCCTCCGGCTTGCCGCCGAGCGAACTGACCTGTTGCTGCAGGCGGCGCGCGAGCTGGCGGCGCTCGGCCGCGCGTTGCTGGAACGAGGCCGCATAGCGGGTATTTCCGGCATCTTTCGCCGCCTCGCCATAGCCTTCGGCGCTGTCGATGGTGGTTTCGATCAGGGTATTGAGAACCTTGATGTCATGGTCGGTGCTTGTCATGGTCGTCGACTCCTCGTGAGCGGCAGGATCGTTCGCAGGGAGCACGAGCTTCGCGGCCCCGGGGTGTACGGAAGCGTGAAAGGCGCGTCGCGCCGGCGACGACGACCGCCTTTCGTTCATGCCCCGCCGGTGCATACTCCTGTTCACACAGGTTGCACGGGAGAGCATCCATGACATCCAATCGTCGCGCCCTGGTCACGGGCGCATCGGCCGGTATCGGCGAGGCTTTCGCCCGCGAACTCGCCCGCCGCGGCCATGACCTCGTGCTGACGGCACGCCGGGCCGACCGCCTCGAGGCGCTGGCCAAGGAACTGCGTGAACGCCATGCCGTCGAGGCGGTCGTCGCACCGCTGGACCTCGCCCGGCCGGACGGTCCGGAGGCGCTGGTGGCGGCGCTCGATGCCCAGGGTTTGTCGATCGACGTGCTGGTGAACAATGCCGGTTACGGCGTCACCGGTTATTTCGACGAGCAGCCGTGGCCGGCGCATGCGGCGTTCATCCAGGTATTGATGACGGCACCCACCGAATTGGCGTATCGCTTATTGCCGGGCATGAAGGCGCGTGGTTATGGCCGGATCGTCAACGTCGCCTCGCTCGCGGGCCACGTGCCCGGTTCCGCGGGCCACACGCTGTATGCGGCGTCGAAGGCCTACCTGATCAAGTTCTCGCAATCGCTGGCGCTGGAAGGCAAGGGCACCGGCGTGCACACCACCGCGGTCTGTCCTGGTTTCACCTATTCCGAATTCCACGATGTCACCGGTTCCAGGGAACTGGTCTCGAAGATGCCCGGCTTCATGTGGATGGATGCGCAGACGGTCGCCCGGCAAGGGCTGGACGCGGTGGAGGCGGGCAAGGCCGTGTACGTGAACGGACGGGTGAACAGGGCCATCAAGGGTCTTTTCAAGCTGATGCCGGACAGCCTGGCCCTGAAGATGGTGGAGCGGCAGGGCCGGCGTTTCCGGGCGGGGCCGCACAACGCCTGACCCACCCATGACCTCTGGCATAGGCCCCAGCGACCGCCGGGGGCTAGCCTCGTCCGGTTTGCGGCGCTTTCCGCGCCGCCCTGCCGTCACGGGGACCATCGATGTCGATCACACGCAACGCGGCGCTTTCCGGCGCCGTCCTCCTCGGCCTGATCGGGGCCTCCGCCGCCTCGGCCCAGACCGTCACCACGGACGATTACCGGCGCGCGGACTCGTTCCTCGCCAATAACACCATGCCGCTGGTGGACCACTCGGTCCAGCGCGTGACCTGGATCGACGATGGCCATTTCTGGTATCGCGACCACGACAAGGACGGCGACCAGTTCATGAAGGTGGACGCCGCCACCGGCGAGGCCACGCGCGCGTTCGATCGCGACAAGGTGGCCGCGGCCCTCTCCGCCGCCACCGGCAAGAAGGTCGACGCGAGCAAGCTGCCCGTCACCGGTTTCGTCGTCCGCCCGGACGATGGCCTGGACATCACGTCGCACGGCAAGCGATACGTTTGCGACAAGGCCGTGGGCAAGTGCGAGCTCGCCGCGGTGAAGAAGGACACCAACGGCAAGGCCTATGGCGACGAGCCCGGCCTGAAGTCGCCGGACGGCAAGTCCGAGGCCTTCATCCGCGACTGGAACCTGTGGGTACGCGACATCGCCACGGGTACGGAAACGCAGCTGACCACCGATGGCGTCAAGGATTACGGCTACGCCACCGACAACGCGGGTTGGAAGCACACTGACGAGGCCATCCTGGTCTGGTCGCCTGATTCGAAGAAGATCGCCACCTTCCAGCAGGACCAGCGCAAGACCGGCGAGATGACCCTCGTCGGCGTCAACGTCGGCCATCCGAAGGTCGATACCTGGAAGTACCCGTTGCCTGGCGACAAGGACGTGACGATGATCGAGCGCGTCGTCATCGACGTGCCGACGAAGAAGGTCGTCCGCTTCAAGATGCCGCCCGACCAGCACCGCTCGACGATCTGCGATGACGTTTCGTGCAGCCCGGGCGTGTGGGACGACGTGCGTTGGGCCGACGATGGCAAGAGCATCGCTTTCGTTTCCACCGCGCGCGACCACACGCATGAATGGTTCCGCGTGGCCAACCCGGAAACGGGTGATGTCCGCACCGTATTCGACGAAAAGGCGAAGACCTATTTCGAAGGCGGCAACGACATGGCCAACTGGCAGTACGTGCCGGAAACCGACCAGGTGATCTGGTTCTCCGAGCGGAGCAACTGGGGCCACCTGTACATGTACAGCCTCAAGACCGGCAAGCTCGAACAGCAGATCACCAAGGGCGACTGGAACGTCACCCAGGTGCTGCATATCGATCCGAAGACGAAGACGATCTGGTTCCGTGGCGTGGGTCGCGAGAAGGGCGTCGATCCGTACTACCAGCAGTTCTACAAGGTCGGCTTCGATGGCAAGGGCCTGACCCTGCTCACGCCTGAAAACGCGGATCACAGCGTGTCGATGTCGAAGGACGGCACGTACTTCTTCGACTCGTATTCGACGATCGACACGCCGCCGGTCGCCGTGGTGCGCCGCTCCGATACCGGGGCCACGGTGAAGGAGATCGCCCGCGCCGATATCTCGCGCCTGAAGGCCAAGGGCTGGGTGCCGCCCACCGCGTTCACGGTGAAGGCGCGCGACGGCAAGACCGACCTCTACGGCCAGATGTTCAAGCCGACGAACTTCGATCCGTCGAAGAAGTATCCGCTGGTGGTCTACATCTATCCGGGTCCGCAGACCGGCTCGGTGCGTACGCGCAGCTTCATTCCCTCGCATGGCGACAACCAGGCATTGGCCGAACTGGGCTTCGTCGTGGTGGCCGTCGACGGCATGGGTACGCCGTGGCGCTCGAAGGCCTTCCACGACGCCTACTTCAAGAACATCGGCGACAACACGCTCCCCGATCAGGTCGCGGCGGTGAAGCAGCTGGTGCAGAAGTACTCCTGGCTCGACGGCGATCGCGTCGGTATCTGGGGCCATTCCGGCGGCGGCAACGCCACCGCCACCGCCATGTTCCGTTACGCCGACGTGTTCAAGGTCGGCATCTCGGAATCGGGCAATCACGACAACCGCAACTACGAAGACGATTGGGCCGAGAAATGGCAGGGCCTGCTGGTCACCGACAAGGACGGCAAGTCGAACTACGACGACCAGGCGAACCAGAAGTGGGCATCGGGCCTGAAGGGCCATCTGATGCTCGCCCACGGTACGTCCGACGACAACGTGCCGCCCTACGAGGCCCTGCTGGTGGTGGAAGCGCTGATCAAGGCCAACAAGGACTTCGACCTGGTCATGATCCCCAACGCTCACCACGGCTATGGTGCAGCCACGCAGTACATGACGCGCCGCCGCTGGGATTACTTCGTGCGCTACCTGAAGGGCGAAACGCCTCCGAAGGAATTCGAGCTGACACCGATGACGCCCCCGGGCGGTTGAACCAAAAACCCCGCCCGGATGGCGGGGTTTTTTTTCAGGCCGCGTAGGCCACGAACCGCATCGCCGCCGCGTTCATGCAATAGCGCAGCCCGGTCGGATCGGGGCCATCGTCGAACACGTGGCCCAGGTGCGCATCGCACCGCGCGCAGTTCACGGCGGTCCGCTCCTCGATCAGGCTGCGATCGCTCTTCCCGGTGATGTTCCGCTTCGAGATCGGCTGGTAGAAGCTCGGCCAGCCGGTGCCCGAATCGAACTTGGTCGCCGAATCGTAGAGGGCCGTGTCGCAACAGATGCACCGGTAGATGCCATTGTCATGGCGATCCCACCCATCACCGGTGTAAGCCGGCTCGGTGCCATCATGGCGGGTGATGTAATACGACTTGCTGCTCAGCTTCGCCTTCCATTGCTCGTCGGTGAGGACGATGCGGGGCTCGACGCAGGTCCCCAGCGGTTTCTTGTCGTTGCCGAAGCAATCCAGCGTCACGTTGCCGCCCTTGGGCACGGGCGCGTCGGCCGCCATCGCGGGCCGGGTGGCGCGCAGGACGAAAGGCAGGGAAATCGACGCGGCCGCCGTGGCGGCCAGCACGCCGAGGAAACGACGACGATCGGGATCGGTACGCATACAGCCTCCGGAAGCGGGAAAAGGCGCCAGGGCGCCCTTTCCATGAGACCGGCGCCACCGCCGTCCGCTTACACCCCCGCGACGCTCAGTCGTCCACCCAGCGGCAACGGCGCTCCGTGGTGTACGAGGCGTTCTTGTCCTGGTGGCTCTTCTGGATGCGGTTGCCGGCGTAGCCGCCGCCTACCGCGCCGGCCACCGTGGCCAGGGTCTTGCCCTTGCCGCCACCGACCTGGTTGCCGATCAGGCCACCGGCCACGGCGCCGACGCCCGTGCCGATCAGGCGATTGTCGTCCTTGGAGTTGATCTGCTTCACCCGGACGTTCTCGCAGACCTGGTGCTGGCTCCGCCGGGCCTGGGCCTCGGCCGGCGGCGTGGAAACGGCGGCCGTGCTGGCGATGGCGATCGCGGCGACGGCGAGCAGGTGGGTCTTCATGTCAGGTCCTCCTTCTCGGTGGCCTTCAGGGATACCGCCGGCTTCGTGACGGACGGGTCAATCCCGGGCGTTTGAAACGCCCGTGTCGACATCGCATATGGCCGCGGTTTAATCGGGGTGCCGCGCTCCTCGGCCACGGCTTCCGTCAGTTCGGCGCCAAGCAGCAGGATCAGGGCCGAGTAGTAGACCCAGACCAGCAGGACGACCACGCCGCCCGCGGGGCCGTAAGGGCCACCCACGTTGCTGCGGTCCAGGTAGATGGCGATGGCGAACTTGCCCACCGCGAAGAGCAGGGCGGTCAGCGTCGCGCCGATCATCGCGTCGCGCCATTCGATGATCGCGTCCGGCAATACCTTGTAGATCGCGCCGAAGATCAGGACGAACACGGCCAGGGAGATCACGATCTCCAGGATCTGCCAGCCGGTGGTTCCGCCGCGCACGAATACGGCGATCAGCGCGCTGGCGGAAAACGAGATCACCAGCAGGAAGGCCAACGAGAGCAGCAGGCCCAACGCATGCATGCGCGCCCTCAGCCAGCCGAGGATGGCGCCCTTGGTCGATCCGGGGCGGGGCTGGAGGCTCCAGACCCGGTTCAGTGCCCCCTGCAATTGCGCAAAGACCGCGGAAGCGCCGACCAGGGTCACGCCCAACCCGATCACGCCCGCCATGCTGCCGACGCTGGGGCGTTGCCTGGCGTTGTCGATCACCAATCGCACCGCGTCCGAGGCTCGTGGGCCGACCAGTCCGTTGAGGCTGTCGATCAACTGCGCCTGCCATTCCGGCCGCAGCGAGGCCACGATCCAGAGCAGCAGGACCAGCAGCGGGGCGAACGACAGCGCCGAGTAGAAGGCCAGCGCCGCGGCGCGCGTCATCAGTTCATCGTCACTGAAACCCTTCGCCGTGGTCCGGACCACGCGCCAGGCCAGGTGCAACCTCGAATCCATGCCGCTACCTCCGTCTCGCCTGGGTGCAAGCTTCGTGCGGGCCGTGCGAAAGAAACGTGGACCGCAGGCTCCGCGACCACGCTTCCATGCCATCACGCCCCGTGCATCTGCTCGATCGCGGCCGCGATACCGGTAGCGTCGGCCACTTCGATCACGCGTTCGGTCATGGCGAACTCCGCCACCAGCTCATGTGCCCAGGTGCTGTGGTAGGGCATGTATACGCCCCATCCCCCAAGCTCGACCACCGGGACGATGTCCGACTTCAAGGAGTTGCCGACCATGGCGAACCGGTCCGGACTCACCTCGAACTCGCCGAACAACCGCGCATACGCCGCCGGGTCTTTTTCCGAAACGATCTCGATGCGATGGAAGATGTCCGCGAGCCCGCTGCGCGCGACCTTGTATTCCTGGTGGAACAGGTCGCCCTTGGTGATCAGGACCACGCGGTGCTTCGCCGCCACGGCTTCGACGGCCTCGCGGATGCCGGGCAGGAGCTCCACGGGATGGGAAAGCACGTCCTTGCCCAGGCGCACGATGCGATGGATGTCGCGTGCCTCGATGCGGCCATCGGTCAGTTCGATCGCCGATTCGATCATCGACAGCGCCATGCCCTTCGCGCCGTAGCCGAAGAGGGCGATGTTGCCGCGCTCGGTGGCCAGCAAGGCGTCGCGAAGGCCCTTGGTGGTGAGGTCGACGTAGCGGCCGAGGATGGCTTCGAATGCCTCCTGGGCCTGGTCGTAGAACTCCTGGCTGCGCCAGAGGTGTCGTCGCCGTCGAAGCCGACAAGATCGATCATGGGTGCAAGTCTCGTTTGTCGCAGCGGGATAGGATACCGCGAACCGAATCGCCGACAGGGTCGGCTCCCACCAGGGCATCCCATGTTCAATTTCACCGATATCGCGTGTCCTTACTGCGGGGAGACGATCGAAGTGGCCGTCGACACCTCGGCAGGCAGCCAGACGTACATCGAGGACTGCCAGGTGTGCTGCCGCCCCATCGTGATGCGCCTGGTGGTGGATGAAGGCGACGAGAGCTTCGAACTCCATGCGTCGGCGGAAAATGACGGGTGACGGGATCGCCGCTGAAGCGGCTCCCACATGAACCTCACAGTCCGTGGCCGCCGGGCTTTGTGTGGGAGCCGCTTCAGCGGCGATAACGGATGATTATGAGGTTCCCGGATGATGCGGAGGTTTCATGTGGGAGCCGCTTCAGCGGCGATAACGGGAAACGAAGAAGGCCCGGGTTTCCCCGGGCCTTCTAACTTCCAGCAAACGTCTTGCCAGGATGAACGCGTCGCTTAGAACGCCACGCTCGTCTTCAGGCCCAGCACGAAGGCATCGTCGTTCTGCTTGCTGCCGCCCGGGTCCTTGATGTACTGAAGGTTCGGACGGATCGCGATCGAGGGAATCGGCGACCAGCTGTAGAACACTTCGGCCACCTTCTCGTAACCGTCGTTGATGATGCCTTCCTGGCCCGGGTGCGTCGCGTTGAACAGGCGCTGGTTCTTCGCGGCGTAACCGTTGGCATGCGAACCACCGAGCGCCGCGCCGACGAAGTCGTTCGGGCGGTCGAAGATGCCCTTGTACTCGACGCCGAGCGCGATCTGGTTGTTCGTTGCCGAGGTGGCATGATCGGCCGACGTGACGTTCAGGAACACCGTGGCGCCCTTGCCACCGGCTTCGCCGGTCACCTGCTGCTGGAACGTGATCCACGCGCCCTTGCGCGAATCATGCTGCAACGGATCGCCACCGGCGATCGCCAGCGGCTGGCGATCCTCGTTCAGGTACAGGTCGTCGCCCTTGGAGGTGTTGTACCAGACGCCCGCGCGGTACGAACCCGGCAGGCCGTTCACCATCGGCTTCCAACCGAACTCCAGCGGAATGAGCGCGCCGGTGGTGCCGCTCGGGAAGTTGGGCTTCAGGCCATTGTGGCGCTGGTACGAATCGTCCACGTACTTCGGATTCATCTGGTACGCGGCGATCTGTACGAAGGTTTCCTTCGAAGTATCCAGCTTCAGCACCGTGGCCCACTGGCTGGTCGGCCAGTTGACCCAGTAGTCGCCGACGATGTTACCCGGCTGCGCGCCGCAGAAGGTCAGGTTCTGGAAGTCGCACGAGAACTGGTTGATGTCCTCGCCAACCGGCAAGCGGCCGATCTTCCAGGTCAGGCGGTCGTTGAAGAACTTCTGTTCCAGCGAGAACACGGTCAGGTGCCAGGTCTGGCCACGTCCGTACACTTCCTGGATCAGCTGGTTGTTGCCGATGTTCGCGTCGGCACCGATATTGCGGCCGTTACGATCGGTGATGACGATCTTGAACGTGGCACCGGTCCAGCCCCACAGCTTCTGCAGGTCGAACGCGCTGCCGAACTTCCACTGGTCGGTATAGCGGGTGATGTTGCGATCACCGCCGGAATAGTTGTGTGCGGCTTCGAAACCATAACCGAAGTCGAACGAGATGCCCTTGTCTTCGAGACGCGTGCGCTCACCGCCCCAATCGCCGAACAGGTATTTGCTGCTCGCCATGGGGCTGGGGTCGGACCTCATCGAATCGTCTTGCGCATGTGCCGCGGTGGCACCGAACGCGATGCACGCGAGCACCAGCCCGGCAAGGGGACGCTTTTTGAATTGATTGCGCATGTACCCTTCTCCCTGAATATAAAAAATTATGCTTTTTCGTACTTGGCTTTTGATTATCTAAGTTGCAACGCACAATGCTCCCCGTGCGTTCAACCGCCGCATCATAGTGTTTTTGTCGTACTAATGGGTGGGCATCGCGAATTCGGCGCCAGCGCTTTCATCGTGGTTCAGCCAACGCTGTGTAACGGCCTTCTGTCTTGTGTAAAAGCGCACAGATTCCGGGCCGTGGGCGTGGTGGTCTCCCATCAGGCTCTTCTTCCATCCACCGAAACTATGGAAGGCCATCGGTACCGGAATGGGAACGTTGATGCCGATCATCCCCACCTGGACACGATGCGCGAATTCACGGGCCACTTGTCCATCGCGCGTGAAGATCGCGGTACCGTTGCCGAATTCGTGTTCATCCACCAGCTTCAACGCACTGGCGAAATCCGGAACGCGCACCACGCACAGCACGGGCCCGAATATCTCTTCCTTGTAGATCCGCATGGACGGCGTCACGCGATCGAACAACGTGCCGCCGACGAAGAAACCCTGTTCGCAACCGGCCACCTGGTAGCCGCGGCCGTCGACGACGAGCTCCGCACCCGACGCCACGCCGTCGTCGATGTAGCCGGTGATGCGATCGCGATGGATGCCGGTGACAACGGGGCCCATGTCCACTTTTTCATCCATGCCGTTGCCGATGCGCAGCGCCCGCACGCGCGGCGCGAGCTTCGCGACCAGCGCGTCGGCGGTGGCTTCGCCAACCGCCACGGCCACCGAGATCGCCATGCAACGCTCGCCCGCGGCGCCGTATCCGGCTCCCATCAAGGCATCGGCGGTTTTGTCCAGGTCGGCGTCGGGCATGACGATCATATGATTCTTCGCACCACCCAGGGCTTGTACGCGTTTGCCCTTCGCGCAACCGCGCGCATAAATGTATTCCGCGATAGGAGTGGAGCCGACGAAGCTCACCGCGCGAACGAGGTCATGATCCAGCAGCGCATCCACCGCCGTCTTGTCGCCATGTATCACGTTGAACACGCCGTCCGGCAAGCCGGCTTCCTTGAGCAGCTTCGCCAGTTCGACGGCCAGCGACGGATCGCGTTCGGACGGCTTTAGCACGAAGGTGTTGCCGCAGGCCACCGCCATGGGGAACATCCACATCGGAACCATCGCGGGAAAATTGAACGGCGTGATGCCGGCGCAGACACCAAGGGCCTGGCGCATCGTCCACGCGTCGATGCCGTTGGCGATCTGCTCGGTGTATTCACCCTTGAGCAACTCGGGTATCCCGCACGCGTACTCCACCACTTCGAGGCCGCGCACCAGTTCGCCCTTGGCATCGGACAGCACCTTGCCATGCTCGGCGACGATCACGCGGGCGAGCCGGTCCATGTCGCGCTCGATCATCTCCTTGAAACGGAACATCACGCGGGCGCGCTTGAGCGGCGGCGTTTGCGACCAGGCGGGGAAGGCCGCGTGCGCGGCGCGCACGGCGGCGTCGACATCGGCGACGGAAGCCAGATCCACTTCGGCGGCGGGAACGCCGCGTGCCGGATCGTAGACGGGCGCGACGCCCGCGGGCGTGCCTGCATAGGGCTTGCCGGCGATGAAGTGGCCGATGCGGGGAAGCGTGTTGCTGGAAGGCTGGGCGGACATGTCTTGGTTACTCCGATCGCGGCGTGTCAGCGCGCGATCATCCATTCGTGGGCGGGATCGTTGCGGAAATGCCATTCACGGCGGGGGCCGGCCATCACGTTGAGGTAGTAGCCCCGGTAGCCGTGCGGCATCACCACGGGGTGGTAGCCGCGTGGCACCATGACCACGTCGTGATCGCCCACGGCCATCGACTCGTCGATGTCGCGGGTGTCGGTGTAGACGCGCTGGAAGGCGAATCCCTGCGATGGGTCGATGCGGTGGTAGTAGGTTTCCTCGAGCACGCTCTCTTCCGGCAGCGCATCGGTGTCGTGCTTGTGTGGCGGGTAGCTCGACGAGTGGCCGGCGGGCGTGAGCACCTCGACGACCAGCAGCGATTCTGCGGGTTCGGTTTCGGGCAGGATGTCGCACACGTACCGCGTGTTCGATCCGCTGCCGCGCACCGAGCGCTTCATCGACTCAGGCGCGAGCAGCCGCACGTCGAGGCGTCCCGAGGCGGGCGCGGAGGCGATGGCGAGCTCGGCGTCGGTCCTCGCGGTGACGCGGA
>Ga0182006_1000713_pt1 | contig 23008 bp, 26 predicted proteins | sample Sormic07211104_1_FD_123022 | JGI IMG/M metagenome (GOLD analysis project Ga0182006, IMG submission 123022) | Rhizosphere microbial communities from Sorghum bicolor, Mead, Nebraska, USA - 072115-104_1 MetaG | ecosystem: Host-associated > Plants > Roots > Rhizosphere | place: USA: Nebraska...
TACAGGATATGCCTGCGTAAACTGCCGAAAAATGGAAGAACTGGTTTGGTCAGATCCTAAAGTTCTTGGAGTTCTGAACAATGATGTGGTTTTGATTTCGCTTTATGTAGACGATAAAAAAGAGCTTCCAGAAAACGAACAATATGTTTCTGAAACAACAGGAAAAAAGATTAAAACCATTGGTAATAAATGGAGCGATTTACAGATTAAAACCTACAAAGCAAATGCACAGCCGTTTTATGTCATTGTAGATCATAGTAGCGCGAATTTGACAGAGCCGTCAGCTTATAATCCGAATATTGAGGAGTATTTCAATTGGCTTCAAATCGGAATTAAGAACTTTAAGAAGTAAATAAAAAAACCTCCAAAATCAATTCGAATTTGGAGGTTTTTGTTTTAGTTAACTTTAGTTACGGAGTATTGAACCCAACCACTTTCGGCTTTTTCATAAATTAATCCTCCTCCTGATATTCCGGTGCAATGAACTCTAAAACCAATTCCTGCATTTGGATAACTTGTATTTAAGTAACTTAGTGATAATGGTACAGTATTGGGATTATTAGTCGCAATATCACTAGTTAAAGCAATTGTACCATTTTTGTCAGGAAGCTGATAATTTCGATCTGCAGTTAAGGTATTGGTTCTAATTTTAGCTGAAGCAGAATAAGAAGCTTGAATATAGATAGCAGCTTCAGAGGGAATTAATTGTATTTGTTTGTCTTCATATGAAGCACCTACGTAATCGTTACTTAATGAAGCACCAAACTGTTTTCCATTTTTTATTCCAGAAATTATTACACCTGTAGGATAAAAACTTAATGTTGAGTTGTAACCAGCAAAACCCTCACGAAATTCTATCTTGTTTCCATATTGATCGGTGTATTTTGTTCCATTTTCAACAATTTTTTGTAGATTTATTTGGTCTTCTGTAGCCAATTTATAATCACCTGCCGAATTTTTTGAAGGAATAAGTATGTTTACATTAGAAGATGAGTGAGCTGTATCAAACTTCAAGGTATTATATCCAAAGCCGGTTTGTTTATTTCTTAGAGAAAAAACACCATTATCGATAGAAAATGTAGTTACATCGCTGCCTTTCGCACCAGATAAAACTACTTTTGATGTGTCATTCTTTGCATACAAAAGAATATCTGTTTCACAAGTTCCATCTTCTAAGAAAGCTTCACCATTATTTTTTAAAATATCTTCTAAACCTTGACTTCCTATGCCGGATACTGAAATATTTCCTGTTTTGTCTGCACCTATGCCATTGACTGTCAAAGGAAGGAAATGGTCTCCGTTATTTTGAGGAAGAGTGACCTTTGTGTCAAAAGATTCAGTTAAAGAATTGTCCTGAGCATGGTTAAAAGAAAACGTATTTGCATGACCTGTTCCGTCAGCTCCAGCTCTATTTCTAAAAGATAAGCTGTTAACTCTCAAAATGTTTGAAAAATCATTATTCATTCCGTCAATAATGCTTATTTCGTGTGGTGATATAGAAGAAGTTGCTACTAAATCTGGCGCATGCGTCTGATCCTGTGTCTGGATTAGCATAGGGCCAATTGCTGATGCTCCTATCTGACCAGCTCCGCCTTCTGGAGAGTATCGCCAGACAGTGGCCTTATCAGTAGCTGTAAATCCTGCACCTAAAATTTGGTCAAACGTAGGTGTTGATCCTCCAGTGGAAATTTCTACATTACCATTTGCATCAGCCTTCGCACCATTAACTGAGGTAACCAGGGTTCTAGGCTCTATGTCTAAATCTGATAAAGGAAAATAGTAAGTATCTGAATTTACCTCTAAAGGATTCTGCATAAGTTGTGCTCCTGCACCACCATCTTTTCCCAAAATTAAAACGCTATACTTCTTATTATCTGAATCAATCGTTGTGACTAGACTGGCTATACTTTGCCATGATTCCCATTCTGAAACCCAGTGTGATAGATTAATCCCATTTTGATAAATAGTAGTCTCTTCATTATTTACGTTACCTGCCCCTTTAAATTTTACAGATATAGCCGAAGGTTCAATAATTGCTTCGTTATTGTATTCAGGAAATCCTCCTGTTTTTATAATTATCTTAGGCGGAGAGTCACTTTCTGGTGTTGATTCTAGTTCAAACCCAAGATCAGACTTGTTTCCGTTAGTTAGGATAGTTTGTAAATCCTTAGAATCTCCTGGTGTCTCAAACTCGCTTCTTGACACAAATTTTATTGTCTTATCAGTGCCTCGTACAAGTACATCGTCTTCATTACTGCCTTCATTTACGGTTTCTAACTTTAGCGGTTTATTAATTATTTGATTTTTAGGTTTTGCGACTTGTTTAGACTCTTTTTCGAGAGTTTTATTACTATTGTTTTTTGTCATTTTGATTGTTTTTTAAATTGATATAATTTAAGTTGATTGGCATTTGGCAATTAAGAATAATGTGTTTGCAGGAGTTATTTTTCCATATGATATTTAGGATCTATAGTAATGAGGAATTTTTTAAATAACTGGATTAATCTGCTTCTTATGGATTTAAGAATTAGTGTCATGGCATCGAAATTTTCAACTTCTTTTTTGGTTTTTATCGCAATTATATTGCTGATGATTGAAATTCCATCACTAACAATTAGTAAATCCATGACAATGGTGACAAACCATTTAAAGTTATAGTTAAGTCCTTTGCTCATTAATGCTAAAGCGGTTGGGATTAGTAAAACGGCTAATTTGGATACAAATCCTAAAGCTAATTTTTTAAAGCTAAAGGAATTGTTTAATACTATGGTTTTAATTATGCCCAGAAAAGTATCCATCACCATTAAGTAAAAAAGTATTTTAACAATTTCTACATCCATTTCTAAGTACATAAAAATTCCATAAAGGAATAATTTTAGTTCATTTGAATATTCTGAGATTTTAGGCATCATAGTTTTTTGTTTTTTGGTCTTTTATTAAAGAATTTTAAGTAGGATCAAAATCAATGCTTTCATTGATAATGCATTGTTTTTCTCGTTTTTTCATAAGTTGTTGATTGTGGTTTTTCTAACGATGCCAAAGTGATTTGTAGAGCAAGGCATTATTAAACTGTCATTTGTTAAGCTAAATTTTCTCAGATATTTAAAAGTCTGATTTATCTTAAACCGGGATATATAAAACAAAGAAGGGAAAATCCTAAAGAACAAATCGATGCAAGTAAAAGTTGGGTCCATTTTGTAGAATATTTTGTAGAATAATCATTTGGGGTTCAAAACCCCAAATGATTTCCATTTTTGTTATTAAGATTATGGATTTGTTGGCGGATCTAATGGTTTATTGTTATGAGCGACAATTCCTGAAATAACATAATTATCTACAGTTTCTACATCTAAAAGCGCTACTTCTAAAGGTTCTTCTTTGAAAATGATTGATTCGATAACTTTTGTTTTTCCGGTTTTATCTATTAATAACATGCTTTGCACGATATCTTTTATACATACCCATTTCAGGTTTTCACCATCTTCAGTAACTAGTAAAGGATGTTGGCCAGTAGCCTTTATCGTAGCATCTTCTGTCTTAATTTCATAATAATCTGGTTGGATGCTTGTTATTTTGTTAACTACTGTAACTTCTGCTCTAGAAGCTTCACTTAATAATCCATTCCACAACATATAATCTCCCTCAGATTCATCAATTTCGTTAGGAAAAGTCAATCCTTGCAGTTTGTCTCCAACTATAACATTTTTCAATTTTTTAGATTGGCCTGATGCCATTGTTACTAAAGATTCAACATCGAAACAAGAAGTAGTTTCTGTTGTTTCTGAAGCGTAATCAGACATATCTGATCGATTGTTAGCAGCATCTTTGGCGATTATATAATAAGTATATGTGGTATTGTATAATAAACCAGTGTCACTATAATAATTATTAGTAACTGAAGTAGGGAGTTTGTTAAAAGTTCCATTATTTACTCTCCTCCATATTTCATAATAAATAGTAGATCCACCATTATTAGTAGAGCTATCCCACTGAACCATTATTTCATTTCTGTCCTGTAAATAACATGTTACGTTTTGAGGTATAGTTGGTGCAACTATTACTGATGTAGTGATGCTTACTGTATTGCTTTGCGCTGATGTATTTCCTGCATCATCTTTTGCTACGACATAAAAGGTATATTGTGTCCCAGGATTTAATCCATAAATAGTTCGAGTAAAGACATTACCTACTGAAATTGGCGAATTAGCATTTCCGTATACGATATAATCAGTAACGCCATATTCATCACTTGATGCTGTCCAGTTTAAAGTTACCTCTGTAGAACCTATAGTGGACACACTTAGAGTTGGTGGTGTTGGCGGTGTTTTATCACTTGGACGCCCTGTGTATTCAATAAACTGAACGACTCTATATGGACTCATAAGAGGAAAAGCTTTTCCTATACCAGCTTCTTTTGTAGTAAATGTAGTTCCTGTGGTACTATTTTTTACAAAGTCACTACCACCATCAGCATTAGCTCCACCTGTTCCAAGGCCTAATCCGTGGCTATGTTTAGGCATTTCATCAACATTCAGATTTTTTGCGACATGGCCACCTTCATCTCCTAGTGTTTCAAAAGGCCATATTAAATCACCATTTTCGTTATAGTAAAAAGTTAAATTTTGATAATAATTTTTTTGACCAATTTGAACAGTTCGTATTTCTGGAGATGGATTAAATAAACCAACAGGCATTTTTCCTGAAAGAGGCACATATTCTTCCCAGCCTTCAGGAAATGGCGCTGGTTTTCCCCAAATTGCCACCATTCCGATTGGCACTGCGGTAGATTTTTGATCTTCAAGTTTAGTGATTCTATCAAGCAATGAACTTAATAAGTTATTACTTTTAATAACTTGATTAGCTGTATCTAGTACTAATAAGGAATTCTCAGTACTATCAGGAGCCTTGTAATTTTCTGTGATTGCTTTTAAATTATCTAAATATAGTTTTCCGCCAATAGAAGTATTTTGCCAGTCTGACTCATAATTTAAATTCAGAGTAGTGGAAGCCGATGTATTATCATCTACTAAAGCTCTTCCTAAATAATCTCCAGAATAAAATCTTCCTCTTCCATCACTTGAACCAAACCTGAAATCCCTTGCTCTCACATTTGCTTGCGAGTTTTGTTTGGTGTCTAATTTTGATAAGTGATAAAGGCCCAAATTCAAATCTCCTTCCATCGCTTTTGAACCATTGATTGGAAGATAAGATTGATTGATAAGATTGATGTCTGATTTAATGTTATTTACATCTCCTTCAATTGCATCAATATTAGATTGAATAGATTTTAAAATTTCATCAATTGTTTTAATATCAGTAATCGTTTCAAAATTTCCTAAATCATAATATCTGATGGTTTGCACTTCGCCATTTTCAGAAACAATAATAGTATCATCATATTTGTTGGAACTATATTCTGCCTCATAATCATAATAAGCTGTTTGAGATTCTCCAGTTCCATAGACTAAACTTGTTTCGGTACAGATACTTTTTAAGTAACTCATTTGAGTGCCAATTGCAATAGGATATAAGATTCCGACCGTATTTTCTGGTTTTACAGGATCTTGCTGGTGAATAACTGCCCAACCTTTTGCTTGGTCTGTTGCATGAGCAATTATGCAATTCTGACCGGGATTAATACTTAAATGTCTTTTTAAAGCATCATACAGCTCTGATCTATAAGCTGCTTGAAGTCTTTCTAAAGTTTCCTGCTCAAGCGGAAATCCACCAGGATTACTAAAATTTATTTGTTTCATTTTTATTAATTTAAGTGTATATTGTTTTGGTGCTATTAATTTAAACTTGACGAATAAGCGTAGCTTTCATAACTTTTACCAGCTAGTTTATAGAAGTTTAAGAGGTTATGATATTCAATGTTTGCAATTTTGATTGCTGCCGATGACGATTGAGGACTATTTCCGTTGGACTGAATAATGATATCTCCATTTAGTATTAAACTTTCGGGGATAAAGACTCTGAAGTTGGCGTAAGCGATTGTTGTGTAATCTTTTCGTTGAGCTAGATAAACTGGTTTTTTATATCCGTTTTTGTATTCATCATGTGTGTATACTTCCAGTTGAGGAATCAATAATTCGCCTTTTTTTATACCACCGCCTGGCAAATTGACATCAGGTTCGTAATATTCTTTATGTAGATATACATATTGCAAAGTAGGTTTTACAGATTCATCAATATAGATTAGCCCGTTTAATCGCTTCTGTTCTGTGCTTAAGTTAGGATCGTAATTTGTATAGGGATTGAAAGCATCATTCAAAACCTTTTCTAAATAAATTATTTGTCCTGTATGCTGCATTTTATAAAGCGTTTCTTCGTAAATCGAACGAATAGGAGCAAGTAAAACATGTAGCCATTGTGCGTGTGTGCGCTTTCTAAGGATAGGCGGAATGAGCCATAATAATAGCTTTTCCCATTTCAAAATGGTGTATTTATTCATTGTATATAAATTAGACTATTGTTTATCTCGATAAAATGTATAAGGAATATAGTTTACCTCAATCTGAAGAGTGTCCATATCAAAATAGCCTGCTCTTGGAATGAAATATTCAATTTTGGTCACATCTGGAAGTGATGGATTTGGCTGATCACTCGGATTTGTTGCGGCACCAGTTTGAACTTTTGTTAAAATTGGAATCTTAACTCCTTGTGCTTTTTGAACAGCATCAATTAAATACGTTTTAACGAAAGCTCCATTAAATTCGATGTTTTTTAAATGGTCTGTAATGGCATCTAACACAGGAAATGCATCGCTATTTGATATCAATGAACCATTCTTTGGGTCAAGCTTGTACGCGGCTAATGGCATAATAGAATTTTCGTTTGAGCCATTTAAAAGTTTTGACTGATAATATTCAATATCTTGCGGATTGATATAAATGCTCAAAGGATCAACATAAACATTCAGGCTTAATTTTAAGATGTCACCTTGATCAGAACTGATATAAACCTGATTTCCTGCATCTTTTATCTTAGCAATGTATTCCTTAAATGCAAAAAGTTCATTAGGAACATCAATTCTAGAGATTTTTTTGTCTTTTACAGTGGCAACTTTAATAAAAACAACTCCAACTTTATTATGAAAATAATCAGAGAATATTTCTTCTATTTTTGATTCAGGTTTAAGAACTGTTTCAAGATCAATTTCGCTTACAGCGCAATGTTTTATAATTTTAGATTCTTCAATCTCCGATTCGGTAAGACCTGTGGTGTCAAATTGATAGGAACCGTTTTGCCACGTAAGAGATATTCTGTTGCTCGACTCTGAATTTAAAGGAGCGCCATAATGAAAATTTAATGCTTGTTCTCTGTACCAGTTTAAAGTATGCGGTCTCGAGACCAGAGCATTTTTTTCTACTATTTTTTCATGAATCCAAATCGCAGTAGCCACTATGTTGGTCCAAAGTTTCCAAATCGCAGTTTTTGAATCTGTTAAGCCGCTTAGAGAATCGTAATTATCTTTTTCGTCCAGAATTTCTTTCTGTATTTCAGCAATTGTACGTGCCATATTTTTATTTTTAGATATAGATTAGCCTGTAAGACATATGTAATATGCTTATAATTAGGGTTTTTATGTTTTTGTTATGTATTACTACGAGACTGTAGTTTTATTTTTCAGAGCTTTACAAAAAGCAGATAGAATTGTAGAATTCAGGTAAGGTTAATTATTCAAAAGTGAATAATTTCGATAAATGAGAAGATAGTTTTTAGTAAATGATAAAATCATCTTCAATAATCATGTAGTCAATTCCAGAGAAGTTATCTAGTAGAAATTGTTCTTCTTCAGTAAGTTCGGTTGCGGGTTTTAAGTTTCGAGAAGTATAATACTCTACAATATCTTTTTTAAAAGCTTCTCTGCCAACTTTTAAATCCTCATATACCGAAATATCTTCAGTAAGATTAAATTGATCATTGTCTTCCAAAAGATCAAATACCTTTTCTATGCTTCCATACTCTTGCAAAGAGATGTCTAAAATGTTCTGATTTTGTTGTGGTCTAATAGTTCCCATCGATTTTAATGTTTTGTAAATCGTTGACATCTAATGTTTTTACATAAAAGTTGTCATACGATAATTGTTTATCTATTTCGTTTTCTAGTCTTAGTCTAGATGTCGCATCTGGACTGTTAATGTATTTTTCAATTCCTACTCCAAGTATCGGAAACTCTTTATAACTTCCTTTTTGACTTAACAGTAAATGCTCGATGTTTTGTTGATCTGCTACATTAATGGCAAAATCACCATTTCCAGAAGCATCTGTTACAATTAACAAGTCGTCATCCATGATAAAATCTTTCATATGTTGTTATTTTGTTATTATTTAAATTGATTTTTTTCTTTTGAATTTGCGCGCCATACCCAAAAGATTTCCTTTTATTTGATACTGTAAAAATACGCTATGCTTACTCTTTAAACAAGATTTTGAAGCTTAGGAATCAGTAGTTTCAGTAAGTTAAATTTAGTGTTAACTTATTTTAAATCAATTGATTGGTTGTGGTTTTGATTTGAGGGTTAATTTATTTTATCTAGTTGGAATAATCAGCCCAATAATCACATTTAAAATAATTTTGATAATGTTGTTTTTAATCGTGTTCAATTTTATTTTTGATATTCCAGCAGTTTGAAGTCCTTGTAAAGACACCAAATCCAATTGGCTTTTTAAGAGCCATTCTAACTCTTCTTCGGTCAAATCTCCAGAAGAAAAAAGAAAGAGCCAACGTTCCAATTTTATTTTAGATTTTTCTAAAAATGTATTTAAATCTTTCTCCAATTGAGGTTTAATCTCTTCGTAATTTTCGGTTATTAAGGTTTTTAATTTGCTTTGTAACTCTTTTAATAATTTGTCGTTATCCATGATTTTCTAGCTATTATTGGTTGATTAAGTCTAAAAGAGCATCTTTAGATTTTTTGTCTTTTTTAATTTCATATTGAATCAATAAATCAAAAGCATCTAAAACTTGTTTTTTTGATTCCTCAAGAAAAGCCGGAGATAGTGTTTCTTTGGTTTCCCAACGTTTAAAGAATGCCGCTAAAAGATTTTTTTCTTTATCAGTCAACATCTTCCACATTGCAAAAGTGATTTCGTTATTCGGTTTATTTTTTTCATATTCCACCAATTTTTCTATTTCAAGCAACAGCATTGTAACTTCTTTTTGATGAAGCACATAAGGACTAGTAGCTTCACTCATTAATTTTTCAGCTTCAACTTTTATTTCAGTCGTTTTTTGGTAAGAGTATTGGTCGTAAAGAGCTGTTTTTGTTGAAGAACATGAAGTAAATAGAAATGAAATGATGATTAAAAATGCTGTAAGTTTTAATTTTAAATGATTCATCGGTTTATTTGTATAAGATTACATAATTCTTTCTGTCTCGTTTGAGTTTGCTTAACACTTTCCAATCGCTATATCCCTTTTTATCAAAATGAGGAAGATCTTTGAAGGTTTTCCAGTCTCCGCCCCAATTCCAGCCATTTTTCTTAAAGATTTCTACACATTCCTGCCAGTCCGAAATTTGATCGTTGTCCCAATCTTTTGCTGTGTCCCATGAAGCCTTTTTACCGTCTATAATCAAACAGATATCTACTGCAAAACCATAATTATGAATAGATTGTCCGCCTTTGGCATTAGTTACTTTTTTTCCTGGTTTGGTTCTGCCAAAAGCATACAGATCTTCCTGTTCTTGAAAGGTTCTAAGACCTTGTGTAATGCGAACTTTTGCTCTTCCGCTCAAAGCGATATCGCATTGTTCGATAATTTTGGTAACTTCTTCTCTGACTGAGGGATGAAGCAAATCAATGTGTTTTTTTGTTGTTTGATCCATATTGTATGTATTAATGATTAAAGAATAGAAGACTTTCTCGGTTATTAAAAAACACCAAGGGAATTGATAATGAGATAAGATAAATTTGTGTTTTGAAATTATTTTGGAAACTGAAATTAGTTCCAAAATAAAATCGTGAAAGGTTCTTTTTTGAACTTGTTATTTTAGCTAAAACAGATGCTTCTAAGAACAGTGTAAAGATATGTCCAAATGATGGTTTTGAAAAACAATATAACTTTGTAAATCAGTAGTTTCAGTAGGAAAATATAAGCTTTTTATTTTGGTTTGTAGTTTTAAAATGCTATAAATTCAAAAAAAAACACCCATTTCTATGAAAGAAAAACGAGTGTTTTAATGCACTAATAACAGCTGTCAAATTAAAAATCAACTTTTGTTTTCATTCTAGAAAATTGTCAAAGTACAAAAACATTTTACTTAAAAATATTAAATTGATTATCAATAAAATTAGCGAGAAAATCAGATAGACTTTATTTTTAAAAGTTCTAAGAAATAAATAAGATAACCATCCAAAAATAATGCTAGTGATAGCATAAAGCAATTTTAGAAATCCGACAACATCTGCGTCAATTACGATGTCGTTTCCATCGTGGACAGTATAGGGATCAATAAAATAGCTGAATAGAAAGAGAAAAAGTCCAACAAAAAATAATATTCGTATTAAAATTTTCATAGTATTGGTTAATAATTGTTATTAAAGTAAAATGCAAGTTATTTTTTAAGTTGTTAAGTAAAACAGACTATGTCAAATATAAAATAATATTGAATAAGATTTTTTTAATAGTTTTAAACTTTTGAATTTTAGGAAAAAAGATGGTGGTTTAGAATAATTAATTCTGATCTCGTTAATGTATTATTAGTTCAAAGCATTATTAATTTCTTTTTGATGTTTGTAAATTGATCTTCCGTATGAAGTATCTTTCTTAATATTTTCTTTTGACAATTCTAATCCTCTATTATAGCGGCTGGCAATAATTTCTATATCTGGTTGTGTTAATTTATCTACTGGAGTATTTTTAAAATCTACATTTTTTAGCCTTTTTACGTGCATAGCAGCAATATAGATTCCAATTACAGGATCTAATAAAGACTCTTGTATGGCGTCTCTATCTGTTTTATTTATGCTTTCGTAACCTAACTCTTTGCCAGCTCTGCCTAATTGAATTGCCATGTCTCCAAAAGATGTTTTGTCTGGATGATTTGTTGTTGTTAGATTTCTATCTATGATATCTGGTCCACTCCAATCCAGCTCTCTAAGAGATCGAACTCCCTTTTTTAGCCAATCAGGTTTTCCTCCAAATTCTGTAAACGCAATACCTGCTAGTAAAAATGGTGGTATTCCATTCATTTTAGCAGCATGTTTTATTACTGCACTATAATACTTAACAAACTCTGCCTTTCTTTTAAATAAATAATCATTGTTTCCCGATTTTTTCCATTTTATTATATCGCTGTTTGTCCAGGCAACGGTGTCACGGTCGTATCTCCACAATTTAGAAAGATTATTAGTTTGAACATGTAAAGGTGTAATTGATTCTTTTGTGTCAGAATCATTAGAATATAAATTTAGTTGACTCAAATCTTTCCGATTTGTTTGAGAATTTTCAATATATTTAAGCATTTCTGCGCTATTTTTGTCGTCTTCAATCTGCTGACGCCAAATGCTCAGCATAATTTGTCTAAACCGAGCCATTTCTGAAGCACTGGTGTCTTTTAATTCTATATTATGGTTTTTAACAATCATGATGCTTGATGTTTTAAAAGAAAAGTGTTTGTTTTTTTAAAGTATTTCTACCTTAACTGGTTTAGGCTGAATATGATCTGAGAAAGCGGTTGTGATATTAAGACGTAAATCATCTTCTTGTTCGATTTTGCCATCGCCTCCCAAATAGCAGTTTTTGAACAAGACTTCTAAAGCCTTAAATTCATCCATTTTAGAAGCTTGCAAAACAGCAGCACGAATGCTCATGTCTGGTTTCTTGAAATAAGCAAAAAGAGTAGTGTCGTCGTCATCGTTAATGGTAAGCTTTACTACTTTTTTATGCTTATATTTCCATTGGTTTAATTGTGCTTGGGTGATATTTCCGTCTAGAATTTCGGTAGTTTCTGGTGTTGCTGTTTTCATGTTGAAAATCTTTTTTGTTTTAAAAAAAGAGGCTGCTCGAGCTTTATTTCAGGACGAAAATGCTCAGAGCAGCCTTCTGAAGTAAATAAGCTGTTTAAAACGGACTCCTAAAGAGCGGTTAAAATAGTTTGCTTGCAAAAATCATGTTGCTCAGAACTTCTTTTTTGCGTAACGCATGATAAAATTGGTTTTCTCTTTGGAGTCGGTTTTTAAACAATTTATAGTTTAGGTAAGTTGGTTTTTGTAATGGATTAGTTCCACTCGATGTGTGAACAGATCAAGTCGAAAGAAACAGCGATTTTAGTATCTCCTTGACTGATTCCTCTACTGTTTGAATTGAATTCGCAGTTTCTTACAGTATGTGTGATAACTTCATTGCTGTCATCTAAATAACTTACAATGATGCTGAAAGGATTAAGATCCTGCAATCTTTGTCCTTTTGGTAAAGTAGCCAAAATCGCTTCTACTTCGTAGTTATATAAAGTAAGTGAAGCTTTAGCCTCATATTTTCCTCTTCCTCTATGTACTGGCATGTCTCCAGCTCCATAATGGTTTTCTTTAGATACCGAGTCACTGTAATTTACAGCTGTAATACCCGTTACGATATTACCTGCAATGCTTACTTCAATTGATGACCAGCTGTGTTGTTGTCCGTTAATTAATGGCAATTTATTCATAGTGTAGCTTTTGTTTGTTTTTTAATAATCCCGATAACGTTCAGGGGCTATCATCTGTTTTTGTTTGCTTTTCTAAAAAAAGAGTTAGGATGATAACATTTTGTGAATTTTTATGGTCTGTGAATTTTTAAATTACGCTTTGTCGATTCCAAAAGGATTTTTAAATCCTAAATCAACCGTAATTTTGCGAGCAGTTCCAATTGGAGTAATTTCTGCTTTAATTTTTAATTCAGAAGTTGCTAAAATGTTTTGTTTTGGGTCTACATAAACATCAAAAGCAGAAACCTCTTGGTTAGCCACCATTCCTTCTAAAGCTGATCTGCATAATCCTTCAAAACTTTTTGATACAGATTGCGGTAATTTACCATCAATGTCAACTAAAACAGGAGAAGTCAATTTTGGCAATAAGGCAGTACGCAATAAACGAGTTGCTTTGTTGATTGTACGGTTGTTTTCGATATAAGCAAAGTCTGATGTATCTGCCGTACAAGTAGAGCTGTCGTTAAAATAAATACCTGCTAAACCTGTGTGTGTTCTTGCAAAAATGAATCTATTGTCATTCAGTTCTCTTAGTTGGCTAAGAGTTTTAATTTCTTCTCCACCAACAAATCCAGCTTGTGAAAAACCTTCACCAGTTAGGTTGAATTTTTCAATCCAGGCAATGTTTTCTGATACTTTTGCTTTTGAAACGGCACCTAATGCTAATCCAACTGCTGCAGAATTTGGATATTTCTCAGCTTTTTTAACATCCATAGCTACAACAACAGATACATTTGCTGATTTTCCAGCTAAAGAAGGCACGTCATTTCTGTCAAAGCCTTTTCCTTCAAGAATTACTTCAAAAGGCATGTAATCTGCAAAAGCAAGTTCTGCTTGAGTTTGCGCTACAGCAACTGCATCCTGAGTATCCTCAAAAGTGGTTGCTCCAGAATAGATAATTGCCATTTGGCGAATATTTCCATTTGCTTTTTGCTGCATATCAAAAGCTTTTCCTGCAATATCTTCATAAGAATTGGCAGCTGTTTTCATGATGTACAAATCACCAGAAGGATTTAATCTGAAAAATTGCTGAACTTGATAATAAACAGATTGACCATTTAGATCATTATCTTCTGTAATGCCAAAGTCTTTAGCATCTTCCAATGAAGCTAGGCGTTCAACCTTGTCCGCTTCAAATTCTCCAGTAGTTTCTCCATCAAAAAGTAATCCTGAAACCATGTCTTGTTCTGGAGTTCTTCTTCCTAATCCGCCAGATAGTTTGTTAATTACTACATCGTTTAATGTACTCATAATATAAAATGTTTAAATGTTTAAAATTTGTTTTTGGTTTTTGCTTGAAAAAAGGCAAAATGGGGCTGTAGCAAGTAGTTAAACTTGTTATAGTCAATGGTTTATTTTTTTTAAAATGATATTTGTAATCAGGAATCCAAAAAGGAAGAATTACTATTTTTGGACGATTTGCAAAACTGGTTTTTTATTGAACTTTACTCTTGGCCAAGAGATAAATTTGCTTTTGATATCGAGTACAAATTTAAAGTTTAATATCGTTTTTTACAATTTTTGTGATTGCTAAAACCAGTAGTTTCAGCAGGTTAAGCTTTAGCTTCTGTTGCCAATCCTTCGTTTATAATGGTATAAATAGTGCGCTCTGTTAAGAACAAAGTATCAGAAAGTTCGGCAACAACAACTTTCATTTGTTTAGCCTGATTGTTGTTAAGATAATTAATAACGTAATCTCTTCTTTTGTCTAGTAGTGTTCTGCTTCTTTTCATATGTGGTATTTATAGTAGAAGTTAATTTTGCTTAGGTTCGTTTTTGGCTTGTAATATTTTAATTTTTTATGAGATCTGGGGAATACTCATATTTTGAAGATTACGAATTAGAGTTTAAATCGATATCTCCTTGAACTTGATTTGGGTTAATTTCAATTATTCCAGAGGTTAAATCGTATCCTAATTCTTCTAAATCTTCATTGCTTAATCCGTTATTAAAAAGGATATATTTCTTTTTCAATGTATTTTCAACCAATGTTGTTTTATAAGTGATTTCCCAGATGAAGTAATCGTTTATATTCCAGTAAGTATGTTCATTGGTATATTGCTTTTCTCTTACCTTAAAGATCGAATTGCTATCTATAAGGGTATTGTTATTGCTTCTAGACAATACAGCTTTGTCAACTCTTTGTGCAATATCGAATGCATTTGCATAACTTGTTGAAGAGATCGTGTCAACAGGAAGCACGATGTATAAACAAAAAGCAACATCTGCTTTGTAATTTTTCTCAGAAGAGGTCTCCCAAGAAATATTATCGTATTTAAACATCACGATTGGTTCTTCTATTGAAGATTTAAAAATGGCATCACTATAAAGATGAACAGCTGGCGCACTAGAGGAAAACTCTGTTTCAATAGCGCTCTTTTTTTCGGTATAAAATTCTTTTAAAATCATATGTTGGATTATTTTTAAGCAAATATAAAACATATGTTTTGTTTTTACAAACATATTACATATAAATATGCAGTAATTTCAGTAATATGATTTAACTATTTGACTACTAATATGTATGATAATTCATATTTTTGTTAATTATTAAGTGCTGATAATCAGTGTATTTGAAAAATTGCCTATAAAATTGTGATTATTAGCCATATATTGTGTAGTTTTGCAACATATACTTGAAGTTTTGCTTTAAGTAAAACATATTACATAAAACCACAAACGATTTGCAACATGGAAATACATGATAAAATAAAACGTATTATAGATGAAATGAAGTTGAATAATAACTCATTTGCAAAATTAATAGGAGTTACCAGTACAACTATAGATAGTATTACGATTGGAAGATTACAAGCCGATGGAGAAAGAAAAAGAACCAAGCCAGGTTTTGATCTGCTCCAAAGTATTATTACACATTGTCATGTAAACCCTGAATATTTTTTTGGAGACAGCGAAGATATTTTTGCGAGCAAATCTAGTAATGCGGTTAGTTTGCATGTGCCGAAAATTATAACAGTAAATGAAGAGGGCGACGAAAATATCAATTTTGTGGGAGTAAAGGCTCGAGCAGGATATTTAGACGGATATGCGGATCCTGAATATATGGAAAGTCTTCCTTCTTTTAGCATGCCGATGCTTAAAAACGGCACTTACAGATGTTTTGAAATTAAAGGAAATTCGATGTCTACCACAATACATGATGGAGATTATCTTTTTGGAAAATATGTGGATAATTTTGATGATATCCTAGACGGAAGAATTTATGTAATTGTGAGTAAGAATGATGGAGTAGTAGTAAAAAGGGTTTTGAATAGAATTAGAGAAAGCGGAAAATTGATATTAAAATCCGATAACCGAGACGGAAATTATCCAATGTATTCTATTTATGCCGAGGATATTCTGGAAGTTTGGTATGCAAGTATGTACGCATCTAGACAAATGCCCGATCCAATTAATATTTATGAAAAGCTGCATGCACTAGAAAGTAAATATTTTGAATTGGAGGAAACGCTGAAAAAGAAACTGAATTAATATCATTTTCTAAAAAGTTTTGAAATAAAAAATGCCTCTTGTAATTTTTTACAAGAGGCATTTTAATTTTAGATTACATGGATTTAAGAAATGTATCCTGTTCCAGTTCCTGTTTGTGCCGATGCTGAACCTGTTGTGGCTACCGTTGTAGTTACAAGCCCTGTTTTGACAAACGTATCAATGGCAGTTGCTAATTTTTTTGCGGTAGTTTTTCTGGCATTTTTTGTTTTATTAGCATTATCATCTCCGTTATCGACATCAACACTTATTTTTGAGTTTTCTTCTAATGCTTCTAATATTGCTTCTTCCAATGCTGATATTTGTAGTCCCATTTTTATTTTTTTAATAAATTATTTAATTTAGATTTTATTGCAAGTAGATTTGCAACATTTGGACCTACGCCTTGCACGACGACAATCTTTGATACTTCTGTTATGAAATTTTCTAATTCAAGTAATAGATTGTTTCCATTCGCATCAATTTTAAATTTCTCATCCATTTCAAAAGTTAATTTGTCTTTTACTATTGAAACTTTTTTGTCTGTAATCGTGGCTTCAAAACCATCTTTGATGCTTACTTTTACTTCTTTGTCTTTAAAATTGAAAATAGTATTTCCTTCGTTAATGCTGATTTTTTGCTCATCGATGCTAAAACTGCTTTTAGAAATTTCTTTTCCATTTTCATCATAAAATGAAGCACTTATATTTGCCGATTCGTTGCTGTTAAATTCTAGTTGAGCAATATTTTTATAGGAAGGCGTTGAAACAGCAGAAGAATCATTACTATTTTTTTCTTTAAATAGCATTTTAAATTTATCTACATCAGTATCAATTTCCAGATATTGATTTTGTTCATTTTTAAAGCGGATAAAAGTACGTTCAACCTCAGATAATTGCGAAATAAATGCTCTAGTTTCAACTCCATCAATAATAGTAGCCAAAACCCAACTGTCTTTTTTAGGAACAGAAATAATTCCTTGTTCCAAATCTTGAATTGAAGCTTTTAATCGTACATTTTTAATAATTGCCCCATCAGCGCGCATTACATTTACGGTATAAGCATCTTCGGGATCATGGAGCGAAGTTTTTTCGGTATTGATTTCGATGACTTTTGCTGCAAAGGTTTCAATGATTCGATTTTTGCTGGCGACATCTTTTATTAGGTTTGTTATATTCCCCATTTTTTTCTTTTTAAATTTCTACTCTTCTTCCAATATAAATTCTCTGTCTGTATCCATTTTCGCCATAACTTCGTTCTACTTTCTCTACCTGAAAAGTTCCATTTTTTTCCTTATCCTTTGCATTTTCAAGTATTACTTTGTCGGTTGGCCTTACAAATGGTTCTCCAAAAGTGAGAAAAGAACCTTCAAATCCACTTGGCTTACATTCCATGGCTCTTAAAGCGCCATATTGGTACAGTTCTGAGGCAGTTTTTGTCACTGCATTTTTGAAAGCTTCGGGATTATTTGGCAAATCTTCACTATCATCATGTAAAACATGCGTTTTGATTAATTGACCATTCGGATCTCCTAATTCAACATAAACGGGAGTATTAGAGTTCTTAAAATACTTTTCAATTCTAATGCGTGTGTTCTTTGTTGACTCTTTTACAACAATTAGTTTGTCTTCTATAATGTTATATCGAAATCTAAAATGAACCTGTCCTAAAAAACGGTCAGAAACAGATTTACTTAATTTATTAAGCTGAGAACCTAAAAGACTTAAACCTTGAGTTATTAGTTTTTTGACCAATGTTCCTGCGAGCGGACTTTTAATGAAATTTCTATCTATAAAACTACCTAGTTCGCTTACAGTATGCTGCTGCGGGTTATTGGTAATGGTTAATACCGGACCAACTTCTTCGGTTTTAAAATACGTATAGATTCCTTTGTCTTTTAGCATTTCAAAAACTTGTGCCAAACTGTGGCTTCGATTGATCATTATGTTTCCTAATTCCTCGTCAAGAGCATTTATTTTAAAAGGAAATTTTAACTCTTTTATTCTTTTTTCAAAAAATGTTTTAGGATTAAAACTGTCAACATTTGTGGTCGGATTTGTAGCGACGGCATTTAGAGTGTCTTTTGAATTTTGAACGTCATCATCTTTTACGGCTTTTACTTTTTTGAAGGCATACATTGCATCTTCACAAGAAATAGTTGCAGTTATATCAGATTGAACTCCTGTGATATAACCTCTAAAAGCGGGTTTGTAATCTCCATCATAACCTAAAAATATCTCGATGTAATTTTCTATTTTAAAGAAATCATGGATCGTTTTTTCTTCTCCATTTGCGTTTTTAAATAAGCTTTGATCAAATCCTTTCGTATCAGTATATACTTTTTTGGGCATCACAATAGTTGCTGTATCGGTCAACGATTTATATGAACTGTTTATTTCTACATTTTTTACATAAGTAAATTCATAAAATTTAGGAGTAGGTATAAGGCTTACTGTTTCGTATACTTTAATTTTAGCATTTAGTTTAAGCATTGTCTCTAATTATTAGTTCTACAGTTTCATCTGATGTGGCGCTGGCCGTAAACTTTTGGATGTTTTTTGTTCCAGAAATCGAAGGTATTGAATAGGAATCGATAACGAGTTCATAAATTCTAAATCGATTCAGAATGGCATGGGTAACTCTTAAAGAATAAGGCGCATTTAAGAATTGTTTCAATAAAAAAAGCTTTTCTTTTGGATATTCATCTCCAGTTTCATTAGCAATTAACCCTTCTATGGAAATGCTAAAATCGCCATTTGTAATATGTTCTTTGATTGTTGAATCTCTTCCTTCGATTCCTTCTTTTTTGATAATTTTTGAACGATTGATATTTACCGTAACCGCATCTATTCGTAAACTCGGTAAATTAAGATCATTTTTTACAAGAGGTTCAAAAACTAAAGGAGCAAAAACTCTAAGATTAAATTCGCCCCCAGTTTTATCTATAATAAAATCTTTTGATTCAGATTCGTTATAGTTTAGGCCACTATATTCAATGTCTTTATTTTCTAAAATTTCATTTACATTAAAATTGAATTTCATAATAATTTATTTTTTGTTTTTAATTTGAAAATGTTTGTGCAAAAGCTGTCATAAGTGTGTTTTCCATTCTTTTCTCATTATGCTTTTGTAGCCAGAGGGCTTCTTCCAAAAGTTTGTAAAACTCATCCATAGGTAATTGGTAAGGATCTACGTGAAAAGCGTATCTAATAAGTGCAGCCGATTTTTTGAATTCGTCTTTTTGTGGTGTTGCATCTATAATGAATTCACTGTCTTTTTTGATTATTTCGACGATTGAGTTTCCTGAAGAAAGCATGAACTCGTCATTATAATTTTCTTTCTCAAGTAAACATTCTTTAAATAAAAATAGAATCGCTTCATGTGGATTGTCTTTGTAAATATTTTGATAATTTAGAAATGTATTGAAAGAAGGTTTTTTGCAGTAAACTGTAACCAATTGATCATCAGAAGTGATTTTAAGCAAAGAGCCGTGTTTTTCTTTTAGGTTTTGAATTGTTATTTCGTCAAGCATTTTTTTATGTTTTTGATTAAGAATTAAATATTGCTGTCTCTGAATTCTTTTTTGACGGCTTCTTCCAGGCTTTCGTTTTTTGGAGAAACGTTTAATGGAGTGATTGTAAACTGTTCGATAAAAATGTTTCCTTCAGAAGTCTGAGCCAAAGGATTTTTAAAATTGCTCATGTCTGGTGCAGGAGGTGTTTCTCCTAAATCTTTTGGTGTAAAATCCATGATTAGTGATTGTTTAATTGTTAATATGAATAGTTGAGTTAAGGGTATAGTTGAGGTATCTGCTTTCTAAAATGTTTTGAATGCAGAAGTTTTTTTATGCTGTTTAAGTAAACTAATAGCCGGAATTAGAGTATGTAAAAATAAGACTTAAGGAGGCGAAAAACGAAAAATAAGAAGCTCGTTTTCAGTAGTTTCAGTAAGAAAAAAGTAAGCTGAGTTATGAATTTTCAGAGATTCATTTCAATAAGTAATTGTTTTTATTCTTTAGGAATATAAAAAACCAGAATTAAAGATTTTTAATCTTATGATTCTGGTTTTGGATTATATCAAATAGATTTTTAATGTTTGGTTTTTATTCTCATTAAGGTTTCCCATTTTCCAAACCAATTGCTTTGTAAATCAGTTTCTCTATAAGTGCCATTATCGCTGTATTCTACTAATTTGTAAGATGATTCGAAGGCATCAAATTGATTTGTTAAACTACCTCCTAAATATAATCTTGGCCTTAAAATAGCAGGTGATTCCCCTGCAGTAACATTCATGGTGAGTTGAAATAATAAAGATGGATTTTCAGATAATATACTATTTACAGTATTTGAATTCATTATCATAAATTCAGCCAATTTCAAACCGCTTTCTCTACGAGCAACTGAATTGTATGGAGAGGGTAGTGCGCCTTGAAAAATTGGATCTAAGTAACTATAATCTGGTGTAAGATATCGGACTGTATTTTCAATTATACCATTTCGATTCTCAATATTGTTATAAAATAGATTAGTGCCATTATAACTATTTATATCCGATAAGGTTATATTTTCTATAATTGCTTCTGTAAGTGGTTTGAAACTGCTTATCAAATTCGTATCTCCACCATAATAAGTTGCTTCTGCCAGGAAATTTCCTTCGCAATAACCAATTACACTGTCGCCAATTTCTAATTTATCTGTTGTATTGGGGTCAACTTTAAAAATTAGAAATTCTCCCGATGGAATAATCTTTTGGCTATTTTTTAGTTGGTCAATATCCTCAATATCTTCTTCAGGAATTTTGTCATATTTATGCCGAAAAGAATCCCAAGTATCCCAAAACTGAGTTTGCGTTGGTTTTAAACCCGTTCTAAACCAGTTTTTGATTGTTTTTAATGCTTGTATTGCCATGTATTATAGGTTGATTTAGTTATAGATTTTTATCTATTTCAGTGTTGTGTTTTTATTCGTTTTAAGTTTCTTGCTAATATTTTATCATTAACAATCCAGTTGGTGTGCGATAGACATCGCCCGCTACCAGTGCTCCTGCTGTAGCTGCAGCATTATCAGCATAAACGGGAACATTTGATATGTTTAGTTTATTTTGCAATACTGTTTTACCTGAAGAATCAATTACGATTCTTTTATTTTGCTGTCCATCAGCTATAATAACCGTATTGTTCATTACTCCTTGATTTGGGTTAAGATTACCAATAACCACATTGTAACTACTGCTTGTTCTAAATGGACTTGCAGCCATACCGACAAAAATATTACCATTTCCTGTGGTTAATCCTCTGGCAGAATTAGTCCCTAAAATTAAATTTCCTGTGCCTGTTGTTAGCTCTATGCCAGCGCTTGAGCCAAATGCGGTATTATTTCCAGTTAAAGAAGAAGATAGCGCTCCTTGCCCAAAAACAGTATTGTCTCCAGTTCCATCCCATGAAGCCAAGGCACTTGCTCCGAAAACGGTATTGTAAAAAGCATTTCTAGCTGAAGAGAAAGCATTCCAGCCATATACTGTATTATGTTTGGCATAATCCTGGTCTGAACCAAGTTTAAAAGCGTCTTTGCCAAAAATAGTGTTAGTGAAGGCGAATGTACCTCCATGAGCAGTTACATAATTATCATTAATAATTAAATTTGATAAGTATGGTCGTACACCGTTTGCTTTTGTTATTTGTTTATAGGAAGATCCATCCCATAAGAAGAATTTGCTTCCAAAGGCAGTAGTAATGTACATTACAGAAGGATCTCCTGTGGCTGGTAAATCTTCAGGATAATTTAAAGTTATAATGTCTTTAAAATAAGCAGGTTTGTTTAAAATTTGTTCGGCACCACTTGTAGCATTCCAGTCAGCATTTGCTTGAGTGCTTTCATTCTCGATAACTAAATTGCCTGATCCTAGTATTGATGAACCATTAATTGTTTTAATGTTAATCCCTGAATCAAGATTTTCTTGCTTATTGTTTATCTGACTTTGTAAATCAGGAAATAAATTGTTTATATATTTTACTTCATTATCAAAGCCACGAACTAAAATTCCATCTGTTGGTTCGCCTTTATTAACTGTATTTATTTTTAAAGGTTTATTAACTATTTGAGTCCCTGTTAATGATCCTTCATCTTTTTTTAGTGTTGTGTTTTCTTTCATTTTTTTGCTTTTTTAATTAATAATGTATTTTATAATATTTCCTCAAAAAAACACTCAGGATTATTAGAAATCTATATCTTCAATAATTCTGAGTGCTTCATTAAGTGATTTAAAAGTTTTAAAATGCTTAAAGTTTTTTTAAGATTTTTTCTTTATGAAACTATAAATTCCTCCGAATCTTCAAAGTCACCAAGAGTGTCTGTTAATTTCATAATTGTACCAGAAGGTAAGTCAAGCCAATACACATATAATTTAGGATAATAACCTGTCGGCCATGAAGTAGAAAACTCAAGTTCTCCAGGTCTTTTATACTTAATAGCAATTCCATTGTAAGCACCGCAGGTATAAGATCTTAAAAGTATTTCGTCATGAAGTTCGTAAGTGATAGAATTAGTATCAAATGATATGATTTTTCCAACTAGATTATTAGGCTTAGTAAAACTGCTCATCAAACTTGTATCTCCACCGTAATAGGTTGCTTCTGCAAGGAAATTTCCTTCGCAATAGCCAATTACACTATCACCGATTTCTAATTCGTCAGCTGTATTAGGAGCAACTTTAAAAATTAAAAACTCTCCGGATGGAATAATTTTTTGCCCTGTTATTTGATCAATATTTTCAATATCTTCTAAAGGGATCTTATCATCTTTATGTCTAAATGAATCCCATGTATCCCA
>Ga0182006_1000714_pt1 | contig 22995 bp, 16 predicted proteins | sample Sormic07211104_1_FD_123022 | JGI IMG/M metagenome (GOLD analysis project Ga0182006, IMG submission 123022) | Rhizosphere microbial communities from Sorghum bicolor, Mead, Nebraska, USA - 072115-104_1 MetaG | ecosystem: Host-associated > Plants > Roots > Rhizosphere | place: USA: Nebraska...
CGGCTGCAAGCCATAGGTGGCTCCCTTCCCGAGTGCCGATAGCCGCGCGGGCCCGCTGGTGCAGGCGATCCCGCGCGGCGCGTCGCGCTCGATCTTGCTCCGCAACGCGGCGACATCGAAGGCGTCGACCGGCAGCTCGGCGTCGTTGCCGTAGTGGAACTTCGAAAGATCGGTCAGGCCGATGCCGAACCCCGGCAGCGAGGGGTATTCCGAGGGCGCGAGCAGGCGGGGCGTTAGCCCCACGGCGAAGAGCGTGCGCCAGAACATGTTGCCGGGATGCGCGTAATAGGTGCGCTCGCGCGCAGAGCGCGTCCCGGCGGCGGTACCGCAGATGACCAGGCGCAGCCCTGGTTGCAGCAGGTCTGGCAGGACGAAGGCTTCGGTGGCGAGGCGGATGGCCATGGCGTCACTTTACCTCGCCCCTGCTGCGTCACAACAAAACGTGGACATCGTCCGTTCTAGGGTAAGGGCCCATGAACCCTTCCGAGTGGATGCCTGATCTTGCGCATCCGTGGACGCGTTTCGCGCTCGCCGTGGTGGTGGCGCTCGTGGTCGCGGGTCTGCTCCGCCGCGTGGTGCTGGCTTTCCTGCGCCGCTTCGCCCTGCGTCACCCCCGGGGCGCGAGCATGATCGCGCGGGCCAACGCCCCCATGGAGGCGATCGTCCCCCTGGCCATGCTGTTGCTGGCGTTTCGTGCCGCGCCGGACGAGCCGGCGCGCTTGATCGGAGCGCTGGAGCACATGGTGGGCCTGAGCCTGATCGTCGCCTGTACGTGGTTCGCCGTGCGCTGCATCGGCGCACTGGACGCCATGGTGTCGCGCTTCAATCCGATCGACCTCGAGGACAATCTGCGCGCGCGCCGCGTGCAGACCCAGGTGCGTGTGTTGAGCCGTACCGCGATGGTGGTGATCGTGGTGCTCGGCATGGGCGTGGCCTTGATGACGTTTCCTTCCGTGCGACAGTTCGGCGCGAGCCTGCTCGCCTCGGCGGGACTCGCCGGACTCGCGGTGGGCCTGGCTGCGAAGCCGGTGCTCGGCAACCTGATCGCGGGTATCCAGATCGCGTTGACCCAGCCGATCCGCATCGACGACGTGGTGATCGTCGAGAACGAGTGGGGCAGGGTGGAGGAAATCACCAGTACCTATGTGGTCGTGAGCATCTGGGACGAGCGGCGGATGATCGTGCCGTTGCAGTATTTCATCGAGAACCCGTTCCAGAACTGGACGCGCACCAATTCGCGGATACTGGGTTCGGCGATGCTCTGGTTCGATTACGGCCTGCCGCTCGACCCCCTCCGTGCGGAGTTGACGCGCCTTTGCAAGGCGGCGCCGGAATGGGACGGGCGGGTCTGTGTCCTGCAGGTGGTGGATACCAATGACAAGGCGATGCAATTGCGTGCGCTGGTGAGTTCTTCGAACTCCGGTAAGTCGTGGGACTTGCGTTGCAAGGTTCGCGAAGGGTTGATCGACTATGTAAGGCGGGAGTTTCCGGATTTTCTTCCGCGTGTCCGTGGCGAGATGGTGAGCGACGTTCGCATGGCCGACGCCGACACGCCTGCCCTCGGACGTCGGATGACGTCCACGCGACGCTGAGTGGCCGCGAGAAACCGCGACAAGCGACGCCCTCTCACGGCGTGCTAGCGTCACGCCGGAAACGAATCCTTATCTTGAGAGGTCAGCCCCATGTCAGCGAATGAACACCCCAGCGAGCACGCGGCGCGCCGCTGGTTCGCCAAGAGCCTGTCGGATCTCGGCCATGCCGAGCAACGGATCCTCGACCGGCTGGTCCAGCGCAAGCTGGTCGCCGAAGACGTCAACGAGGTGTTCAGTTCGGACCTGACCTATGGGCAGAGGCTGGCGGACAAGGTCTCCCGTTTCGGTGGTTCGTGGACCTTCATCATCGTCTTCGCGATCATGTTGGCCCTGTGGACGGCCCTGAACTCCTACGTGCTGCACCGGCCCTTCGATCCTTACCCGTACATCTTCCTCAACCTGCTGCTGTCGATGCTCGCGGCCATCCAGGCCCCGGTCATCATGATGAGCCAGAACCGACAGGCGGCGAAGGATCGGCTCGATGCGGAGAACGATTACAAGGTGAACCTGCGGGCCGAGATCGAGATCATGGGTTTGCACGACAAGCTCGACCAGATGCGCAGCGACCAGCTCGAACGCATGCTGGCGAAGCAGCAGGAGCAGATCGACCTTTTGTTGAAGCTGGTTGGCAACGGGCCAGGGTGAGGCAACCTGGTGGGAGCCGACTCTGTCGGCGATCCCGCGGCAGCGGGCAGCTTGCCGCAAGCACCCAATCGCCGACAGGGTCGGCTCCCACCAGGTAGCAAGGTCACCAGGTCACCAGGTAGCAAGGTCGCCGGGTAGCGCGGCCCGTCAACGAAAAGGCCCGGCTATTCGCCGGGCCTTTTCTTCAACGCACGAGGAACGACGCCCGGCTTTAGCCGCGCGATGCCTTCTTGCGATCGTTTTCCGTCAGGTGCTTCTTGCGCATGCGGATTTCCTTCGGCGTCACCTCGACGAGTTCGTCGTCGTCGATGAAGTCCAGTGCCTGCTCGAGCGTGAACTTGGTGGCCGGGGTCAGCTGGATGGCGTCGTCCTTGCCCGAGGCGCGCATGTTGGTCAGCGGCTTCGGCTTGATCGCGTTGACCGTGAGGTCGTTGTCCTTCGCGTGGATGCCGATCAGCTGGCCTTCGTACACGGAGTCGCCCTCGGCGGCGAACAGCTTGCCGCGCTCCTGGAGGGGGCCGAGCGAGTAGGCCGGCGTGGTGCCCGGGGCGTTCGCGATCATGACGCCGTTCTGGCGCTTGGCGATCGGGGCGGGCGTGTACGGACCATAATGCTTGAACACGTGGAACAGCAGGCCCGAACCCTGGGTCAGGGTCTTGAACTGGTTCTGGAAGCCGATCAGGCCGCGAGCCGGGATTTCGTACTCGAGGCGGACGCGACCGTTGCCGTCCGACACCATGTTCTTCAGTTCACCCTTGCGGATGCCCAGGCGCTCCATGACGCCGCCCTGGTGGATTTCCTCGACGTCGATCACCAGTTCCTCGATCGGCTCCATCTTCTGGCCGTCGATTTCCTTGATGATGACTTCCGGACGCGACACGGCCAGTTCGTAGCCTTCGCGACGCATGTTCTCGATCAGCACCGAGAGGTGCAGTTCACCGCGGCCCGAGACCAGGAACTTGTCGGCGTCGGAGCCATCTTCCACGCGGAGGGCGACGTTGTGCACCTTCTCGCGGTCGAGGCGCTCGCGCAGCTGGCGGCTGGTGAGGAACTTGCCGCCGGAGAGATCCTTGTTGCCGACGAAGGGCGAGTTGTTGACCTGGAAGGTCATGCTGATCATCGGCTCGTCGACGCTCAGCGCCGGCAGCGCTTCCGGCACGTCGGGCGAGGTGACCGTGTCGGAAATGGTCAGGTCGGGGATGCCCGAGATGGCGACGATGTCGCCCGCTTCGGCGGAATCCTGCTCGATGCGCTCGAGGCCGAGGAAGCCCAGCACCTGGACGACCTTGCCCTGGCGCTTCTTGCCTTCGCGGTCGATCACGGCGACCTGCATGCCCTTGCGCAGGGTGCCGCGCTGGATGCGGCCGATGCCGATGACGCCGACGAAGTTGTTGTAGTCCAGCTGGCTGATGCGCATCTGGAAGGCGCCGTCGGGATCGACGTCCGGCTTCGGCGCATGCTGCATGATCGCTTCGTACAGCGGGGTCATGTCGCCTTCGCGGACGTTCTCGTCGAGCGATGCGTAACCGTTCAGCGCGGAAGCGTAGACGATCGGGAAGTCCATTTGCTCATCGGTCGCGCCGAGTTTCACGAAGAGGTCCCAGACCTGCTCGACCACCCACTCCGGACGGGCGCCCGGACGGTCGACCTTGTTGACGACGACGATCGGCTTGAAGCCCATCGCGAACGCCTTCTGCGTGACGAAGCGCGTCTGCGGCATCGGGCCGTCCATCGCGTCGACGAGGATCAGCACCGTATCGACCATCGACAGCACCCGCTCGACTTCGCCACCGAAGTCGGCGTGTCCCGGGGTGTCGACGATGTTGATGCGGTTCTTGACGCCCTTCTTCTTGTCTTCCCAGGTGATCGCGGTGTTCTTGGCGAGGATCGTGATGCCACGTTCCTTTTCCTGGTCGTTCGAATCCATCACGCGCTCGGCCAGCACGGTGCGCTCGTTGAGCGTGCCCGACTGCTTCAGAAGCTGATCGACGAGGGTGGTCTTGCCATGGTCGACGTGAGCGACGATGGCGATATTGCGCAGGTTTTCGATCGACATGCGTTATGCGCCGGCGGTGGGCCGGATCGCCTCTTTGGTTTGGGAAGCCGCCGATTATAAAGGAAAAGCGTGGCGTCCGCATGACTGGCCGAACGGCCCCGGGGAGGGGCCGTTCGGGGCAATCCCCTACGGCCGGTTCCGGAATCGACCCACTTTTTCAGAATCCTTCTATATGAGATCTGCGGACGGGACTCCAGGATGCCCTGGCCTATCCGGGCACGTTCATAAAGAGAGAATTCATGATTTCCACCCGCTATATCGCCGCCGGCTGCGCGCTCGCCCTTTTCGCCACCTCGGCGTTCGCCGGAAACGGCCCGTTCGAATCGGCCCTGGCCGGCAAGCCGGGAGCTTCGACCATGACCTACTACGTCGAGAACTTCCAGGAAGTTCCTGCCGGAGAGATCCCGGCCAGTGGGCTCGACCTCCAGGCCCTCGCCGTCCGTTACGCGGGCGGGCCCACCTCCGGCGTGCAGAGCACCCGTCCCCCGGGCGATTGCCCGCAAAACGTGGCTTCCGGGCACGCTCTAGGGCCCGTCGTAAAGTCGGACCCCTACGACATCGTGATCGATTTCAAGGTGGCGCCCACCTACGTGGAGATCGGGGCTTGCGGATCCCCCTCCACCCCGACAGAGGACACCACGATCGACTTCTTCGCCGCGGACGGCGCGAAATTGAAGTCGATCACCTTCGCCGCCGGCAGTATCTTCGCGGAGCGGGTGGAGTATTCCGGCAGCACGCCGGTAGGACATGTCGCCATCCACGGCGGTGGATTCGTCTACATCGACAACTTCATCATCGAAGTGCCCGATAAGAAGTAAGTCCCGGCGGAAGTCGGGCGGCCGCCGTCAGCGGCCGCCCGCGCCTCTCAGGGCAGCAGTGGCTCGTCGCGGCAGCTCGCCGGGAGGTACTTGGCGTCCACGCCCTCTCCGGAGCAGCCCCACGAGACCGTGTGCCCCTCGACTCGCGGCGTCAGCACCAGCGTGGCCGAATCCAGCCGTGCGTCGGTCTTGTGCGGCGGCGTGGCGTCCATGGTGACGACGATCTCGCCACCGGGACCCACTTCGACCGAGCCGGCGTAGTCGTTGCCGAGGCTTTCCGGCGCGCCCAGGCCGGCGGCCTTGTTGCTGGCAGGGAACTTGCCCGTGCTCTGGCGGTGTTCCGCCACCGCGACTTTCACGGCATCCGCGGCGGCGAGCGCTCCACCGACCTGGCTGCGCAGCGTGTAGTTCTGGTATTGCGGCACGGCGATGGCCGCCATGATGGCCGTGCCGGCCACGATACCCATGCCGCCCACCGAACCGACCAGCTCGACCGGGCTTTGCTCGTAGGTGAACGAGACCGCCAGCGTTTCCGGGTCGACCTCCACGGCCGCGCCGATCACGCCCTTCTCCGGAAGGTTCAGGGTATGCGCGGAGGGCAGGCTACTGATATCCACGTCCGCCCCGGAGGCGGCGCCGAGGAACTGCAGGATCTGCAGATAGCTGTAGTAGGCCTCGCGCTGGGCATCGCGGCTGGTGGCGGTATAGCCGATGAGGGTCCGGTTGCCGGGATAGGCGCGCGCCTTGAACCAGTCGTCGAGCGAGGTATCCGGCTTGGCGGCGGCACGGTCGGCCAGTGCCTGTGGCACCTTCGCCATGACGATCCAGTCGCCGTCCTCTACCCAGTACGAGCGGCCACCGAGACGGCCGGTGAGGGCCATCAGCGGTTTCAGCGCGGGGTCGGCGTCGGCCGGCATGTCCTCCGTGCCCGGGCCGGGCATGTACAGCCAGTGCACCTCGGTGCCATCGACCGTCGACACCCCGGTCTTCCATCCCTTGGCCGCCAGGGCGTTCATCCGCGCGTACCATTCCTTGCGGTCGGGTGTACGCAAGGCGAAGAACAGGCCTGCGTCGTCGGAGAACACCAGGAACTCCGGACCGAACCAGCGGAACCAGTCGGCCGGCTCGGCGCCATAGCGGTCCTTGATCTTCGCTACGCCGGCCCGGTAGTTCTTCGCGGCGTCCTGGCCGAAGTCGAGGTTGAGATTGTCCTCGAAGGTCTTGTAGGCCTTGGCATCGGGTAGCGACATCGTCATCGCCCAACGAGGTTCGCCAGCCGCCTTCAGGTCCGGCGCGAAGGCGTGTGGGGCGAGGTATTGCAGCAGGCGGGCCTGCGGCGCGTGCAGGATGACCCGAAACTGCGCCCGTCCGTCGACCGTGCCGCCGCCGAACGCGATGGCGTCGGCCTTCGAGGCGAAGTCGGCGGGCAGCTTGCCGAACGGGGAATCGCCGGCCTGCGCGGCGGCGACACCGCCGACACCGCGCACGCTGACCCAGCCGAACAGGCCTTCGCCGGAGCTATCGATACGCTGTTCCAGCGTGCCCAGGGTGGCGGGTGCCGTCGTTGGTGCGGACTTGCCGATGGTGGCGATCACTTCATCGAGCTTCGTCTTGTCGCTCGGCTCCTGCGCCGATTGGGTCACCCACAGGCGGTGTTCGGCGACGACGTAGCGGATGGCGCCGCCACTGGTGAGTTGACCGTTGCCTTGCGCATCGAGCGGCGCGGCGAGCAGTGGCGAGGTCGTGCCCAGCGACGCGACGCGTGCGTTGAACGCCTCGATCGACGGGACATCGAGCATGGCGGTGAGGACCACGCGGGAGGTAGGCGCCGGGATGCCGATGGGATCGATCAGGGCGGCTTCCACCGGCGAGCGCAGGTCGCCCAGCAGGAGGTTCACGACGGGCGCGAGCTTGAGATCCGCGAGCACCTTGTCCTTGGCCATGCTTTCGCGAATGCGCGCGACGGTGTCGAGATGGGCCTTGGACGACAGGGCGGCATCGAGTGGGCGTCCGTTGGGAACGCCCCCGATCGCCGCCCAGGGCGATGGGATACGCAGGTAGGCGACGGTCTGCGTGGGCAGGTGCTGGCGCAGCCAGGCCGGCGAGGCGATGGCCGCCTGCGCGGCGGCGACGGCTTTCGGGTCCGCGGCGGGTGCTTCGTCTTTCTTGTGGCAAGCGGCGAGGCCGAGCGCCGCGACGATGGCGGCGGACAGCAAGACGGCACGGCAGGCAATCATTGCGCTCTATCCCCTGGGTTCATCCGGCTCCTGCCGGGCGGCGAAGAGGATAGCAGCGCCTCCGCTTCAAATCGCGCACGCGGGATGCCGATCCGGCACGACCGGTTCCGAGCGGAGCTCCGGCCGGTCGTAGGGGATATAGCTGTTCCAGTACCAGGGGAAGCAGGTCTTTCCCAGGACATCGTCCAGCAGGTAGGCGAAGATCGATTCGCCGCGCGAACTATTGCTCATCAGGAGCACGCAGGTCTTCGACCGTTCCAGGCAGACGAACAGGTTGTTGGTGCCGTCGTCGTGGCCCTCCTTGAAGAACGCCGGGCCACGCGGCGACTCGAACGTCCCCACGCCGAGGGCGTAACCCAGCGAAATCGAATCGTTGTCGTGGCTGTCCGCCAGGCCGATGGTGGGGAACTGCCGCACGGAACGGATACGCACCACCGGTTTCAGCCAGGTGCGGTACGTGGCGGCCTTCAGGCCGTCGCCGCGCGACATGGCCGCGAGCAGGCGTGCGTAGTCGGCGATCGTCGTGTCCATCGAGCCGGCGGCGCGGACCGATTCGCGCCGCTTGTGCCCGAGCGGCTTGCCTTCCTCGTCGTAGCCGATCGCCACGTTCTCCGCGAAGTCGTCTCTCCAGGTCATGCTGGTGCGGGTCATGCCGTAGCGCTCGAACAGGCGGTTCTTCATCAACGTGTCGACGTCGATCGACTTGCCGTTCTCCAGCACGAACTGCATCAGGTTGATGCCTTCGCCTGAGTAACCGAAGCGCGTGCCGGGATCGAAATAGAAGGAAAGCTTCCCGTTCGGATCGTAGTCCTTGCCCGGTTGCCAGAAGCGGAAGTTGGGAAAGCCCGTGCGATGGCTGAGCAGGATGGACGGCGTGAGCCGGCGCCAGCGTTCGTCACCGGCGAGGTCGGCGTACTTCGGATAGTCGGGCAGGGGCTTGGGCAGGTCCTCGGCGATGCTGCCATCGAGCTTCAACTTGCCCGCCTCGACCAGCGACATGGTGGCGTAGGCGAACGCGGCCTTGGTGAGCGATGCGGCGTACATCACGGTATCGGTGGTCAGCGGGAGCCCTTGCTCCACGTCACGCTGGCCGTAGGCCTTCACCGAGACGACCTTGCCATCCTCGACGATGGCCACCGCCAGTCCGGGTACCTTCGCTTCCTTCATGAGGAAGGCGATGCGCTGGTCGAGGGCCGCGCCGCGAAGCGGCTTGTCGGCGGCGGCGGGCAGGGCGAGCAACAGACAGGAAAACAGAAGACCGGTACGAAACATGGCGACTTCTCCCCGTTCGATAAGAAGACGGCTCCCGAAGGAGCCGTCGCGATTGTCATCTCATCAGCTGTCGTCGCGCCAGCGGCGGAACCATATGGCGCCGGCGATCATCGCCACGCCTGCCGCGGCACCGATCCAGAGGGACGGGCTGGCCAGCGCACTGTAGTGGTAGGACAGGTCCAGGGCCTCGAGCACCGCCGCCGGATCGTCGCGGCTCGGCACCACCAGCGGGGAGGCGTTACCGACCCAGCCACCGGGGATCAGGCTGCCCAGCATGCGGCCGACCACGTTCTTCCAGAACCAGCCGCTCGGCTGTCCCGCCATGCCCATGAGGCCGAACCAGGAGACGATGACACCGGCGCCGACGGGCAGGGCGATCGCCCAGAGGAAGGGCTTGCCACGGGCCCACGAGGAGCAGAGCAGGAGCCAGCCGATCGTGGGCAGCGCCCAGATGGCGTACAGCGGGATGAGCAGTACCAGGTTCAGCACGACCCGGAACGGATGCGCTTCCATCAGCAGGCTCCACACCCCGATGCCGTGCATCGTCGCCACGATGGCCACCAGGATGGCCAGGGCCAGGCCGACGATCACGCCGACCACCACCGCGATCGCGGGAGCGAGCAGGATGGCGCTGGCGACCTTGGACAACACCGTCGAGGTATCGGACAGCGGCAGGGATTTCCAGAACAGCACGCTGCGGTCGCGGCGGTCGTCGTACAGCGCGCCGAGGCAGTAGAAGAACACCACGATCGCGGTCACGGCCAGGATGATACCGGCGATGGCGTAGAGCATGATGTCGATGCCGGCGCCCGCGTTGTGCAGGTCTTGCGGGGAGATGTTGCTGCCCTGGAAGTGCAGGTCGCCGTTGTACTTGAAACCGCCCCAGTTGGACCGGCGTCCGAACACCTCGCCGAGGATGATGCCCATGGCGTTGAGTACCAGGAACACGATGCCGGTGACCACGGGCGCCCAGAAGAAGCCGCCCTTGTGTTCCCAGAACTCGCGCTTGACCAGCCAGTAGAAGGTTTTCATGCGTAGGTGCCCTTCATGGTGGCGACGAAGAGGTCGCCGATCGACGGTCGCCGTACCTCACCCAGCTGTTCCAGCTGCGGGCGGCTGACGTTGTCGAAGAGGAAAATGCTCTTGCCGAAGACCTGGCGTTCGTCCAGCGGCTTCAGTTCGCGTGCCGCCGCGGCGAATTCGGCGCCGACCAGCACTTCGGCGAAACGCTCGCCCAGGCTGTCCATGTCGGTGTCGAGCACGATCTTGCCGTCGCGGATGAACATGAGGTCGGTGAGGATGTGCTCGATCTCCTCCACCTGGTGGGTGGTGACCAGGATGGTCTTTTCCTCGTCGAAGTAGTCTTCCAGCAGCGACTGGTAGAACTGCTTGCGGTAGAGGATGTCCAGGCCCAGCGTCGGTTCGTCCAGTACCAGCAGCCTCGCGTCGATCGACATCACCAGGGCGAGGTGCAACTGCACGATCATGCCCTTGGAAAGCTGCTTCACCTTCTGACCCGGCTGCAGCTTCGTGCGGGCCAGGAAGGCGTCGCACTTGGCGCGGTCGAAGCGGGGGTGGGTGTTGGCGACGAAATCGACCGCGTCGCGTACCTTCAGCCAGCGCGGCAGCACGGCCACGTCGGCGATGAAGCAGACCTGCTCCATCAGCTTGTCGCGATCCTTGCGCGGGTCGAGGCCGAGGACGTTGAGCTGGCCGTCGAAGGTGGTCAAGCCCAGGATGGCCTTCAACGCGGTGGTCTTGCCGGCGCCGTTCGGTCCGATCAGGCCGACGATGCGGCCCGAACCGATCTGGAACGTGGCGCCGTCCAGGGCCAGCGACGACTTGTAGCGCTTGGTCAGGCCAGTGGCGGTAACGACCGCGGTCATGACGGGTCCTCCGTGGAGCCTGTGGCTTCACGCATCAGGGTTTTGAGATCGAGGCCCATGCGCTGGAGGCGGGCGAACAAGGCCGGCCATTCCTCGCGCAGGAAGCGCTCCCTTTCACTCTTGAGCAGCGCTTCGCGCGCCCCATCGATCACGAACATGCCAAGACCCCTCCGTTTCTCAACCAGTTGTTCGTCGACCAGCTCCTGGTACGCCTTGGATACGGTCAGCGGGTTGATCTGAAAATCCCCCGCGACCTGGCGTACCGACGGCAGCGGATCGCCTTCGTTCAAGGCGCCATCCAGGATCATCGCCACCACGCGTTCGCGGAGCTGGCGGTAGATCGGGACGCTGTCGTTCCAGGTGATGGACATGTATGTCATTCCTTCGCCGTGTGGCGCAGTGCGTTACCGAACGAATAGTAGGGCATGGCCAGCTGCGCACCGATCAGCGCGGCGGCACGATCTTCGGCGCTGCGCTTCAGTGCGGCCGCGGCCGAATCGAGAGTGGCCTCGCCCAGGAGCATGGCCTCGCGCACATCGGCGTCGGTGGGCCGCACTTCGAGCGAGGGCAGGTCGACGACATGGATGCCGTTGACGAAGTGCGGCGCGGCGAGCATCGCGGCGGCGCGGTCATCGAAGGAGCGCAGGGCGAACACGCTGGTGCCGGCAATCAGGATGGAAGCGGTCAAGGCGATGAGGTTCGGCGCTTTCATGGGACGACTCCGATGACTTGTTACGGGACTCGGGGGTTAGAGGGAGGCGACGTTCGCGCCGGCGTCGGCGTAGACGACGATGGGAGCGAGGTCGGTGACCTTGGCGCCGTTGATCTCGGTCAACGGGGCGGCGGTGGTCGAGGTGCTGCTGAAGACGGCCAGGGCGGCGGTGGCGATGGCGAACGAGGCGGCCAGGGCGATGTAGTTGGGGCTTTTCATGGTGCTCTCTCCAGTAGTGGTCTGGGTGACCGGTGTTGTAGTGAACTATAACACCAGATTTTCAGTCGTCAACGAGAATTTCGTTAAATCCCCTATGACTTATGGCCTATGCCGTGAGGCGCTGTGCTGGTGGGGTGCGTCTGTGGCACCCGTTCTGATGCGGGTTTGGCGGGAAAGGTTTAGGCGGCATCGCGGTCAGAAACGAAAACGGCCGGCCCCCGAAAGGAGCCGGCCGTTAATCCATCTACCGCGAAACCCGCTTACAGCTCCGCGCGGAACTCCACGCCCACCACGCGAGGATCATTCACGAACGCCGTGCGGTTGTTGAAGTCGATGCCGCCGGTGATCACCTTCTTGTTGGTGATGTTGCGGCCGTACAGGGCGATCTCGCGCTTGCCGAATTCCCAGTTGTAGCCGATGCGGATGCCGCCTTCGAGGAACGGCTTGCTGCGGAACTCCTGCGAGTCGTACAGGAAGAAGTTCACTTCGCTGCGGTAGTTCCAGTCGGTGTAGACGAAGAACTCGCCGCTCTCGCCATACGGGATGCCGTAGCGCGCGGTCCAGGTGCCGATCCACTTCGGCGCGTTGGGCAGCGCATTGCCATCGATCAACGCATTGCCCGTGGCGTTGAGCGGATCGAGCACGGTGCAACCGCCGCCGCACGGTGCCACCGCGAGGTTGCGATCCTTCAGTTCGGTGTGGTTGTAGCTGCCGCCGGCGGTCATGTAGAACTGCGGCGTCAGGTAGGCCTCGAGATCGAACTCGGCGCCGTAGCCTTCGGTCTTCTTCGCGTTGATCAGCTGCGTGACATTGGTCGCACCACCCACGGCGGTGAGCTGCTGGTTGTGCATGTTGTACTTGTAGATGTCCGCGTTGAAACGCAGCTTGTTGTCGTCGGTGGTCGACTTGAAGCCGATCTCGTACGAGGTGATGGTCTCCGGCTTCGCCGTGGAGATGCTGTTGGCGAAGTTGATGCGACCCTGCACGCTCGGTGCGCGGAAACCATTGGCGATGCGCGCGTAGACGTTCGCGTTCTTCGACAGCTGCCAGGTGCCGGTCAGGTCGCCGCTCCAGCGGGCGTCGGTCGGATCGGAGGTGAGCGGGCCCACCGGGCCGGTGAAGCCGAGGAAGCGTTCGGCCTTGAAGTCACGCTTGTCGTGCGACCAACGCGCGCCGGCGCGTACGTCGAACTCGTCGGTGAACTGGAAATCGGCCGAACCGAACACCGCCCAGGCCTTGGTGCGCTGGCTCTGGTCCACCCAGCCATTCAGGACATGGTTGTTCAGCGTGTCGTACGAGAAGTTGGTGATCGCGATGTCTTCGTCGAAGTAGTACGTGCCCACCTGCCACTTCAGGCGTTCGGCGCTGTCGTTGGACAGGCGGAATTCCTGGGTGATCTGGCGGTCCTTCGGCAGCGCGTCGGCGGTCTCGGAGTAGAACGGCGTGATGCGGTTGGTGAAGCTGGCCTTCGCCGGCGTGCCCGACGCGTCATAGCCGCCGTCGACGTCGCCGAGGCTGTACGTGGTCGCGCGCTCAAGGCCCGTGATCGAGGCGAAGTTGAGGTCGCCGAAGTGCCAGTTCAGGTGCAGGTTGCTGCCCCAGGTGAACAGGTGCTGTTTGTTGCGGCCGTCCTGCGAGACGGAATCGCGGTCGAAGCCGGGGACGAACTGGTCGCCACCCAGGGTGATCGAGTTGGCGCGGTTGACCATCGCGCTGCCGTCGAGCCAGCGGCCATGCACGTTGATCAACGCGTCGAAGTCTTCCGTTGCCTTATAGAGCGCCTGCAGGCGGATGGCGCGATCGTTGTAGCCGCCGAGGTCGTCTTTCTTGCCCGTGTAGTCGTTGTCGATCCAACCGTCGCGGTGCTGGGCGAGGGCGGAGACGCGGCCCGACCAGCTCGAACTGATCTTGCCGCCGATCGCGGCTTCCGCATTCGCGGTGCCATACGAGCCATAGGAAACGCGCGCGTAGCCTTCGGTTTCCTGCGTGGGCTTGCGCGATTCGAACTTAATCACGCCGGCCGGGGAATTGCGGCCGAACAAGGTGCCCTGCGGACCGCGCAGCACTTCGACCTGCTCGAGGTCGAAGAGCGGGAAGCCCTTGAGGATGGGATTTTCCTGGACGATGTCGTCGTAGACCATCGACACCGGCTGCGATGCGTTGAGATCGAAATCGCTATTGCCGAGACCGCGGATGTAAAAGCGCGGGAACTCGCGGCCATAGGACGTCTCGGCGTACACGCTGGGTGCGCGGGAAGCCAGTTGCAGCACGCCGTCACCCGCTTGCCCGAAGGACTCGAGCTTTTCGGCCGTCACCACCGTCATCGAGATGGGAACCTTCTGCAGGTCTTCCGTACGCTTTTCCGCGGTCACGTTGATGGTCTGCAGGGTGGCCGTCTTGGTCGGGGCGCTGGACGGCGGCGTGTTGGACGAGGCGTCCTGGGCGATGGCCGCGCCAGCGGTGAGCGCCGTGGCGATGGACAAGGCAATGACGAGACGTCGCGGCATGCGGCGCGAGCTTGCGAGAGACATGTTGTGGTTTCCGCCTGGATAGGACTGGGTGAGAGTGCCTCGCCGACGACGGCTGGGCCGTCGTCCCCTGGCGAGGGCGCGTCTGGCGGGAATTATCCCCTGTGTCACCGTCATGACGAAAGTGTTGCGCTGCGGTAACGGCCCGCTGCCACACGGAGCGGCGGGTGTCACGTAAGTGAAATGCGCGGACGCTAACGTGCGCCGGATCGACGCGGATAACGCTGTTTGTCGCTTTTAGGCACGTTATCGGCGACGTTTGAGGTTTTTCTCAATCCATTCGGAGCATGAGCGCGATGAAGAGACTTCCCCTGGCCGCCGCCTTCTGGACGATGTGCGGTACCGCGGCCGCCGAGGGCGCCCCTCAGGCGGCCGTCGAGTTGTACGTCGACACGAACACGCGGCAGATCTTCGCGGAGCCGGGTCCGGGCCGTCAGCGCCTGGGCCGGTTCGTGCAGGCGAGCGACGAGGCAGCCCCGGCGGCGAGCGTGGCGACGACGGGAACGGCCACCCCGGCAGCCTCCTCCGGCACGGCAACTTCCTCATCTCCCGCCATCGCCGCGGCCAAACCCGCGTCGTCGTCGGCCAAGGCCTGGTACGAGAAGATCGGCATCCGCGGTTATGTGCAGATGCGCTACAACCAGGAACTCGGCGAAGACGCCAAGGACCTCAAGTCGCCGGGCGATCGCTTCATCGGCCGCGAACAAGGCTTCGGCATCCGTCGCGCGCGCTTCGTCATCAGCGGCGATGTCACCGACAACATGTCGATCTACATTCAGCCCGACCTCGCCAGTACCCCGTCGGGCTCGAGCACCACCAACTTCGCCCAGCTGCGTGACGCGTACGCCGATCTCTGGCTCACCAAGGACAAGACCTGGCGCATTCGCGCGGGCCAATCCAAGGTCCCGTACGGCTGGGAGGACCTGCAGTCGAGCCAGAACCGTCTTGCCCTCGACCGTGCCGACGCGATGAATTCCGGCGTGCGCGACGAGCGCGACCTCGGCGTGTTCGCCTATTGGTCGCCGGCGGTGGCGAAGGAGCGCTTCGCCTATCTGCAAAAGTCCGGCCTCAAGGGTTCGGGCGACTATGGCGTGATCGGTTTCGGCGTCTATAACGGGCAGGGCGCGAACCGCCCGGATCGCAACGACCAGCTGCATTCCGTCGTCCACTTCTCTTATCCGTTCAAGTTCGCCAACGGGCAATATCTCGAGGTCGGCGCGGATGCTTATTCGGGTCGCTACAAGGTGAGCACGGGTTCGGCGACGATCGATGGCCGCACGTTCACGCCCGGCGTGGATGCGCCGGAGGCGGGATCGACGGATCGCCGCGTGGCCGCGCATGTCGTGTATTACCCGCAGCCGTTCGGGTTCCAGGCCGAGTGGACCGTGGGCAAGGGGCCGGAGCTCGACATCGCCCGGCGCATGGTGCGTACGAAGTCGCTGCGTGGCGGCTACGCGCAGGTCATGTACAAGTTCGACGGCGGCTTCGGCTCGCTGATGCCTTATGCGAAATGGCAGACCTATCGCGGCGCGGCCAAGTTCGACACGAACGCGCCGCGGATGGAAGTCGACGAACTCGAGGCCGGCGTCGAGTGGCAGCCGTCGAACGCGATCGAGCTGGCGGTGGCCTACGCGAACATGCGCCGCACCGACGTCAGCGCCGCGCCGTATCGCAAGATCGACGGGCAGCTGCTGCGGGTGCAGCTGCAGGTCAATTACTGAGGAAGGAACGGGGCTGGGGACGGCAAAGGGTTGAGTGCGGCAAAGGGCAGGGCTGCTGGAACCGGGTGGGAAGCCGCTTGAGCGGCGATCCCGCGGCAGCGGGTTGGGTTGCGGCTAGCACCCATCGCCGCCAAGGCGGCTTCCCACCCAAGGCTTCCTACCCAAGGCTTCCCACCATCGAGCCGCTCCATAGGGGAAGCGGCTTCACGGGTTACTTCTTCTTCGGGCTTGCCGCCAGCGATTTTTCGCGTACCGCCTTGAACTCGCTACCGTCCTTCCAGGCTGGCCACATGTCGCTGTTGGCCAGCTTTTCGCCGAGGGCGTAGAACGCCTCCACGTTCTGTGTCACGCCATCGAAGTTCCAGCGCATGTCGTAGACGTCGGTGGGCTGGTGGTAGTGGTTCTTCACGTAGTCGGCCTCGGCCGCCTCGCCGGCGGCCTTTCCGCCATTCACCATGTCGATGCCGCCACCGGCGGAGAGCGCGGGCACGCCGGCCTTGGCGAAATTGAAGTGATCGGAACGGAAGTAATGGCCTTTTTCGGGCGACGCGTCGCCGCTGACGACGCGGCCGTCGGCCTTGAGAACCTCGGCGAAGGTATCTTCCAGGTCGCCCTGGCCTAGCCCCACCACTTCCATGTCCCGGGTCGGGCCGGTGATCGGCAGGGCGTCCATGTTGATGTCCGCGACGGTCTTCGCTAGCGGGAAGGGCGGATGCGCCACGTAGTATTTCGACCCGAGCAGGCCGGACTCCTCCATCGTCACGGCGGCGAAGACCACCGTGCGCTTCGGCTTGTCCTGGGCGAACTTGCCGGCGATCTCGAGCAGCGCCGCGATGCCGGTCCCGTTGTCGATCGCGCCGTTGTAGATCTGGTGACCCTTGAGCGCGGGGTCGCGGCCGAGGTGGTCCCAGTGCGCGCTGTAGACGATCGCCTCGTCGGGCTTCTCGCTGCCCTTGACCATGCCGATGACGTTGTTGCTGAGCGAATGGGAGATGGTGCTTTGCAGGTGGATCGAGGCCTTCGCGTCCAGTGGCACGGCCTTGAAGCCGCGCACGTCCGCCTGTTTCGCGAGTTCGTCGAAGTTCTTGCCGGCCTTGGCGAACAACCGCTGCGCCGCCTCATGGGTAAGCCAGCCCGCGACGGGCAGGCGTGGTGCCGGATCTTCGCTCTCGGGGAGGTCGAGCCGGGGCATGGTCCAGCCGCTTTGCACCACGTTCCAGCCGTACGCGGCCGGTTCGGTCTGGTGCACGATGAAGGCCGCGGCGGCGCCTTGCCGGGCGGCTTCCTCGTACTTGTAGGTCCAGCGGCCGTAGTAGGTCATTTCACGGCCCTTGAACAGGCTCGGGTCCTTGCCGTCCCAGCCGGGATCGTTGACCAGGATCACCAGCGTCTTGCCCTTCACGTCGATGCCGTCGAAGTCGTTCCACTGCGCTTCGGGCGCGTCCACGCCATAACCCACGAAGACGATGTCGGAGTCCTTCAGGTCGACATCGGCCTTCGCCTGAAGCGTGCCTGCGACCATGTCCTTGCCGAAGGCGAAGCCTTCGTTGCCGCCGCCTTCGGCCACGTTGAGCGTGAGTGAATCCTGGCCATTCAACGCGGTGGAGACCGCGGGAACGCTCTGTATCCAGTCGCCCTTGTTGCCCGGCTCCAGGCCCATCCGCTTGAACTGCTCGATGAGATAGTTCGTAGTGAGCCGCTCACCCAGCGTGCCGGGTTTGCGCCCTTCGTACTCGTCCGAGGAGATGACGCGCAAATGTGCGGAGAAATCGCCGCCGGTGATCTCGGGACTGAACTCGTGATGCTCGTTGGCCACGGCGGGCAACGGCGGCGGTGGTGCGGTGGAGGGACCGGCCGGCGCGGGCGCGGGCGCCTGGGCGGTCTTGTCTTCATCGTGGGACTGGCAGGCGGCCAGGGTGAGGGCGGTCAGGCAGGCGAGAACGAGGCGTCGCATCGTCGGGGCTTTCCCTTAGGGACTGGAAACACGGCACCGAGTGTAGCCGCAGCGGAGCCCCGGCTGCCCACCCTGTCCCAAGCACTAGTTCTGCCAAGTCTTCCAGGGGTTTGTAAGGTCGATACGCTGAATCGGCAAATTCACAAAGTACTGGCATTTGCTCCCATACACCGTTAGTTATAGGCAGCGCCGATGGTTTCATTCGGAAGGGAGTGGTTCGGCGCATGGAGCAAGACCGCGGGTCCAGTGCTTGCGGTATGACGCGGGGGTGGAAGATGTGTGTCATGGGGTGTGTCCGGAAAAATACGGACAACGACAGGGGCGTTGCCGGGAAACGGTATCCGCAATGGAGTCCGTTCCCGTCGATGAAGACGAGGTCAATCCGCAGGGAGGTAATCGCATGAGCCGTCCTTCCGATGTGCTTGGTCTGGAAGACTACGATCTGGTGACACTGGGTGCTTCGCTGGGTCTTTGCGAAGTGGACTTGTTGACCTTGAGCCCTGCGCGACCTCGCGCATGCATCGCATCGAAGATGCAGGATGGCGTGACCTATCTCACGGCGCATATCGACTTCGACGTTCGCGGCTCGCTGACGGTTCCCGAAGACGCCTGCATGCTCGTCTACCTGCATGAAGCCGGCGAGCGCAGCTGGTGCCAGGGCATCACCGTCGAGTCGGACATGGCGGTCACCTTGTTGCGAGGGACTCCCACCGACTTCATGTTCGAACGCGGTACGCGCTTCACCATGGTGGTGGCTCCGTACGCACGCTTTCGCTCGCGCTTCCTGGCGTCCGACCACGCCGATGTCGACATGGCCGCACAGCGCCTGCGCCTCTTCTCGGTGCATTCCGGTCATCTCAAGCGCGCGTACCGGCAGATCGCGACGCAGGTGAAAGAGGGGGGAGATCCGGTCATGGGTCCCATCGAGGATCTGCTGGACGAGCATATCCGCGTCGCCCTGGCCTCGTCGCCCGAGGAGCGGCCGGTGGCGTCGCGCGGCAGGCGTGCCCATTACCAGGTGGTGCGCAGGGCCGAACGCTTCATGCGGGCCAACCTGCGTCGCGATATCTATTCACAGGAGCTTTGCCAGGCAGCCGGTGCGAGTGAGCGCGGGTTGCGTTATGCCTTCGACGACCTCTTGGGCATTCCGCCCAATCGCTACCTGGCGATGCTTCGCCTGTGCACGGCGCATCGCAGCCTGGTGACGGCGGAAGCCGGCCGCCGCTCGGTGAAATCGGTCGCGCTCAGTTGCGGCATGTGGGACCTGTCGCGTTTCGCGGAAAAGTACCGCAGCGTGTTCGGTGAACAACCGCGTGAAACGCTCACTCGCAGCTCCCCGACGGAAGACCTCACCGCGGTCGAGGAATACGACGGTTGGTGATGCGTCGCGGCACAAGGAGGTGCCGTTTCCGATTAGCGCATTGCCGCATTCCACTACGCCGTTGCCGCAATTGATCAACCCCATACCCTGGGTGCTCCTCTAATCGAACCGTCCGCGCACGACGCGGTCGACCGTTCGTCAGGGGAGAAACATGAATCTTCGGATCCTCGATCTGTCGGGGCGCGCCGCGCGGTGCGCGCGCCTGTACCGGCGCGTGGCGGCGCATGCGTCGATGATGTTGGTCACCTCATTCTTCGTGGCCGACGCCCTGGGCCAAGAGGTGCAAGCGAGCGGCGCATCGACGCCACCACCGGTACCCGTTGCAAGCACGTCGACCGAAGAAGCACCCACCGTTACACCCACGTCCAGCACGGCGTCCACGACGACGGCCGATACGACGGCCGACATCACGAAAGAGGACGAGGACGACACCGCGGCCACCCTCGCGATGCAAGGCATCCTCGCGACCTCGCCTTCGATGCGCGCGGCGTTCACCTCGACCCCATACGCCACCACGGGCCCGATCGTGTCACCCATGGCGATCGCGCCGGGCGATCCCCGCTATCCATTGCCGGCCGAACCCAATCCCGCCGGTCTCATCCTGGGAACCGGTGGCCTGGTCGGCAATGTCGGTGGCGCGCTGTCACCCACGCTCACCTCCTTGCTCAATCCCAACGCGCAATACCTGAGCAGCGGTGCGCTGAACCTCGCCGCCGTCAACGTGACCGGTACCTTCCAGACCATCGGCATCGGTGGCCTCAGCCTGGTCAATCTCACGCCTGCCTCCACGGCGATCAACGGCACCCTCATGGGGCAGAACCAGCACCTGACCCTGCTTGGCGGCGTCACGTCGGCAAGCTATATCACCAACATCAACCGGGGCACCGACGGCTTCTTCGCCGGCGGTGGCGGCATCCTGCTGCCGAGTGGCGCGCCCGCCTGGTCGTCCGATTGCGCCAGCCTGCTGGGTATTCCGCTGGTGCGTTGCTGGGCCGTGAATCCCGCCCAGGACAACCAGGTGATCGTCGGCGACAAGGCGACGGCGAACGGTTCGCAGGAAGTGGTCATCGGCCGCGGTGCCAGCCATACCCTCCCGGCGGAGGACGCCAACACCGTGTTTCCGGGCTCGGGCCGTAACGATCCCAACGACCCTACCGGCGTGCCGACCAACGATTTCGCCACGCGCAAGGGCAACTCCGTGGTGATCGGCGACAGCGCCTCGGGCACGGCCAATGCGCAGACGATCGTCGGCGCGAATGCCACGTCGTCGCAGGTGAACAGCGTGGCACTCGGCAACGCGTCGGTGGCCGATCGCGCCGCCGCCGCGGGTTACGTCGCGTTCGGACTTGCCGCGCCACAGACATCCGTCGGCGCCGTGTCCATCGGCAGCACGGGCAACGAACGCCAGCTCACCCACGTTGCCGCGGGCACCGACGGCTACGATGCCGTGAACGTGTTGCAACTCCAGGGTGCGATCTCGCAAGTCTCCGCGCTCGATCCGCTCGCGGTGACCTACGACCCCGACGGCGGCGGCTTGCCGACGAACTCGGTGACCCTGGTCGGCGCGGGCACGGGTGCGGTGGGCGTGCACAACCTGGCGGCGGGATCGCTCGCCGCCGGCAGCCTGGACGCCGTCAACGGCGCACAGCTCAATACGACCAACCAGGCCGTGGCGACCTTCCTGGGCGGCACCACGGCTGCCAGCCCCACCGGTGTGTTCACCGCGCCGACGTTCAACGTCACGCACGTCGATGCGGCGGGAGCGGTGAGCGTCGGTTCGCACGCCGACGTGACCAGCACCTTCACCGATCTCGGTACCTCCATCGGTAACCTCAACCTCCGGCTCAATACGTTCTATACCAATGGCGTGGATTACGTCGCGATCAATTCCACCGGCGTCTTGCCTTCGGCCACGGGCGCGGAATCCATCGCCATCGGCGGCGCCACCACGGCGTCGTCGAACAATGCCATCGCCATCGGTAACGGGGCGAGCGCGTCGCACGCCGACAGCATCGCCATCGGCAACGGGTCGGCCACCAGCGTCGGCGCCGAAACCGGTTACACGGCTTTTGGCCTGACCGTTCCGCAAAGCTCGCTAGGTGAGGTGAATCTCGGCGGCCGAAAGGTCACCGGTGTCGCCGCGGGAACCCTCGATACCGATGTGGCGAACGTTGCCCAGCTGCGCGCGGTGTCCACCGATCTGACCGATCTGGGCCGCCTGGCGGTGCTCTACGATGACGACGGCGCGGGCAATCCGCTCAACTCGCTCACGCTGGTCGGCGATGGCTCCGGTACCGCCGTCGCCCTGCACAATCTCGCTGCCGGAAGCCTCGCTCCGACGAGTTCGGATGCCGTCAACGGTGCCCAGGTCGGATCGATCACCCAGGCCCTCGCGGGTTACCTGGGCGCCGGCGCGGCATTCGATCCCGTCACCGCGATCTTCACCGCGCCGGCGTATGCGTTGCGCCCGGTGGACGCGGGCGGCAACGTCTCGTCGGCCTCGTTCGCCAATGCCGGCGATGCGTTCACGTCCCTCGACGACTCGGTCTTCGCCTTGAATGGCCGGGTAAATGCCATCGCGGCCGGACTGTCGCCGTACCTGGACGTCCAATCAAGCGCCGTGGCGGCCGACGCGGCAGGCAATGAGAGCATCGCCTTGGGTGGCGCGGCGCAAGCTTCCGGCGACGACGCCATGGCGGCGGGCGCCCAGGCCACTGCCAGTGGCACCGGTGCGGTGGCGCTGGGTGCGCGGGCGTCGGCTTCCGTACAGGGTGGCGTCGCCATCGGCAGCGATTCGGTGGCCGATCGCGTTGGCGGTGGCAACGAGGCATTCAGCGGCGTCGCGGTGCCTGTGCAAGGCGTGGTGTCGGTGGGCAGTGCGGGAGCGGAGCGGCAGATCGCGAACGTGGCTGGCGGCAGCGCCGATACCGATGCCGTGAATGTTCGCCAGTTGCGTGCGGTGGCCGACTTCGCCGGCAGCATCGGCGCATCGGCCGTGCAATACGACGACGTCTCCCACACGAGTGTCACGCTCAACGCGGGCGGCGCCGCCACGCTTATCGGAAACCTGGCGGCCGGCAGCGTCGCGCAAGGCAGCGCCCAGGCGATCAATGGCGGCCAATTGTGGGACTGGACCCAGAACGCCTCGAACGTCTACAGCAATCTCGCCTTGTACACGAGTATCCAGGCCTTGCAGGGCGGCGGTACCCATGGGGGCAGCATCGGCCTCAGCGTGAACAACTCCAACAACCTGCCGGCGGCTTCGGCCAGTGGCGGCAACACCATCGCCGTGGGCGCCGGGTCGACCGCCAGCGGAACCGATAGCGCGACGCTCGGCAACGGCGCCCAGGCCACCGCCGCCAATTCGGTGGCGATCGGTGCGGGTTCGGTCGCCGATCGCGCGAATACCGTGTCGGTGGGTGCGGCGGGCGCGACACGACAAGTAACGAACGTGGCGGCGGGTACCGCCGGCACGGACGCGGCCAACGTGGCGCAGGTGAACGCCGTGCGCGAAGGCAGCGTGGGTTACGACACGCGGCCGGACGGCAGCGTCGACCGCGGCAATGTCACCCTCGGCTCGCCCGGTGCGCCAACCGCCGTGCACAACGTGGCGCCCGGTACCGCCGCCACGGATGCGGCGAACGTGGGCCAGCTGGACCAGGTGGCCGACTGGTCGCGCCGCTATACCGATGAACGGGTGGGCGCGATCGATCGCGACATCGAGCGTACGAACAACCGGGCCAGCGCGGGCGTCGCCTCGGCGATGGCCATGGCAGGGCTTCCGCAGGCCACGACGCCGGGACGCAACATGGCCGCGGTGGCGGGAGGCACCTTCCGTGGCGAGTCGGGCATCGCCGTCGGTATTTCCACGGTCACGGACGGGGGAGGCTGGGTCTACAAGCTCAGCGGGTCGGCGAATTCGCGCGGCGACGCGGGTTTCAGCGTTGGCGCCGGCATGGAATGGTGAGGTCGTC
>Ga0182006_1000715_pt1 | contig 22949 bp, 21 predicted proteins | sample Sormic07211104_1_FD_123022 | JGI IMG/M metagenome (GOLD analysis project Ga0182006, IMG submission 123022) | Rhizosphere microbial communities from Sorghum bicolor, Mead, Nebraska, USA - 072115-104_1 MetaG | ecosystem: Host-associated > Plants > Roots > Rhizosphere | place: USA: Nebraska...
AGCGGCCTGGCCGGCATCATCATCTATGGCTCGGTGCGCGATACCGAAGCGATCCGTGCCATCGGCTTTCCGGTCTATGCCGTGGGCGCCAATCCGAACGGCCCGACCAAGAACATCGCCGGCCGCGTAAACTGGCCGGTCTCGGTGGGCGGCACCGCCGTGCAGCCAGGTGACCTGATCGTGGGCGATGCCGATGGCGTGGTGGTGGTCGAGCGTGAGAAAGCCGCATCGCTGCTGGCGGCTGCCGCCAAGAAGGTGGCCGATGAAACCAAGCGCCTCACCGAAATCCGTGGTGGCGGCCCGCTGCGCCCGGCCTGGCTGGAAGGCGCACTGCGCAAGGGCGGCGTGCTGGCCGAAGGAGAATCGCTGTGATCGCTTTCAAGAAGGAAGTGGTGATCGTCACCGGTGTCGACCTGGCACCGCAAGCCATCGAGATCCTACGCGACTTTCAGCTGGTCTATGCCGGTGCCAAGCCGACTGAGGAAGACATGGTCAGGCTGGTGCAGCAACATCTGCCGGTGGCCATCATCGTGCGCTATGGCGGCGTGAGCGCGCGCGTGATGGATGCGGCCCCCGGCCTGCGCGTGATTTCCAAGCACGGCACCGGCATCGATTCCATCGATACCGAAGCGGCCAAGGCGCGCGGCATTGCCGTCAAGGCAGCGGCCGGTGCCAATGCGCCGGCGGTGGCCGAGCATACCTGGGCGCTCATCATGGCCTGCGCCAAGAACGTGGTCGGACTGGACCAGCGCATGCGCGAAGGCCACTGGGACAAGTCCACCCACAAGAGCCTGGAGCTGCGCGGACGCACGCTGGGCCTGGTCGGCATCGGTGCCATCGCGCGTCGCGTGGCTGCTGTGGCGGTCGCGCTGGAGATGCCGGTGCTGGCCTATGACCCGTATGCGAAAGACGCTCCGCAAGACGTGCGGCTGGTCGATCTCGATACGCTGTTTGCGCAATCCGACGTGGTCTCGCTGCACTGCCCGCTGACGGCCGACAACAAGCACATGATCAATGCGCAATCGCTGGCCCGCATGAAGGACGGCACCATCCTGGTCAACACGGCGCGTGGCGGACTGATCGATGAACCGGCACTGATCGCGGCACTGGCTTCGGGCAAGCTGCGCGCCGCCGGCCTGGACAGTTTCGAGAAGGAACCCTTCACCGCACCGCATCCGCTGCAGGACGTCAGCAACGCCATCCTGAGCCCGCATATCGGCGGCGTGACGGCCGACGCCTACATCGCCATGGGCACCGGCGCGGCCAGCAACGTCCTGGCGGTATTGAACGAACAGACCGTTACCGGCTGATTCATAATGACTGACGGGCCAGCCGCCGACACAGGCGGCACCCGACTTCCGAGAGAGAGACATGGAGACCATCCAAGACGACAAGCGGCTCGAACAAGAGACCGTGCGCAAGGTGACCTGGCGCTTGCTGCCCTTCCTGATGCTGTGCTACCTGTTTGCCTTCATCGACCGCGGCAACATCGGCATGGCGGCCTTGCAGATGAACCACGACATCGGGCTCTCGCCCAAGATGTTCGGCTTTGCCAGCAGCCTGTTCTTCATTGCGTATTTCATCTTCGAAGTGCCCAGCAACCTGGCACTGCAGAAGTTCGGCGCACGCAAATGGCTGGCCCGAATCATGGTGACCTGGGGCCTGATCTCAGCATGTACTGCGTTCGTGCAGGGGCCGGTTTCGCTGTATTTCGTGCGCTTCATCCTGGGCGCTGCGGAGGCCGGATTCTTCCCCGGCGTGGTGCTGTACCTGACCTATTGGGTGCCATCGGCATATCGCGCCCGCATCGTGGCGCTGTTCATGGTGGCGATCCCGGCGGCCAGCTTCGTGGCCTCGCCGGTCTCGGCGCTGCTGCTGCAGATGGATGGCATCGGCGGATTGCGCGGCTGGCACTGGCTGTTCCTGCTGGAAGGGTTGCCGACCGTGTTGCTGGGCGTGGTCTGCCTGTTTTTCCTGACGGATCGTCCGGACCAGGCGCGCTGGCTCAATGATGCGCAGCGCCAGTGGCTGGTTGCCACCATGAACAAGGAAGCGGCCAGCCGTACCGCCAAGCAGCACATTCCCTTGTGGAAGCTGTTCAGCCAGCCGCACGTGTGGGGCATGGCCCTGGTGTGTGCCTGCGCTTCGGCGGCCGGTTCGGTGTTGAACGTGTGGCAGCCGCAGTTGCTCAAGTCCTTCGGGCTGACGGTGATGCAGACCGGCCTGGTCAATTCGATTCCCTACCTGGTGGCCTCGGTGCTGATGGTGTGGTGGGGCCGTCATTCCGACCGGACCGGTGAACGCCGCTGGCATACCGCCATTCCGCTGATCCTCATCGGTGGCGGCCTGGCGCTGGCGTCGCTGGCCAACACGCTGGCCCCGGTGGTGCTGCTGCTGACCATGGTGTTGATTGGCGCATATTCGTTCAAGGGACCGTTCTGGGCCATGGCCTCGACCTGGCTGGCCACGGGTTCGGCCGCGGCCGGACTGGCGGGGATCAATGCCGTCTCCAACCTGATTGGCGGTGGCCTGATGGTCAACGCCTACGGCTGGATCAAGGACGCGACCGGCAGCTACGCCATGGCCTTGTTGCCGCTGGTGGGCTTGTCGGTGGTGAGCGTGGCCATCCTGCTGGTGCTGTCGCGCAAGTCGCGCGTGGCCGCTACCGGTGGTTTGAAGGAAGCCGTGCGCTGAGCACAAGCGTGATGACAAAAGAGCCGCCTTGCTTGCGCAGGCGGCTCTTTTGCATTGCGTGTCGCGGTTTCAGGAAAAACCGAACAAACTCGCCGGATTGCTCACCAGGATCTGATGGCGCAGCGCTGGATCAGAGGCCCAGGCGGCCAGCAGGTCGAACAGCACGGCGTCATCCGGTTTGATCTTTTCAGTGGGATGCGGCCAGTCGCTGCCCCACAGCGTACGCTGCGGTGCAGCCTGCAGATAGGCGCGCGCCAGCAGGCTGGTATCGGGATAATCAGGCGGCCCCTGCAACGTATCGGCATAGGGCTCGGAGAGCTTGATCCAGGTATTGCCCTTGGCGAGCAGGCGCAGGATGGCTTGTGCGCCGGGATGATCCAGTCCTTGCGGCTGCGGGACGCGGCCCAGATGGTCGATCACCACCGGGGTGGGCAGGCCGGCCAGCACGGTTTCATGCTCGGCGACCTGCGTGCCCGACATCAGCACCTGCACATGCCAGCCCAGCGGCGCGATGCGCTTTGCCGTGCGCAGCAAGCGGTCCACGGTCGTGATGCCCCAGCTTTGCGGCGAGAGGAAGTTGACCCGCACGCCGCGTACTCCCAACTGATCCATCTCCTTCAATTGCGCCAGTTCCACGTCATCGTCGATGACCACGATGCCGCCTGCCTGCTCGCCGAACTGGGTGAGTGCGTCGAGCAGGCAGCGGTTGTCGCTGCCATAGGTGGAGGGCTGTACCACCACGTTGCGGGCGATGCCGAGCTTGGCCATCAGTCGCCGGTAGTCGGCCACGGTGGCGCCGTCGGGGCGGCCGCCGCGCCAGTGCGGCGAGACCGGGAAGCGCGCGTCATAGATGTGGTGATGGCTGTCGCAGGCCAGTGCTGGCGCCTTGAGCCGGGGAGGCTGGTCGCCGGCGGAGTTGGGAATGGACTGGGCGATGGCCGAGCGCGCTGCAGTACAGGCGAGCAGGCTGCCGGCCAGGAATTGTCTTCTGTTGACCATGGGTCTCCTTGCATTGTTGTTGTCGGGACGGCCGGGGCGCACCAGATCAGAGGGCACCAGCGTCTGCCATGGAGTCTAGTGATGGGGTGGGATGCAGACTATTTCCTTTTTTTTCTGCATTCATAACTGCGGGGAATGGATCGGAGTCGGCACCGATCGGGCCGGATCGCGCCGTTGTGCGAGCAAAGCTGCAGCCAAGTGAAGATTGATTCTCGTCAAGCGAGAACTTAAAGAATCCGGAGTGACTCTACAGCAGCACTGTCCGGTACTGCGCCGCTGGCGTCGGTTCCCGATCGTTTTCCCGTCCAACTGAGATCCCGCGCGCCATGCAACCACAAGAAAACTCATCGCCAGAAGCCCGCTCACCCCAAACTCCAACCCCGGAAGACCCATCACCAGAACATTTGCCATCCACGGCCGCTGCCGTACGCAACCCATGGGGCAGCATGGTGCTGTTCCTCTCGGGGTTGCTGTTGTGGGGGCCATTCGGGTTGGCCGTCTTCACGCTATCCACGGCCAGATTCGGAGCTACCGGGATGGGCCCGCTGGCGGGGGTCTATCTGGTCGGGGCACTGTTCGACTTCGTCATGTACGTTGCATTGGCCGGCGGCTGTCTGCTGGCGATCTACGCCTGCATCCAGAAGCCATGGCAGAACAAGCCGGTGTCGATACTGTTCGTCTTGCAGCTGATCACCCTCGTGGGATTCGTCATCCTGGGTGAGCTATCCGGCAAGTCGATCTTGGAGCCGGTGCAGAAGATCGTCCGAAACATCGGTAGCACGTCGCACGACGGGCGGGACATTCCTTCGCAGTTTTGGGAGGTCATGGGTGCCCCCTCCGGGAATGATGGCACGCGTCATCCCAGTGATGTGGAGGCTGCGCGCAAGATGGTGATTTCCAGCGTCAAACTGCAGCGCCAGCTCCAGGATGACGTCCTCTACTTGCTGTGCCAGGTGGCGGGATTCACCGACGTCCAGGGTCTCGAATTCATCACCAAAGAACTTCGGTTCGGGCCCACATTCGCTTGCTCCTTCGCGCAGGCGGCCGAATCGGCGATGGAACAGCACAACTATGCTGCTGCGGCCTGGCTCGTCGATCGGGCGGACGACGCAGCGTTGCCGCGCCTTTGGGGTCGGATGCTGATGAGCGTGGACCATCGCCAGCAGGACAACGTGAAGCCCGGCGAGATCGACAACGAAACCCGAGCGCTGCCGATATTTGAAAGCATGCTCAAGCGTGGCTTGCCCATGGGGCCATTGCCCGGGAGCGCTTCGTTGCTGCACGGCGCCATCTTCGAGGGACAGCCGAAGGTGGCTGCGCTGTTGCTTGCCCATGGTGCTGATCCCAATGAGCGACCAAACAATTCTCCGCCACTCATTTTCATGGCTGTCAAGGCAGGACCGGCATTTCTCCGACCGTTCCTGGCAACCCCGGGGCTGCGGCTCGATGTAGTCGGCCGCAGCGGTGAATCTCTCATGGCCGCTGCCCTGGGAAGCAACAATACAGAGACGCTCAGCCTCTTGCTGGAGGCGGGTGTGCGTTTCAACCCGACTGCGCTGGACGTGCTTGAGATCAAAGACCTGAAGCTCATGCAAATCATGCTCGATCATGGATTGAACCCGCGTTGGCGCGATGCTGAGGGCAATACCTTGCTGGCCTATTTCTATCGTACCGACACTTTCCCTGACATCGCAGCCATGCTGGTCAAGGCGGGATTGCCGGTGAATGCGCGCAATCGTTACGGTGCAACCATCCTCAATTACGTCTCGGCGGATGACTTCCGTACCGACGCCCGGGATGCCTTGATCGCACTGGGGGCAAGGCCGGGTAAAACCGACCAGCGACTGCTGATGCAGTATCCGCGTGGTGGAGCGGCTGCCGGGGTGAGTTACGAGATCCGCTTGCAGACCGGCAAGAAAATCACGGGCAGAACGGATATCTTCGGCAAGACCAGCTGGGTGCCGGATGGTACGCCCTATGAGTCGGAGCGGGTGTGGTCCAGTCCGTGAAGCGATGGGTCAAGGCCCGTCGTTCCGTGCTCCGGCAGCATGGTGCGGAGCACGTGGGCTATGGCGGGTCGCCTGATCCGTCCCATCGGGTTGGCCTCATCGCACCCGCGTGGCCGGATCGGGCAGTATCATGCCGGTTCACACAAACTCCTTCTCCAACCAAAAACCACGCCGCACACATGCCCGAATCCCGCCTCCCGTCAGTGGACATCACCTCCGCCACCCCCGCCCAAAAGGAAGTCCTGGACGATATTCTGAAGGGCCCGCGCGGCAACCTCGCCGGCCCCTTCCTGTCCTGGATCCACAGTCCCGAACTGGCCCAGCATGCGCAGAAGCTGGGCGCATTCTGCCGCTATCACACGCAGCTGCCCTTGTCCCTGTCGGAACTGGCCATCCTGTGCACCGCCGCCAGGTGGCAAGCCCAGGCCGAATGGCAGATCCACTATCCGATCGGGATCGAAGCGGGACTGGACGCGGCCAATGTCGAACGGATCCGTCGCGGCGAGCGCCCTGACTTCGCTGCGCGTGATGAACAGATGATCTGGGAACTGGTGGAGGAACTCTACGAGACCAAACGCATTTCCGACCCCTTGTACCGGGAAGCCGAACAGCGTTTCGGCATCGAGGTGCTGGTCAATCTCGTGGGTTTGTTGGGTTACTACTCCCTGGTGGCGATGACCCTGAATGTCTTCCATGTGCGCCACGGCGATGGCGTGCTGCCCTTTGCGGAACAGACCGGTCAAGCTGCGCGCTGAGCGGAGGGCGGCCCTGGCGGAAATTCAAACATTCCGCCCCCATGTTTGAATCAGGGGATATCCAGCACGATCCGGCCGCGCGCTGCCTTGCCTGACTCCAGCAAGGCATGCGCACGGGCAGCTTCGGCCAGCGGGAAGCACTGGCCGACCGTCGGCACCCATACGCGTTCCTCTGCCAGCTTTGCCACCGCGCGCAGGCACTCCGGGGCATCATCAATCATCGCGCGGACCACGCGCACCTTGAATTCCTCGCCGCGCTCCCGGATCGGTGATGCGACCAGCCAGACCAGTTGGCCGCCTGGCTTGAGCACCGGATAGGAACGGTCGTGGGTGTCCCCGCCCACCAGGTCGAAGACGACATCCACTCCGCGCAGCGCCGAAAAATCCTCCTTGTCATAGGCGATGACGCCGGTCGCGCCCAGTGCCAGGACATCATCCCGGTTGGCGCTGCTGCAGGTCGCCCAGACCTCGGCCCCCAGATGCAGCGCCAGCTGGATCATCAGACTTCCCACTGCACCCGACCCGGCGTGCACCAGTACCTTCATCCCGCTGCGCACCTGCGCCGTCTTGACGATGGGGATCCAGGCACTGGCACCGGGCTGCAACAACGCGGCCGCCTGCCTGGCCGAGAGCGTGGACGGCTGCCTGACCACGCGCGCGGCCGGCACAACGATGCTGTCGGCGTAGCTGCCCTGGCCGAACATGTCGGCCATCACGCACACGGGCTCACCGACAGGGAGACCCTCTGCCCGCGATTCGACGATCACGCCGGCACCGTCGCGGCCCGGTACCTTGGGCAGCGTCAACGCCAGCTGAGCTTGCAGCAGGCCCGCGCGCAGCTTGGTATCCAGCGGAGCCACGCCCGCCGCGCGCAGGCTGACGCGGACCTGGCCGGGTTCCAGCGGGAACTGCGCAATGGCTTCCAGGGCCATGACATCGGGCGGGCCATACTGGTGATAGCGGATGGCTTGCGTATTCATCGTGTGTCTTTCATCGAGTGCTGGTGAAGATGCCACATTCCTCCTCGCAGGAGGCCATGCACGGATACTAGAGAGTCGTCTCACGGTAGTGCAAATCGGTCCTGCCGATTCAGCCGATCAGCCTTGCTGATGCGAGGCAAGCCTGGCCGAAGTCATTACAGCGCTGTAATGACTCGGCAATCTTTCTGTCTCCACCCGCTTCTTAGAATTCATTCCCGGAAACTACGCGTCCGGGTCAGCCGATGCAGGCCCGCACAGCGCAAGTCCTTTGACGCGTCGCTGTACGACGGTGCATAATCGCCCCCGCTTCTTGCCAGCGTCGCATTCCCATCCCGTGGCTGCCGACCGGACTGGCTGGTCGCCATCTCTCATTTCCACCATGCGTGCACTGATTCTCCTGCTTGCCTTCCTGTTGCCGATGCAGCTCTCCTGGGCGGCAGTGGCATCGTATTGCCAGGCGGAAAAGGAGAGTACGTCCGCGCACCTGGGACATCACGACCACCCCGCCGCCGAGACGCACGCGCAGGTGAAGTCCTTGGACTCCAAGGACTCCAAGGACTCCAAGGAATCCAAAGCAGGGGAGCTCGACCTGGATTGTTCCCTCTGCCACTTCTGCGCCATGAAGTCGGTACAGGCCGGCAGCAGGCTCCTCATCGCGCCGCTGGCCACGCGTGTGTCAGCCCATTTCAAGCACGTTTCCCATCCTGCCTCCCACATCGCCGACGGGCCCGACAAGCCTAACTGGCTGCTCGCCGCCTGAGTCGGCGAGGACAATCCACTCCCATCATCTGCTCTCGCCGAATTCCCCTTTTCATTACCGGAGAATTCGATGTTTCGTCACAGCTTCACGCTGGGGCTGGCGCTGCTTGCGGCCAGCCCCAGCCATGCGCAATCACCCAAGCAATCCAACCCGCAATCCATTCTGCCCGCCACGGCATCCGCCCTGGACCGGGAAGCCGGCCTGCTCTCGCTGCAAGCCGCGATCAGCCTGGCCTTTGACCACAACAAGACGCTGGCCGCCGCCCGCAAAGAGATCGAGGCCGTCGAGGCCACGATCCTGCAAGCGGGTGCCCGGCCCAATCCGGAATTCTCGGCGCTGATCGAGGATGTCCGCAAATCCAGCCGCACCACCACCTACCAGATCAATCAAGCCATCGAACTCGGCGGCAAGCGCGGTGCCCGCATCGAGGCCGCGCAGCGCGCCCGCGACATGGCCGTGCTGGAATACGCCACCAAACGCAGCGAACTGCGCGCCGCCGTGGTGGCCGCGTATGTCGACGTGATGGTCGCCACCGAGCGGCAGCGTCTTGCCAGCGAACTGCTCGGATTGGCGAAGACCGCGGCCGAGATGACGGGTCGGCGCGTCACGGCAGGCAAGATTTCTCCGGTCGAACAGACCAAGGCGCAGGTGGCGCAGTCCGGCGCGCAACTGGAACTCAGTCAAGCCAACAGCGAGCTGCTCCTCGCACGAAGAACCCTCGCGATGCTGTGGGGTGGTGGCAATGACCGCGTTCAGTTGAGTGAAGGCGGCGTCGAGTCCCTGCCGCCTTTGCCGGCGATTGCACAGCTGACCGAACAGGTCGCCAATGGCCCGGCCGTGCGCCTGGCCCGGCTTGAAGTCGAGCGCCGCCGTGCACTGGCCCGGATCGAGACCAGCAAGCGCACACCCGATGTGAGCCTGACCCTGGGCAACAAGCGCGATGAATCCAGTGCCCGCAACATGTGGGTGGTGGGTTTCTCCGTTCCCATTCCGGTCTTCGACAGCAACCAGGGCAATGAGCTGGAAGCCTTGAAGCGCGTCGATATCGCACGCGATGCCTTGGCGGTCGCCGAGGTGCAAATGCAGGGCGAGGCCGCACAGGGCTTCGAGCGGTTGCGCAATGCCAGGGAAGAGGCCACGGCCTTGCGCAACGACATCGTTCCGGCCGCGCAATCGGCCTACCAGGCCGCCCGTACCGGATTTGAAGCAGGCAAGTTCGCTTACCTGGACGTCCTTGACGCCCAGCGCACCTATTTCCAGGCCAAGGCGCAGTACTGGAAGGCCCTGTCCACCGCCTTCCAGGCTGCCGCCGATCTTGATCGCCTGGCCGGCGTCGAGACCCTTCCAGCAGAGTGAGAACAACCATGACAAAGAAGCAGACATTCACCATCGCGGCGATCATCGCCATTGCAGCGCTCGTGTCGGGAATCATCCTGATGAAGGGCAACTCCGCTCAGGGCAGCAACGCCAAGCCGGACGCTCACCAGGAAGATGGCGAGCATCGTGAGGAGGGCGGTCACAAGGACAAGGCTGCGCATGATGACGACAAGGAAGGGGAGCACAAGGACGACGAGCACAAGGAAGGTGAGCACAAGGAAGAAGGAAAAATCGCCCTGAGCCAGGAACAGATTGCCGCTGCCGGCATCCGGGTCGACACTGCCGGTCCCCTGCAGATCAGGTCCACCGTGCAGCTGCCGGGCGAGATCCGCTTCAATGAAGATCGCACTGCGCACGTGGTGCCACAGGTCGCCGGCATCGTCGAATCGGTCTCGGCCAATCTGGGCCAGAAGGTCAAGAAAGGGCAGGTACTGGCCGTCATCAGCAGCAGTGCCGTCTCCGAGCAGCGTTCCGACCTGCTCAATGCAGAGCAGCGCCTGTCGCTAGCCCGCAGCGCGTATCAGCGCGAGAAGCACCTGTGGGAACAGAAGATTTCTGCCGAACAGGATTATCTGCAAGCGCAAGCCGCGCTGCGCGAGGCCGAGGTGGCGGTGCGCAATGCGCAGCAGAAGCTGCGGGCCATCGGTGCCACGGGCACATCGTCCGGCAACCTCAACCGCTATGAAATCCGCGCGCCCTTCGACGGCATCGTGGTCGAGAAACATCTCGGCCTGGGCGAGGCCGTGCGCGAGGATGCCAATGCCTTCCTGATCTCCGATCTCTCCAGTGTCTGGGCCGAGATCATTGTCTCGCCCAAGGACATGCAGGTGGTCCGGGTCGGTGAGAAGGTGGTGGTGCGTGCCACCGCCTTCGATGCCAGTGCCGAAGGCAAGATCTCCTACGTCGGCTCCCTGATCGGCGAACAGAGCCGCACGGCCAAGGCCCATGTGGTGTTGCCTAATATCGGTGACCTCTGGCGTCCCGGCCTGTTCGTCAATGTCGAGGTGGTCTCCGCCGAGACGCAGGTCCCGGTGGCCGTTGCAGCCGATGCCATCCAGACGGTCGAGGGCAAGAACGTGGTGTTCGTCCGTGATGCGGATGGTTTCGTGGCCAAGGAAGTACGCCTGGGACGCTCCGATGGCAAGTCCGTCGAGATTATCTCCGGCCTCGATGCCGGTACCGGCTATGCCGCCACCGGCAGCTTCGCCATCAAGGCTGAACTGGGCAAGGGTTCCGCCGAGCACAGCCACTGACCAGCGACTTCAGGAAAGACGACAATCATGTTTGAACGCATCATTCGCTTTGCCATCGAGCATCGATGGCTGGTCCTGCTGGCGGTGCTCGGCATGGGCGCGTACGGGGTCTACAGCTACCAGAAGCTGCCCATCGACGCCGTCCCCGACATTACCAACGTGCAGGTGCAGATCAATACCGCCGCGCCCGGCTATTCACCGCTGGAGACCGAACAGCGCATCAGTTATCCGATCGAGACCGTCATGTCGGGACTGCCGCATCTGGAACAGGTGCGCTCGCTCTCGCGCTATGGCCTGTCGCAGGTGACGGTGATTTTCAAGGACGGCACCGACATCTACTTTGCGCGGCAACTGGTCAATGAACGCATCCAGCAGGCCAGAAGCCAGCTTCCCCCCGGCATCGATCCCGGCATGGGGCCGATCTCCACCGGCCTGGGCGAGATCTACCTGTGGACGGTAGAGGCCAGGGAGGACGCACGCAAGGCCGATGGCACGCCCTATAGCGCCACCGACCTGCGCGAGATCCAGGACTGGGTCATCAAGCCGCAACTGCGCTTGGTGCCGGGCGTCACCGAGATCAACACCATCGGCGGCTTCGCCAGGGAGTATCTGGTGGCACCCTCACCGGAGAAACTGGCCTCCTACGGCATGACCATGGACACGGTCGTCAAGGCGCTGGAGAAGAACAACAACAACGTCGGTGCCGGCTACATCGAGCGGCGTGGCGAGCAATACCTGATCCGTGCACCGGGCCAGGTGGGTTCCACGGAAGACATCGGCAACATCGTCCTGGCCAACGTGAAGGGCGTGCCGATACGCGTGCGCGATGTGGCCGAGGTGGGGATCGGTCAGGAACTGCGCACCGGTGCCGCCACCGAGAATGGCCGCGAAGTGGTGCTGGGCACCGTCTTCATGCTGATCGGCGAAAACAGCCGCAAGGTCTCGCAGGCGGTGGACAAGAAGATGCGCGAGATCAACCGCACCCTGCCGGAGGGCGTGGAGGCGGTGACCGTGTATGACCGCACCGTACTGGTCGACAAGGCCATCGCCACCGTCAAGAAGAACCTGGTCGAAGGGGCCTTGCTGGTGGTGGCGGTGCTGTTCGTCTTCCTCGGCAACATCCGCGCGGCCATCATCACGGCCACCGTGATTCCGCTGGCCATGCTGTTCACCTTCACCGGGATGGTCTCCAACAAGGTGAGTGCCAACCTGCTCAGTCTGGGCGCGCTGGACTTCGGCATCATCATCGATGGCGCGGTGGTGATCGTGGAAAACTGCGTGCGCAGGCTGGCCCACGCGCAGCAGCATCATGGGCGCACGCTCACCCGCAGCGAGCGCTTCCATGAGGTCTTCGCTGCGGCCAGGGAGGCGCGCCGCCCGCTGCTGTTCGGCCAGCTGATCATCATGATCGTGTATCTGCCGATGTTTGCGCTCACCGGCGTCGAGGGCAAGATGTTCACGCCAATGGCCTTTACCGTCGTGGCGGCGCTGGTCGGCGCGATGATCCTGTCGGTCACCTTCATTCCCGCCGCCATCGCCCTCTTCATCGGCGAGCGCGTCGCGGAAAAGGAGAACGTCATGATGGCCTGGGCCAAGCGCCTGTATGAGCCGATGCTCAAGCGCATCATGGACAACAAGGCCGTGGTGCTGACCTTTGCCGGGGCCCTGATCGTGGTGTGCGGCGCAGTGGCTACGCGCCTGGGGACGGAGTTTGTACCAAGTTTGAACGAAGGTGACATGGCGGTGCAGGCGCTGCGCATTCCCGGTACCAGCCTGAGCCAGTCGCTCGAGATGCAAAAGCAGATCGAGCGCACGCTGAAGCAGACATTCCCCGAGATAGAACGCGTGTTCGCCCGCACCGGCACGGCCGAAGTGGCCTCCGATCCGATGCCGCCGAACATCTCGGATGGCTACATCATGCTCAAGCCGCAGGACCAGTGGCCCCAGCCGAGAAAGACGCACGAAGAGTTGCTGGCCGCGATCCAGGCCGAAGTAGAAAAGATCCCGGGCAACAGCTACGAGTTCTCGCAACCCATCCAGCTGCGCTTCAACGAGCTGATCTCGGGCGTGCGCAGTGACGTTGCGGTGAAGGTCTTCGGTGATGACATGAAGGTGCTCAACGAGACCGCGGCCAGGATATCGGCAGTGCTGGAGAAGATCCCCGGTGCCACCGAAGTCAAGATCGAACAGACCACCGGCCTGCCGATGCTGACGGTGGACATCGATCGCCAGAAGACGGCGCGCTATGGACTCAATGTCTCGGACATCCAGGACACCATCGCCACCGCCATCGGCGGCAAGGAAGCCGGGACGCTGTTCCAGGGCGACCGCCGCTTTGCCATCGTGGTGCGCCTGCCTGATCAGGCCCGCACCGATCTGGAGGCGATCCGTCGCCTGCCGGTGGCCTTGCCGCTGCAGGAGGGCGCGCAGCGTACCAGTTACGTTCCGCTGGGTGAGGTCGCCACGCTCAACATCGCGCCGGGTCCCAACCAGATCAGCCGCGAAGATGGCAAACGCCGCATCGTAGTCAGCGCCAACGTGCGCGGGCGGGACCTGGGTGGTTTCGTGGCCGATGCCGAGCGCCAGTTGCAGTCCGAGGTCAGGATTCCGACCGGTTACTGGACCACCTGGGGCGGCCAGTTCGAGAACCTGCAATCGGCCACGCAGCGTCTGCAGATCGTCATTCCCGTGGCCTTGCTGATGGTGTTCGTGCTGTTGTTTGCCATGTTTGGCAACGTCAAGGATGGCTTGCTGGTTTTTACCGGCATTCCGTTTGCACTGACCGGCGGCATTCTCGCGCTGGCCTTGCGCGACATCCCGATGTCGATTTCGGCGGCGGTGGGCTTCATCGCGCTGTCCGGGGTGGCGGTGCTCAACGGGCTGGTGATGATCTCTTTCATCCGCAGTCTGCGCGAGGAGGGGCGAGCGCTGGATGTAGCCATTCACGAGGGCGCCATGACCCGCTTGCGTCCGGTGCTGATGACGGCGCTGGTGGCTTCGCTGGGTTTCGTGCCGATGGCGCTGGCGACCGGGACCGGTGCCGAAGTGCAGCGTCCGCTGGCTACGGTGGTCATCGGCGGCATCCTGTCCTCGACGGCGCTGACCTTGCTGGTGCTGCCGCTGCTGTACCGGCTGGCGCATGCGGGGGATGAAGAGGGCGGGCCGCGCTGGTTTGAGTTTTTGCGGAAAAGGAGGGCACAAGCATGAGGGCCTCCAACATTCATCCCTGGATCAAGGTTTCGTCCCTTGTGGCCGTTGTCGCGCTGATCTCGGCATGCGCCGCGCCGGAGCAGGAAAGGGCTCCGTGCAGGATCCTGCAGCAATCCAGCGCCTGCGTTGCCGTGCCGGTGCATGACGACGTGCACGAGGATGAGGCCAAGAAACTGACACCCGCGCCGGAGGGCATGGCCTACCTGTACATCACGCGGCCCTATTCACAGCAGCGTGGGGCGAGGACGCGGGTGTATGTGGACGACAGGCTGGTAGCCGAGTTGAGGCCGATGTCCTTTGCGCGCATCGCGGTCAGACCGGGGAGGCATACGGTCAGGGTGGTCACCGACAAGGTGGAAGCGGTCTCGATGGCGACCGATACGGAGAAAGTAACATTTCTGGAATATCAGGTCGTGGAGCACTTTTTCAGCACCGAGCCGAGCCTGAAATCAGTTGCGCGCGAGCGGGCAAGCGAGTCGATGCAGCCGCTGGAGATGGTGCTCAACGCGGACCAGCAGGGGGCGCACTGAGGGGAAGGAGGGCCTGCCATGGCTCTCCTTTTTTTATCAGGGGCTTTGTCCTCTGATGTGACGAAGTCAGATTTTCCGTTGAATCTGGTTTACTCTGTGCGCTGTTTCGATGTGGCTGTATCACGATGATTTTCACGGCACTTTTTCTGCGTGTGGGGTGTCGGTGCATGATCGGGAACGCATCGTCAAAGTGATTTTCAAGAGGAAATGAATGAACAGAGTATTGCAGTCCATCCACGATAACCTGCCGCAATGGATGGCCGACTGGTTCGACGTGCTCGTGCCGGCGACGGAGGTGGTCCTGATCTTCCTGCTGGCGCTGGCCATCATGCGGGTGGCCCGAAGCGTGATGGCCAGGATCGCGCGGACTTACGGACTGCCGGCCACGGCCGTCATGCTCACGCAGCGGGTACTGGGATTTTTCATCTATGGCGGTGCCATGCTGTGGGCGCTGGAGCGCATGGGCGTGTCCGGAGCGGTGCTGTGGTCTGCGTTCACCGGGTTTGCCGCTGTGGGTGCGGTGGCGTTCTTTGCGGTGTGGAGCGTGTTGTCCAATCTGTTTTGCGCCATCCTGATCTTCACCACCAGCCCGTTCCGCGTGGGGGATCTGATCGAGGTGCTGGAGGGCGGCGACAAGCCCGGCGTGAAGGGGCGCGTGCTGGATATCAATCTGGTCTATACCACCTTGCTGGAGGAAGGGCAGGAGCAGGAAGCGAAGACGATTTTGCAGCTGCCCAACAGCATGTTCTTTCAGCGGATTGTGCGGAGGTGGAATGATGAGGGTGGGGCTGGTTTTTAGTGGTCAAGCCCGAGGCTTATGGAATGCATTACTTCCAATGCTCAAACCGGCTCCGGCACTCCGCTGCCGGCAGGCGGGCATTGTTATCAAGCATGGTCTGAAGCGCCGCTACTGCTCGGGTAGGAGCGATGATCCCGTGCGCTACCAGCTGATCCAGAAGCCAGAGTGCTCCGTGAACCTGGACGGATTCATTTTTTGCCAATGCTCGTAATTTTCCGTCTCCCGTGAGCAAAGGCATTTTTCTTTCCTTCGCCAGGTAGTAGCAGGACATGTCTGCAAGGGATGGATTGTTGTGCTGCTGAGTGAGTTGTGCCAGTTGCCCAACTTCTTCGCCGCTGAGTGGCTCGATGATCAGCCCGAGGCTGATCAAGGGTGTGAGGTTGGGTTCATCCAGTTCGAAGGCAACAAACTCCGTGCAGCACAAGGAGAAGGGGAGCTTGAAGAGTTCATTGAGTAGCGAGGCATGATGGAAATCTATCCAGATGTTTGTATCTGAAATATAGACCTTTGCCATCACCCCTCCATGGCCAAAGGATTAGCGTTTTCAACGGCAGAAATTGGTTGTTGCAAAAATTCTGCCGCGCGAGAAACCGTCATCAAGCCTTCGGCCAGACCGCGATAAACCAGCGAAGAGAATCGCAGAGGATTTTCGCAAGGCATTGCCTCTGGCTCAGAGCTTTTCCACCCTCGCCTGGCGATGTCAATGGTCATCGAGGTGTAGCCGGCATCATCGATGATGTGGAGGTCCTTCAATCGGCGCAGTGCCACCTGCATGGATACACCATACCCGCGCTTTGCGATCAACAATTCTTGCAGCAATACACGTCGCCTGCGTTCTCCAAAGTCGGCTTCCACGCGCTCCTTCGGGTAAAGCAGGGCACCGGCAAAGCGGTGGCAACAGGCTTCTCTTTCTTTTTCAGGCATGTCATCCGGCAGTGCCATCACCCAGTGCCCCAGTTCGTGCGCGGCAGTGAAGCGTTGGCGCTCTCCGGGGCGATGCCGGTTCAAGGCGACCAGAACATGTTCTTCGTCTTTGGTGGCGACGCAGGCACCATCAAAATCATCCACGCCCTCCAGCAGTGCCACCTTGATGCCGTGCTCCTCCAGCAATTCGGTCAGGTTGGCAATGGCATCATTGCCGAGGCACCACTCCTTGCGCAGCTGTGATGCGGCCGCTTCTGCTTCGTCTCGACTGTTGACGCGAATCGAGCCAGCCGCCGCTGGTTTTGCATTTTTCTGTATGGAGGCGAAGACCTGCTCCAATGCGATGTACCGTTCCAGATGATCGCGTGCCTGTTCAATGACCACCTTCTGGTCACGCTTCGGCATTCTGGAGAGCTTGCGGAATTCGACCGGCGCGAGTTCAGTCGTGTCAGCCCGGAAAAAATATTCGGGCTTCACATTGAGGGCTTTGGCGAGCTGGAGAATGCGGGTGGAGTTGGGTAGGGCGTCTCCCTTCTCGAACTTGCTCAATGCCTGCTTGGAAATGTCCCCCATGCACTGAGCAAGGGCCTCCAGACTCAGGCCGCGCAGCAGTCTGGCGCGTTGGATTCGGTTGCTGATCATGGGGAGCTCCTTGAGGTTGACAAAATACATGTATTTATTTTTTTCGTCAACCTGGCTCCCGGTCGCATGCAGCCAGAACTGACGGAGCAGATTCAATCACAGCATCATCAGCACAATGCCAGGCGGCCTCCCCAACAGCGGTGCCAACATGAACGGCAGCCTGGTTATTTCACTTTCCTCACCAGCGTGCGTGCCGGGTGCAGGTAGCTGCCGTCTGCGGAAAGCGGTGCCATATACGTCACCCGCTTCCCGGTCTCTGCATCAATGAGCAGGGAATGGCGCTCACCGCGCTTGAACAGGTGCGCTTCTCCCCATTGTCTTAGCGCAACGATCAATGGAAACAGACTGAGTCCCGCTTCAGTCAGCACGTACTCCTGATAAGACGTCCCGTCGGATGCCGCTTGCGTCTGAAGGATGCCGGCATCCACGAGTTTGCGCAGGCGGTCTGCCAGAATGTTCTTCGATACCGACAGGTTGCGCTGAAAGTCGCCAAACCTGCATACCCCGTCAAACGCATCCCGCACGATCAGCAGCGCCCATCGGTCCCCCACCACGCTCACGCTGCGTGCGACGGGACAGTATTCTTCATCATGATTCAGTTGAGTCGACATAAGCCCTCCAGCTGGTGTAGTCCGCAATGTGGTTGCATTTTAAAACCATATCCACTAGCATTCAAATGGTTTTAAATTGAAACCAGATTGCTGCCATGGCCCCATCTTCCCCTGCGTTATCCCGCCGCTTGCTGCTTCTGTTTGCGTTGGCCAGTGGCTTGAGCGTAGCCAATGTCTATTACGCCCAGCCTTTGCTGGATGCGTTGTCTCAAGATTTCAGGATCAACCAGTCAGCCATCGGCGGTGTTGTGACCGCGACCCAGTTCGGCTGTGCGCTGGCCTTGCTCTTTCTGGTTCCACTTGGCGACAAGGTGGCGCGCAAGAAGCTGACTGGCCTTCAGTTGTCCGGTCTGATCTGCGCACTGGTCACGGTGGGACTGGCACGGACTTCTTGTGCGCTGTTGGCGGGCATGCTGGCAGTCGGTTTGCTGGGGACGGCAATGACCCAAGGCCTGATTGCCTACGCCGCGAGCGTCGCAAGTGAGAGCGAACGTGGGCGGGTAGTGGGTGCTGCGCAAACTGGCGTGTTCATCGGTTTGCTTTTGTCACGCGTTTTCTCTGGTGCGATCAGCGATGTCACGGGGTGGCGGGGCGTTTACTTCTGTGCGGCCCTTATGATGCTGTTGTTGGCCTGGCCGCTGTGGCGAGGCCTGCCCGCAGTACCGGTGTCCTCGAATGGATTGAGTTATGCAAGGCTCCTTGCGTCGATGTGGTCCTTGCTTCGTCATGACAAGGTACTTCAGGTCCGAGGCGCGCTGGCGATGTTGATGTTCGCCAGCTTCAATATCTTCTGGAGTGCCTTGGTTCTTCCCTTGAGCGCGAGTCCCTATCACTTCTCTCATACCGCGATTGGCTCGTTTGGTCTGGTTGGCGTCATTGGAGCGCTGGCGGCATCACGCGCTGGAAGATGGGCGGACAAGGGACACGCACAACGCACCAGTGCGGCCGCGCTCTCGCTCTTGCTGTTGGCCTGGTGGCCCTTGTCGCTGATGGATGGGTCGCTGTGGGCCTTGGTGGCCGGCATCATCTTGCTCGATCTGGGTGGGCAGGCGCTGCACGTCACGAACCAGAGCTTGATTCTTCGCAGCGGTCCGGAAGCGCATGGCCGCCTGATCGGCATCTACATGCTCTTTTACGCGGTGGGCAGCGGTCTGGGCGCACTCTCTACTACCGTTGTCTATGCGGCCCAGGGGTGGCGGGGTGTCTGTCTTCTTGGTGCCGCCGTCAGCTTCAGCGCTCTGCTGTTCTGGATGATCACCTGCAGACGGCAATAGGGGAGGACCCTGCAATCGTGCCAGGCATGATGCGCACCATTGAGGTATCGTTCAGGGCTACGGAGGAGATGGCTCATGGACTTTACCAATATCCTGGAATACAAGCACTGGTCGGATCGCCGCATTCTTGATGCGGTCGCGCAACTCACGCAAGAGGAACAAAAGCGCGCGCTGGATTTCGCGCGGCAACAGTTGAACCACATGGTGCGTGTGGAGGAATTGTTCCAAGCCAGATTGCGTGGCGTGGCCGATCCGCATGACTCCACCAATACCGAGCACCTGCCTGAACTGGCTGAGCTGGAGGCCAGGCTGATGGCGGCGAACCAGTGGTTGCTGACCTATGCCAGGAGTCTCAGTCCCAGCCAGTTGAAGGAAAATATTTCTTTCACGTTCGTGGATGGGAAGCGCGGAAGACTCAGCCGCGAAGAAGTCATCTTTCACCTCATCAATCACGGCACTTACCATCGCGGGGCGATTGGCCATGCGCTTGATCTGGCCGTGGGGACACGTCCTGCCGATACTTACAACGTGTTCATTCATGCTGCAGAACCCGAGAGAAGGAACTAGCCATCATCAAAACGCAGTCGTGTTTTGATGCATGGCTGATCTGCTTCGCGCTCCTCTCTTTTCGATAGTGCGGGCGGCCAGGGTGTTTTACTTCATCCCCGGTTCCAGGCGATGCCGGGAGAAAAAATCGACAACCAGCCGACTGGCGTCCGGCCCCGCTGCATTGTAGGACAGGGAGGTGTCCCCGCCGCTCCAGGCGTGCCCCAGCCCCTCGATCAACACGGATCGGATGATGAGCTTGCGACCACGCACATAGTCACGGGTTGCAACTATCCTGCGCCGGGGCTGCTTTTTGGAGGTGCGGCCGTAGGGCGTTTCCCGGGGAGGCTGCGCGGTCAGGCTCTGCGTGTGATTGAGTAAAAGAAATTGTTCCAGCAGCTGGCGCTGATTGATGGGCCGCACGATCTTGTCGTCCGTCCCACCGATGAGGATCGCCGGTAATGCACCTGTTCGGGGAAAACGTGTGAGCGCCCGCTTGGCGGCGGCTGAAGCGCGCAGCGATCCGTGCTGCATCACCGAGTACGCGCTGGCAGCGTTGCTGCAGACACCGGAAACCGGGGCGGCGTGCAGCGCGACAGCGGCGATGAGTTCGGGGTGCGTCAATGCCAGGAGATGTGCCAGCGCTGCACCGGCCGAGATCCCGCAGACGTAGATGCGTTGCGGGTCAATGGGATGTGTTTTCAGGATCTCCTGGATCAGGGAGACCACCAATGCGACGTCACCTTCTCCCTTCTGGGCGTCCTGTGCGTACCATCGCCAGCATCGGTGCGGATGGGCACGCAAGGATTGTTCGGGATACAGGACGGCAAAGCCGTGCTTTGCTGCGTGCGCATTCATCCTGGTTCCTTGCGCAAAGTCGGCTGCATTTTGTTGGCAGCCGTGGAGCATCACGATCAAGGGCAGCTCTGAAGGAGTGGGCTTGGGCAGGCAGAGGCGATACTGCAGTGAATGGGTGGTGGCGGGGACGTGATGGACTGCGGAGGTGACCGTGACTTCGGATGTGGATGCGCTGGCTGCACGGGGAGCGGTCTTGGGCTTGCGTATGGATGAGGTTTTGCTGCGGGGTGAAGCGGGCGAAAGAAAATCGAGAAATTGTTTGCGCTGTACTTTCCCGGCTTTTTTTATTGCCGATAGCCACAGGCGGCTCAGTTTTTTCATCAGGATGACGCCAGGTGGACGATGGGTTTCGTTTGACCGTTGTGCCTGCAAGCAGGTTCTCTTGCGAGAGCCAGAGCAGTCGCTGCGGGCCATGTCCGAAACGACAGTCGCAAGCCTGGGCGCTCCGGAGGCGGAATGGTCGACTCGTCCGTTGCTCAGGGACATATCATGTTCTTGCCAATTTTTTTGGGATTGGTATTACACAGAAGCTGGGGTTGCGGCATTGAATGCAATTTCGATTCCGCAAAATATCGCCCTATCTGCATGACAAAATCCAAGGAGAGATGGCGGATGCGAGCGCCATCATGGGATTACCGCCAAGGATGGTGAGCTGAACTGTTCTCTGCCGTATCGGCCTCAGGACTAAAAGACTGCAAGGAACCCGCGAGATTGCGCAATTCGTCCAGCAAGCGGGTCGCTGGTGTGGGCAGTATCCCTTGGCGGCGTCGAAATGCCATCAAGGTCCGTGGGGCTTTCAGTCCCTCCACCGGCAGCGCATCAATCAGGCCGGCCTTGCGTTCCGTATCGAACATCGGGCCAGACATCCAGCCCACGAATCCACAGCGTGCTACCAGGCTCTTGAGTACCGTGACGGAACGCGATTCCACTGCGATCTCAGGCATCGGTAACCCAGCCTTCGCAAACGTTTCCTTCAAGTGCAGATAAGGTCCTGTGCCAGCAGGAGTCAATGCCCATCGCAGCTCAAGGGTTTCGGCCAGGCTGATCTTGTCTTTGCCCCGCAAGGGATGATCGTTTCCTGCCACCACGTAGCTCAGATCTGTCCAGCAGCAGTCCGCGATCGCTGCCACACCATCCGTTTCCATGCCCGACGTTCCCAGTGCCAGGTCGATCTCGTGGGTCAGCAAGCCCTCTGCCAGACGATCCCAAACGCCTTCGATGATTTCCACGCGCAGGTTGGGCCATTTTTCTAGTACACCGGCCATGACTGCAGACTGCAAGTCGTTCTCGTAATAAATTGGGGAGCAGGTTAGAGGAGCACCAAGACGGAGTTAAGTCGCTTGTTAGGGCTTGTAGTCTTTACGAATTTGAATGGCCTCTTCAATCCACGCCTCAATGTTTGCTTGAATGGAGGCATAGACGGCTTTACTGTCTGCGCCAGAAGGGGTCTTCAGCTTGGCGTACTTCGATAGTTTTTCTGTTCCCTTTTTTACAGTAACTTCGTCGAAGGGATTTTTTCCGGCGGTCGATGACTTCTGATTGCTATCAAGGAGGTCGTTAATGCGGATTCCCAAGACGCCCTTGCCTGCGTTCCAACCTTTCGCGATTTCTGTAAGAACCCACGGGCGGGTCGCCGTCTCTGAGCCGACGAGAACAACTACGCAGGATTTTCCTTCCAAATTGTCGTCAATCCATTTTTCGATTTCTGCAGCGCCCTTCTTTTTAACTTCCTCCCACGCATTTGGGGTGTACAGGCTTTGTCCTTCTACTGATCCCATATTGCGTACTTGCTGGGTTCGCCAGTAATCATTGGAGAAATGGAAGCTGAAGAAAACCTTTCTTGCCATTGCAATGCTCCTGAGTATCGATGCCAGTCGGCATTCTTAGGTGTGGGAAAAGGAGTTACGGGTTTCTGAGGTAAGCGGGTCACCAATTCAATTGACATTGCGAATTCTGATAGCCTCTTCAATCCAAATTCCGATGTTGGCGGCAATGTGCGCGTAGACCATCTTGCTGTCGGTGAACGGCGGGTCATATGCTTTGACGACAGCGCTCATATTGGTTTTGCCGCTATTCAGCGTGAAGTTACTAAATGGGTTGGCGCCTTTTTTAGCTTGATTTCCACTGGAGTCTTTGAGGTTGTGGATATAGATGCCCAGAATTCCCTTGCCATCTCTCCAGGTCTTTTGAATTTCGTAGTTAATCCACTTTCTACCAGCAGTCTCAGGCCCGATGAGGAGGATGGTGCAAGTGCGACCTTCTAGTTGTCCGTCAATCCAACGCTGAATGGCGGCATCGCCGCCCTTAGTTATGGTTTCCCAATCGTTATCTTTTGCGGCCTGATTTTCCTCGATGGTCCCGATGCCTCGGACCTGAGAGACACGCCATGAGTCGCGTTGAAAATGGAAGCTATAAAAGACTTTGCGAGCCATTGATACTCCTGTCGTTGTTTTGGTTGGATGCTAGGGTTGGATTAACGGTCGAACCATATGGCGCCTAGTCGCGGGAAATTTTTCAGCAGCTGCCATTGCTTGTCTCGCTTTACGTATGTAATTTCCTGCCCCGTATTGGCGACCATATGTTTATTTACTGTCGGATACAGCGAGAGTGTTGATTTGCTCGCGGATTTGACCCTCTCCATTTGACCCACCTTCCACCGTCTACCAAAGGCGGCCACACGGTCGTACGACCCCTCATATCCCAGTTCTCTCAGATCCAAGAACATCTG
>Ga0182006_1000717_pt1 | contig 22942 bp, 24 predicted proteins | sample Sormic07211104_1_FD_123022 | JGI IMG/M metagenome (GOLD analysis project Ga0182006, IMG submission 123022) | Rhizosphere microbial communities from Sorghum bicolor, Mead, Nebraska, USA - 072115-104_1 MetaG | ecosystem: Host-associated > Plants > Roots > Rhizosphere | place: USA: Nebraska...
CGCTCTTCGATATGTTTGCGGTAGGCTTCAAGCACAGTTATTACCCTCATCAGTGGTCCCAAATGGGTGTCCGGGACGCTCATCCCGAAATTGCCGTACTCATGCACCGCACGACGTTGTGGGTCGTTTGGCCAGAATTACCGGCAATTCCTTACAGAAGCTGCTTTCAAAGTTTTACGCCTGCAGAACGGGGAGCTGATGAGGGTTGGCGTTGGGCTTTTCCCCGCTGGAAAAACCCTTCGCCAACACCGCTCTGAAGGAACGACTGTGCTCGTGACGCTTTGAAAACAGCTTCTTAACGGACATTGGCGCCTTAAAAGGCTGGCTGATTCTACGGCAAAAAAATTTGAAAGGTAAGTTAGGTCCAAAACTTTGAGGGGTGATGAATGTTAGACAAAGGGCTAACATGCCGACCTGTTCTGCTTTCCCGTGTTTTGTCTACCTATGCCCAATCAGACCATCAAGACCCCCTGCGTCGGCCTCTGCTCCACTGTTTACGGTGATTTGGTGTGCCGTGGCTGCAAGCGTTTCCATCACGAAGTGATCCACTGGAACGGTTACAACGAGGAAGAAAAACGCGCGGTGTGGTTGCGGCTTGAGCAGCTGTTGTCGCAGGTGATGGCTGCCAAGGTAGAAATTTTCGATCCCGCGCTGCTGAGAATGCAGCTGGAACAGCGCAAGATCCGCTTTGTGCCGCATCAGTCGGAGTATTGCTGGGCTTATCAGTTGATCGCCCGGGGCGCGCGGGTCATCAATAATCTGGAAGCCTACGGAATGGTGCTGCTGCCGGAGTTCCGCGACTGGAACCTGCCGGAATTGCGCGATGCCATTGATCGGGAATTTTTCCTGCTCTCGGAAGCGCATTACCAGCGCTACATTGCGCCGGGGTTTCTCAAGGACGCCTTCGGCGGATAGCCTTTGAAGGCAAAAGATCGCAGCCTCGTTTCACTCGACAGCTCCTACAGGGAAACACGATCCATGTAGGAGCTGTCGAGTGAAACGAGGCTGCGATCTCTTGATCTTGCTCAATGCCGGGTCACGATCTCTTCCAGATGATCCATGATCTCGTCCGGCTTGAGCACCAGCACATCGCTTTCCAGCGCATCGAGCACCACTTCCGCCGTATTGCCGATCAACGCCCCGGACAACCCGGTCCGCGCCACCGTGCCGATCACCGTCACGGAGGCCCCCAGCTTATGGGCCATGAATGGAATCAATACATCCGCCGGGCCTTCCTCGATGTGCAGGTGGTCGTCGTCGATGTCGAACTCGGCCTGGAACGCCTGGCACTGCTCGCGGTAACGGGCCTCGATGGTTTCCTTGAGCTGCATCGTCGGGTCGGCCGCCGACAGCATCGGCGACGGATGGGCGCTGATGACATGCAAGTGGGCTTTGGCCAGGCTGGCAATGTCGTAGCCATGATCGATGATGCTGGCATGCAAGGTGCGGTGTTCGCCGTCCATGTTGCCGACATCGATGGCCGCCAGGATCACTCCACCGGTCCAGGGTTTGGCGGTTTTCACCAGCAGCACCGGAGTCGGGCAGTAGCGCAGCAGTTTCCAGTCCGCCGGAGTCAGCAGGGCCTTTTTCAGTGGGCTGTCGGGATAATGCTGCTTGACCACCAGCCCGCAACCTTCAGCCTGCTGCACATCGATAATGGTGTCGTGCAGGCTTTCGTTCCAGGCTTGCTCGGTGGTGACGTTGTACCCGTCCGCCAGCAGAGCCGCCTTGAGCACGCCGAGCATCGCGCTGTGATCATGCTTTTTATCGCAGACCAGCAGGTGCAGATGAGCCTGGGTCACGCCAGCGATCAATTTGGCCCGTTTGAGCGCCAGGCTTTCCGAGTGTTCGGGTTCGATGACCACCAGAATGCTGCGAATGGCTTGCATGATCGGGATCTCCAGGAAGGTAAAAACACTGCGTTGGACAACTATAGTTGCTGGTCGGGCATTCGCGACTTGATGCATATCAACGGTGGCGACTGGTGGTCTGTCGGCAGGCCGGTATAATCGGCGCCCTTCGTTTTGAACCTTTTATCCGTGAGCCCCATGATCCTTCCCGAAATTCACGAGTTCCTCGGCTGCCGCACGCCCGACGGTTGGGTCCAGGCCGCGCTGGCCGATCAGGAAACGCTGCTGATCGACCACAAAAACTGCGAATTCAAGGCGGCCAGCACGGCGTTGAGCCTGATTGCCAAGTATCACTCCCACGTCGATCTGATCAACCTGATGTCGCGTCTGGCCCGGGAAGAGCTGGTGCACCACGAGCAGGTCATGCGCCTGATGAAAAGGCGCAAGATTGAACTGCGCCAGCTGTCCGCCGGGCGTTACGCCTCGGGGCTGCGCAAAGTGGTGCGCAGCCACGAGCCGGTGAAACTGGTGGATACGCTGGTGGTCGGCGCGTTCATCGAAGCCCGCAGTTGCGAGCGTTTCGAGGCGTTGGTGCCGCATCTGGATGAGGAGCTGGGCAAGTTCTATTTCGGCCTGCTGAAAAGCGAGGCCCGGCATTTCCAGGGGTATCTGAAACTGGCCTATCAATACGGTGACGCCAAGGACATCGCCCAGGTGATCGACAAGGTGCGCGACGCCGAACAGGCGTTGATCGAGTCGCCGGATGTGGAGTTCAGGTTTCACAGTGGTGTGCCGGTCGCGGCGTGAAAACGTGTCATCTTCAATAATTGTAAAAAACTCTTAAAAGAATGAAACATCGCCAAAAACCGGCTCTCGTGGCCGGTTTTTGCTGTCTGCGATAACCGTCCCTTCACCGATTGGCGCCATAATGCCGGCCATTTCATTCAAGGGTTGGCAGACGGTCATCATGGAGAGTCTGGGTTTTGGCAAAGTATTGCTGGTGGAAGACGACGAGAAGCTCGCCGGGCTGATTGCGCATTTCCTGTCCCAACACGGTTTTGAAGTCCGCGAGGTGCACCGCGGAGACCTCGCGGTAGCCGCTTTCCTTGAATTCAAACCGAAAATCGTCGTACTCGACCTGATGTTGCCGGGCCAGAGCGGCCTGCACGTGTGCCGCGAAATCCGCAGCGTATCCGACGCCCCCATCGTCATTCTCACCGCCAAGGAAGACGACCTCGATCACATTCTCGGCTTGGAATCCGGTGCCGACGACTACGTGATCAAACCCATCAAGCCCCCCGTGCTGCTCGCTCGTCTGCGTGCCTTGCAACGCCGTCAGATGCCGGACAGCAGTGTGTGCAGCTCACTGGAATTCGGCCATCTGAGCATCGATCGCAGTTGCCGCGAAGTGCGCCTGGCGGGCGAGGGCATCGAGCTCACCACCATGGAATTCGAACTGCTGTGGTTGCTGGCCAGCGCTGCCGGCAAGACGCTGTCCCGCGACGACATCCTCAACCGCATGCGCGGTATCGCCTTCGACGGCCTCAACCGCAGCGTCGACGTGTACATCAGCAAACTGCGCGGCAAGCTCAAGGACAACCCGCGCGAACCGGTGTGCATCAAGACCGTGTGGGGCAAGGGTTATCTGTTCAATCCGTTTGCGTGGGAGCTGTAAATGCTGCGGTTATTTTTGGGACTGTTTCTGGTGATGACGGTTGGCCTGGTACTGGGGCTGCAAACCGTCGAGCGCACGTTCGATGCGCTGCTCGACGGTCAGATGCGCAGCTACAACCAAGAGGCGGTGCGTGGTCAGGCCTGGTCGCTGGTCGAGCAATTGCGCGGCCTGGACAGTCCGGCCCGGGAGCGACAGCTGGAAGCCATACGCCCTCACTACGGTTTGGGCCTGGCTCTGGTCGAGACCGATCAATTGTCTCTGACCGATCAGGAACAAGCCGAGTTGGCCCAGGGCCTGCTGGTGATGCGCGACAAGTACACGCAGTTCATCTCGCGCATTGACGACGGTTCGCAACTGCTCAGCATCAAGCTGCCGGCCGAGCCGAGTCTGATGCCGTTCTACATTGCCGCGGCCTATCTGATGATCGCGGTGATGATCGGTTTTGTATTGTTTTTCTGGGTGCGCCCGCACTGGCGCGATCTGGAGACACTGCGCCTGGCCGCCGAACGCTTTGGCGATAACGACCTGTCGGCGCGCATCCAGCTGTCCAAGCGCTCGAACATTCGTGACCTGGCCGAACACTTCAACCTGATGGCCGCGCGCATCGAGGGGCTGATCGCCAACCAGCGCGAGCTGACCAACGCGGTGTCCCATGAGCTGCGCACACCCATCGCGCGGTTGTCGTTCGAACTCGACCAACTCAAGCAACAGCCCGACCCAACCCAGAGCCGCGAGTTGATCGCCGACATGTACGCCGACCTCGGCGAGCTGGAAGAAATGGTTTCCGAGTTGCTGACGTACGCCAGCCTTGAACGCGGTGCTACGGTGATTACCCGGGAGAACATTCAGGCCAGCCATTGGTTAGACAGCGTGGTGGGCAGCGTGACGCTGGAGGCTGAAGCCGCCGGGGTGCAATTGCTGATTGTCGAATGTCAGGTTGACGAAGTTCGTATCGAACCGCGCTTCATGGCCCGGGCAGTGATCAATTTGCTGCGCAATGCCATTCGTTATGCCGACCAGAGGGTAGAGGTGTCGTTGGTGCGCACCGGTGATCACTACGAGGTGCAGGTCAATGATGATGGGCCGGGCGTGCCGCTGGACGGGCGGGAGAAAATCTTCGAACCGTTCTCGCGCCTCGATGCCAGCCGCGACCGCCGCACCGGTGGTTTCGGCCTGGGCCTGGCGCTGGTGCGGCGGGTGTCTCAATCCCATGGCGGGCAAGTGGAAGTGGCGGATTCGCAGTGGGGTGGGGCGTCGTTTCGCATGACCTGGGCGCATCTGGATTAGCGGCTCAAGCCCAGGCGTTCATGCCACTGGGCAATGGACTCTACGGGGTAGACCTCGAATTGCTGGTCCCCCGGATGCACCTCGACTTCCACCCACGGCGCCTTGGAGCCGAGCATCAGGTGCGTGTGCTCGGGCGGCACCGGCAACGGGGTGTCGATGGCCGAGGAAAACGGGTGAATCAGCTCCGGCCATTCAGGGCTGAACAGCCATAATCCCGAGCCGCACCGGGAACAGAAATGCCGCTCGGCGGTGCTGCGCCGGGCGCGCTTATCGCCTTCGTCCTTGAGCCGCGCATGGTAAATCGAGATGTGCTTGCGACCACGCACCTTGAGGCTCTGGGCGTCGCCCGCCAGGTTGATCGCATAACCGCCACCGCCCTGGGTCTTGCGACAGATGGAGCAGTAGCAACGCTGATAAGGGTAGGGGTGGGCGCTGGTCAGGCTGAACGACACCGCGCCGCAATGGCAGGAGCCTTCGAGCTGCATGGGAGCCTCCGACGGGGTTGGGATGACTCAAGACAGACTAGACCGTAAGCGTTTCTGCACTTGAATTTATGCCTGCGTTGTCGCGGTCTACCGGTTAGGCACCCGCCACAAATACCACGACGCCACCGTCCTATAAGGGCTCCATGCCAGCCCGATATCAATCATCTGCTTGCGACTCGGCTGTTGTTCCAGCCCCTTCAACCGGCGATAACCCTCTCGCACTCCAAAGTCATCGGCCGGCAAAACGTCCGGGCGCTCCAGGCTGTAGATCAGCAGCATCTCCGCGGTCCAGCGGCCCACTCCGCGCAAGGTGATCAAACGCTCGATCAATGCTTCATCGTCCATCGCCAGCGCCGTGGCGTAGTCCGGCACCACGCCGTCCAGAGCCGCCTGGGCGATGCCCTGAATGGTCGCGATCTTACTGGCGGAGAACCCGCAACCGCGCATCTGCTCGAAGTCAGTCGCCAGGATCTGCTCGGGTCTGGGGAAGGTGTTCGCGGGAAACAACGCCAGTAGCCGACCGACAATCGCATCGCCGGCCTTTGCATGTAGTTGCTGATAGGCAATCGCCCGCACCAGCGATTCATAAGGATCGCGCGCCGCATGGGGTTGATGCAGGCAGGGGCCGATGGCGCTGATGTGGCGCTGCCAGTCGGTATCGAGGGCCGAGAGAAATTCGCTGGCCAGTTGATAGGTGTCGGGCATGGAGCATCCTGAGGGGCGGGTGGCTGCGGGAAGACTAGTCGTCTCCCCGCAGCGCCGCACTCCATTGCTTGCGGTCAAACTTTGCCGGTCGGGGCCAGCAGGGCGTTCACTTGGCTGTAGGTGAAGGCCTTGAGGTGACTGCTGTCGAGCGTGCCGGTTTGCAGAAAGCTTTTGGCCAGGCCGGCCATGGCGCCGTAGAGGAATTCGGCGATGCCCGAGCCGGCGCTCAAACGGCGCACGCCAAGGGCTTGCAGTTCTTCAGGAGAAGGCAGGCCCGGGAAGCCGAGCACGTTCAGCGGCAGCGTCGTGCCGTGGCACAGGGCGTCGATCTCGTACGCCGCCGTGACGCCAGCGGCGAACAGTCCGTCGGCACCGGCCGCCTGATACAACGCGGCGCGTTTGAGCGTCTCGGCGACGCGATCTTCGGCCGGCACCAGGCCCCTGAGGTACACGTCAGTGCGGGCATTGATGAATAGCTTCACATCCCGGCGATTGGCAACCTGGCGCGCGATTTCGATCTTGCGGGCCAGCAGGTCGGGCGAGGCAGCACCGTCCTCGATATTGATCCCCACGGCACCGGCGGCGATCACCGCGTCGACCACTTGCGCAACTCGGTCCAGGTCATCGGAATAACCCGCCTCAATGTCCACGCTCAACGGTACGCTGATGACCCGGGCGATGGATTCGACGGTGGAAACCAGCCGCTCAAGCGGCAAGGTGTTGCCATCCGGATAACCATGCACCCAGGCCACCGCTGCGCTGCTGGTGGCCACGGCTTTGCTGCCCAGCTGTTCCACCAGTCGCGCCCCGGTGGCGTCGGCGACGTTGGTCAGAATCAACAGCCCGCTCTGGTGCAGTTGATGGAATTGAGTGTCGAGTGTGTCCATTGAATGTCCCTCCTTATGACTTTTTATTGAAAAACAATGGAGTGATCAGAATGCCAGTTGTTGGGTGATTTGCACCGCGGCGCTTTCCAGCCTGAGCAGAAACGCTTTACGCGGTTGTCCACCACCATAGCCGGTCAACGAGCCGTCTGCGCCGATCACCCGATGACAGGGCAGCACAATCGCCAGACGGTTTTGCCCGTTGGCCATGCCCACGGCGCGACTGGCGCCGGGCTTGCCCAGTTGCGCGGCAATCGCGCCATAGGTGCTGGTCTGGCCGTAGGGGATCTTCATCAATTCGCTCCACACCTGCTTGGCGAACGCGCTGCCGGGCAGGTGCAGGGGCACGTTGAATTCGCTCCGTTTGCCGGCGAAGTATTGCGCCAGTTCCTCTTCGATCTGCTGCAAATGCCCGTTGTGTCCGGGGGCCACGGCGTAGCCATAATGGTTCTGCAGTTCTTCGATTTCCTTGGTCAATGCCGGTCGGTCGAGAAACTCCAATAGCACCAGCCCACGCCGTTCGGCCATGGCGATCATCGGTCCCAGTGGCGTGGTCAATCGGGTGAACAGCAGCGGCTCGCTGTGGGCGGCGCGACCGGGGGTGATGTGGAATGACTTTTGAAACGCATCGCGAAAACCGCTCAGGGATTCATAGCCGGAATCGAACGCCGCGTTGTCGATGGAGTCGCCCTGTTTGATGCCACCGAGGGCGATGCCCAGGCGTCGGCTGCGCAACCAGGCATGAAAGGTCATGCCGAAATGCTGCTTGAACCAGCGCCGCAGTTTCAGCGGCTCGATGCCCTCGGCGAGCAATTGGGCATCGGTCCAGCGCTGGTCGGGGTCGGCGTCGACGGATTTCAGCAGTCGTTGCACCCAGTCCGGCGCAATGGCCGCGGCGTCCAGCGGCTTGCACCGCAGGCAGGCCCGATAACCCGCCGACATCGCCTCATCGGCATGGGCGAAGAACTCGACGTTTTCCGGCTTCGGCTTGCGCGCCGTGCAACTGGGGCGGCAGAAGATGCCGGTGGTTTTGACCGCGGTAAAGAACACCCCCTCGTAGGCGGTGTCGCGTTCGAGCATGGCGCGAACCATCTCGGCGTGGGGCGGAAGCACAGCGTTTTGTAGGTTCATGGGCTGAGCATAAGCCGCGTTGCCTGGCGCCTCCACCGGAAAATCGACAGAGAATTTTTGTACCCTGAGCTACAGTCATCGGGTCACCGGCAATGCTGTAAACGATATTTTCAGGAATCCATCCCAATGCAAGCATTCACGATTAAGCACATCGATCATATCGTCCTGCGCGTCGAGGACCTCGAACGCAGCATCGCGTTTTACGGCGAGGTACTTGGCGCCGAACTGGTCAAGCGCCGCGACGATCTGGGCCTGGTGCATTTGCGTGCGGGCACCTCGATGATCGACCTCGTCGATATCCAGGGCGAGCTCGGCCGCACGGGCGGGGCTGCCGCTGGTCGCGAACGGCGCAACGTCGACCACTTCTGCCTGCGCATCGAACCGTTTGACGAGGAAGCGCTGGTCAGTCACTTGCAGTCCTTCGGCCTGAAACCCGAGAAAGCTGCGGTGCGTTTTGGTGCCGAAGGCAACGGGCTGTCGATCTATTGCTTCGATCCGGACGGCAACCAGGTCGAACTGAAAGGACCGTCCCAAGCGTAAAGGTCAGGCCCGTTTCGCCATCAACAGCACAGAAGCTGCCGCCGACAGCAACCCCGCGCAGCAACGGTTGAACATCCGCTTGCCCCGCGGTTCGGCGAACCAGCGGCGCATGTGCAGGCCCATGTAGGCGTAGGCGCTGATGGCAATCCATTCCAGCAGCAGGAACAACGCGCCGAGCACCGCGAATTGCGGTGCCACCGCCTGGGTCGGGTCGACGAACTGCGGCAGGAAGGCGGTGAACAGCAAAATGGCCTTGGGATTACCCGCTGCCACCAGAAACTCCTGCCGCGCCAGGGCCAGGATCCCCACCGGCGTGCCGGTGATGTGCTGCTCGGCCTCGGGATTGGCACGCCACAGTTGCCACGCCAGGTACAACAGGTAAGCGGCACCGATGATCTTGATCGCGTAGAACAGCCATTCCGAGGTTTTCAGCACCACCGACAATCCGGCGGCGGCCAGGCCAATCATCCCGGCAAACGCCAGCAAACGCCCGACGCCGGCCACACAGGCGCGACGATAGCCATAACGGGTGGCGTTGCTGACCGACAACAGATTGTTTGGGCCGGGGGCCATGTTCAGGGCGAAGCAGGCCGGCAAAAACAGGAGGAGGGTGGCGAGGTCCATGAACGGGGCTCCAGGAACGAGAGCGGTATTTTTATCACGAAGGGGTAGTGTCCTAGCCTATACAGCGGTGGATGCAAATAGCCGTACAGAGAAAAACACGGGAGGAAAAACACGGGACAGACCACGATTGTTCGGCATCTGCCTTGAATTGTGGTCTGTCCCTTTTTGCGCTACGCCGGACGCGGTGCTTCTACGGGCGGGGTGCCGTCGTGGAACATTGTCTTCAGTTGAGCACGCAGTTCTGGTGAATCGGTGTGCTTGTGAACACTGACCGCATGCTGTGCCGCGGCCTCCAGCAGTTCGTTTTCAGAGTCTGCGGACAGGGCGACCGAGCATTTGGACGCGCTTGGGAACTCGCGGCAGTCGATGTATTTACGCGCCATGATCTTCTCCTCCCTACGATGAAGGCAGGCTGTGGCCTGCGTGAACGATCACTCGACGCGCCCCGCATCGAGTGTGCCGACTCTTGAAGTATAGGCCCGCCATAAGGTCCCTCGTGACAGTCTTGCAACCTACAGGAAGTGACATGCGTCGCGGGACAGGCAAGGGTTGTTTTCTTCAATACAGCATTCCCCTGGCTCTTTACCTTGACCCCTGGTTCAACTGAATTGAAGAAGGTATGCAATGAGTCTGATTCTTTCCATGGCGGCGTTTGCCTTGGTCGCTTCCATTACACCGGGGCCGGTGAACATTGTGGCGTTGAGTTCGGGGGCGCAGTTCGGTTTTCGCGCCAGTCAGCGACATGTCGCCGGAGCAACGCTGGGTTTCGTTTTATTGCTGGTATTGATGGGATTGGGGTTGCATGAGGTATTGCGGCTGTGGCCGGCGTTGACGCAGGTGGTGCAACTGGCGGGTGTTGCGTTTCTGTTGTTCATGGCCTGGAAACTGGCGGCGGACGATGGTCGCATTGATGCGGATAAATCGCGCCGGGCGCCGTCGATGTTATATGGCGCGATGATGCAATGGCTCAATCCGAAAGCCTGGCTGGCCTGTGTAGCGGGCATGGGCGCGTTCGTCGCGGACGGTGAGGCGCGGCTGGTCTGGCAGTTTGCGGCGGTGTATCTGGTGATCTGCTATGTGTCTGTCGGCTGTTGGGCGTATGCCGGGACATGCCTGCAGGGTTATCTGAATAATCCTGTAGGCATGCGATGGTTCAACCGGCTCATGGCATTGTTGCTAGGGCTGAGTGCGGTGTATTTGTTGCTTTCCTAAGCAACATACCCTCAGTCATTCACCTTAATCGAGTCCGTGCAGCAAACTGAACTCTTGTTTTGTCAGCGGTGTGAACCGGTTGTTTCGAAGCTGGCTGATGGCATACAGGGCACGACCCGTACGGCCATTACCGTCGCCTAGACCGTGGAAACCTACGACGGTCGCCAGCAACTGTTTGTCGAAATGCTCATGACCGGAGTTCAGTGTTTTCAGATGTTGTTCCATCGCGGCGAATCCACTGATGTTGCTAGCGTATTTCTTGTCATTGACGCCCACGCGTACGACGTCCGAGGTGGCTGGCGCGATACGGGCATGCAGCTGTTTGATCACGGTCGGATCAGTCAGTGTTTTTTGATTGCCGGCGTACTCGCGCAGTACCGCAACGATGCTGTCGAGGTCGTTGCCAGGGGAGGTAGAACCATTGACGATCCAGGCGCCGGCCCTTTGCGAGTTATCGGTAAAGCCCATTGGATTGAAGGCTGATTCTGGCATGACCTGATTAAACGGTACCTTGCCCAGGTCTTGCTGTAATACGTTTTGTTGGTAATTCTTCATGTAGGTGACGTTTTTCGCTTCGACCTGGGCAAAGGTTGCCAGTGTATCGGCGTAACCTTGAGCACCGGATGCGGAGCGGGCGCTGGTGTAGCTGTATTGAGCTTTTTCCAGGACTGCCTTGAAAAGATCTTCAACAGGCGTTCGACCGATCAATCCCTGCAGATCTTGCGCTTGCTTGAGTCCGAGCGCCGATTCAACAAGCGCATTGTTGAACAGATGCTCCAGTTCGGACGGCAGAGCGCCATCTGGCAGTCGACTGTTCTTGTTGCCCAGGCGGGTCACAATCTGTTCAACGGTTTGAATGCTGTCGTCCTTGAACAGCGCTCGACCATGGGCAACCGTGTCCAGCGACATTCGAATCCGGGGGCCTGCGCCGGTATGGTTGATGGCCCGGAGCAGATCATAGCTGTTCGCGCCCGTCAGATAGCGCAACTGCCGCCGAGCCAGATACGGGGTGGAGAGCGCATGAGCGCCTAGTTTTTTCACGCCCCGGGCCAATAGTTTTCCGCCACCCTTGAGCAGTTGAGGCACTCCGTCAATGGGGTTGAAAAGGCTGATGATAGTACTGCCAACAACTTTGGACGTGGAAAGGAGTTTGGAGACCAGGGTCGTGGCCTTGGCGCTGATAGCGGTAACTTTAATGCCGACGACGGCAAAGGAAACAGCGAGGGCCGCCGCGTCCATGACACAGCCGTGAATAGCGCGGTTTTGTCGGGCAGGAACCCCCGAGGAAAGCTCCTCGACGCATTCCTTGAACGGAATGATCAGGTTCAGAATGAATGTGAAGATGGCGTCGGTCTTTTCAATCGCTTTTTCACGTTTGGTCTGATCGAGGCCCAGTTGCATCAGTTCATCTACAGTGAAATAGGGGTTCTTTTTTGCAATAAGGTCGCTGATTGCTTCTTTTCGCGTGGAACGAAAGTAGCGGTTCGGCGAGGGGGTGCCTGCACTGGCCGACGATGGGTTGAATTCACCTATCTTGCGGATGAAAAAGGCGGACCGGGAATAGCTGCGGGGGGCCGTGTTCGCTCGATAAGCCTGTATATCCAGACGGCCTTCCAAATGGTGTTTGTGGTTCACAAACGTCGCTACAGCGGACCCACTGGCCATGAAGAGAGGGCGAAACACTTCGCCAAGTTCCTCGCTGTATACGCATTCCGTCCTCATTGGAAACAGTTGATAACAACGAAGCTCTGAATCAAGTACCGCACAAATGAGAACACCATAACGACCCGTCTTCCCAGGGATGGGCGTCGCTGGTCTTACTACGCCCGTCGGGTTGGGAATATTGGTAAATCGGGTGGTGGTGTATTCCTGAACACAATAGATACCCAGGTGGCCGTCCTCGATGAACGACCTGTCCGTCGGGCTTAGTTGCGAAAAGGTGACGTTGATAATGGCCGACAATGCTTCGGTCATTGAGTTGTGATGATTGTGGACCGCTTGCTGAAATAAATCCGCAACGGGGTACATGTCAGCCAGATCAGGAAAGGACTCGTAAATGCTGGTGCCTTTGGCTCGATCCCAATCCCGGGTGTGAAGCTCATCGCCCAGGTAAAGATCGACAACCGATACTCGCCTTCCCGCGCCGCCGCCCGTTCCGCGATGTTTGACCAACAGTTCCTCGGGGTCACAATCCGGCACTTGGGATTTCAGTTCTTTAAGCGCGAGCGCCTTGCGATGGGGCAGCGGTTTGCCCAGATCAATCAAGGCGCTCGTCATCATGTCCGCATGTTGCTTGTACTCATCCATCGCCACCGTAACGGCTTGCTGATTGAGGTTGCCCTCTGAATCCCGGGAGATCAGGTCGTTCATCAGCGCCCAAGTGATCACCGGGTCAGCCGAGTGCGCGGCAAACACTGCTTTGAGCTCGGGTGTCAATTGCGATGCGCGGGCGAACCCCAGCAGGTGTTGGTAGGCCATGCTCCGGGAAACACCGGGGGTGATCGCTTCGGCAAAGTGTACGGCCTGGGTGAAGACGACCCACGCCGGTGTGCCGATACGCAGATTGGACGGCAGTTCATCGGCAAGATATTCCGGCGCCATGCCACCCAGGACCCATTCCGCGACGAGCGGGGCAATCATGGCGTCGAGCTTGAGTTGGCTGACCAGATGCTGTTCAAGTTGCGTGCGGACCGCTGAGGGGGAAAGCAGCAAATGACGTTTCGAGTAGAGGTCAAAACCTGCAAACGAGGTATTGGCGCTGTCCAGTTCCGGATCAAGGTCAAGCAGCATCACCGCAATCATCAGCTGTTCGATGAACTGCTCGGTGGGCTTGGGGCCGTTTTCATCAGCGAACCAGCCTAATGCCGTCATGAACGCATGCCCATTATTCGCGCTCGACACTGCAATATCGATCAGCCGTGTCAGACGGTAACCTTGGCTGGTGGGCAGTTTGTCGGCGGAAAAGCTTTCAAGTTTCAGCGCATGGCCATAAAGCGAAACCAAAGGAAGTTCGCCTCCGGTTTCTTCCTCGATCACATCGCGAATGAGGGCGCGATTTTTCTCCGTGAGTTCGAACGGTGAGTCTTTGGGAGGGCTCAGCAACTCCCAGTAGTTCCCATAGGGCGACGGTGCTGGAAGGGGGGTGACATTCAGTAAGTCAATTAACTCTTTTGCACTTTCCACGCTGGCCGGAAGTGGCAAGCTGTGAAAACGCAACCACTGACTTATTGTGATTTTTTCGGTGGACGTCACCCATCCGCCAGTCAGCTTGGCACTGCCTGAAAGGAGGCGTAGTTGTTCGTCGATATCGGCAACGCCAGTGAAGTGATGGGCGATGTCGTTACGCTCGGAGAAGAAACTGACAGTGATCAGCTCACCGTTGGCTTCACGGGTACTGATGTTGTCATAGGAATAAAAGAGTTGGCCGCGTTCATTGACATGAAAGATGTTTGTTCGGGAGATGCCTTGTTCGACCGCGATTTTTTTGAAGTCGGGTTGCCGGCTGAGCCTCGCCAGGCAGGTAGTAGCTGGACGATGTAGTTGGGAGAAGTCGGAATTCGGGTCACAGGTAACTGATACACGATCCCACGACCATCCAACGGTTGCCATGACGTCTTCATCGCTGAGGAAGTTGGCGATGGCTTCAATGACTAATTGTTTTTCGCGTTGGTTGCTGGAATGAAAAACGTTGTTGTTCGGCGTGTTCAAGTAAGAAGCTCCATCTTCTGATATTGGGTTGTAGCGTGGGAAGGGAGCTTAAATAAGAGTTTGGAGTGTTGTCATATTAGTTATATGACTTTGTATGAGTTTTACCGGCATGGCTCGTGGGTTTATATTAACTAACCTGTTTTTGACAGGGGCGCATTTCGACATATTAACTTACCCGCGATATTGCCCTGGTGTCGCCGCCAGATGTTGCTTGAACGCCCGCTGAAAATGCGCCTGATCAGCAAATCCGGCCTCCAATGCGACATCGGCGATCAGCCTGCCGCTACGCAGTCGATCCCGGGCGAACTGGATGCGCCGGTTGACCAGAAATGCATGGGGCGTCATGCCGTAATGCTGTTTGAAGGCGCGGATAAGGTAGGACGGCGACAGTTGCGCCGCTTCGCAAATGTCTTCGAGCTTGAGCTGATGCGTGCAGTTATCGCGGATGTAGTCGGCGGCCCGTTCGAGCTTGAAATTGGGTTCGCGCAGCGGTTGATCGACCGGGTTGAGCCGCTGTTGCACCTCGGTGAAAAACTCCACCGCCGCGCTGTGTTTGCGCAGCACGTCTTGCTGCTGATCGATCAACACCTCGTATACGCTCCTCAGGCCGGCGAACAGCTCGAGATCGCGATTGTGGGTGATGGAAAACCGGCGAAACGCCGAATCCTGGCTGAAGCCGAGCTGATGCTGCAAGTCAGTCAGCCAAGGCGTCTCGACGTACAGCATCAGGTACGACCAAGGCTGGTCATCGATCGGATTGCAGGCATGCACATCGCCGGGGTTCATCAACACCACGGTGCCGGCGCTGACCTGAAACTCCGATTGCTCATGGATGTAGGTGCTGCGCCCAGCGGTGATAGCACCGATGGAAAAGTGTTCGTGGGAATGCCGGGCGTAGCAGACCTCGCGGCCGTCGGCGATGGAGCGGGCTTCGATGAAGGGCAGGGCGTCGTCGCGCCAGAAACGCGGGGCTTTGTCTGCATCTTTGGCGACGGTGTGCTTCATCTCGATGTCCTTGGCGGGCCAGTGCCTGAGTGTATTAGCTCTGGCCCGCAAAGGCTCGTTCCAGTTCGGCGATGTCGAGTTTTTTCATTTGCAGCATCGCTTGCATCGCGCGCTGGGACTTGTGCGTATCGGGGTCTTGCATCATGTGCATCAGCGCGATCGGCACGATCTGCCATGACACGCCGAATTTATCCTTGAGCCAGCCACATTGCTGCGCCTGCACAGGCCCACCGGCGGACAGGTTGCCCCAGAAGTGGTCGACTTCCTCCTGATTCTGACAATTGACCTGGAACGACACCGCTTCGTTGAAGGTGAACACTGGCCCGCCATTGAGACCGGTGAAGGTCTGGCCATCAAGCTCGAAGCTGACCGTCATCACCGAACCTTCCGGGCGGCCGTGGATTTCCTGACCGGCCTTGCTGTAATGGGTGATGGCGGTGATTTTCGAGTGATCGAAGATCGAGCAATAGAATTTCGCCGCCGTTTCGGCCTGATCGTCAAACCACAGGCAGGGCGTGATTTTTGGAAAGCGTTGCATGGCGGTTGTCCTCGGCAGATTGAACACACTGGATTATCAGATTAGCCAGTCCGCAGTAGACGGGTGGCGCCGTAGATCGACAAGTCCGTAGCAGCTGCCGAGCTGTCCGAGGCTGCTGCTACGGGACGGGAGCGACCGGTGGTCGATGAACATGGCTTGTGGGTCAAATTGCGCTTAGCTGTAGGGATGACCCAAGGCGCCGCGTAGGTATTTCGCTGCCACAGCGGCGCCCCTTCAGAACACCGTGAGTCTGAGGAAATCAGCCATGCTGACCCTGAATATCAATGGCAAGGACCAGGAACTGGATGTCCCCGCGGACATGCCGTTGCTCTGGGTTCTGCGCGATGTCGCGCACCTGACGGGCACCAAATTCGGTTGCGGCATGGCCCAGTGTGGCGCCTGCACCGTACACGTCGACGGCGCGCCGCTGCGCTCTTGCATCACGCCCGCCACGGCGGTGGCCCACGGGCAGAAAATTCTCACCATCGAAGGCCTGTCCAGCGACGGCTCGCACCCGGTGCAACAAGCCTGGGCCGAACTCGATGTGGTTCAGTGCGGTTATTGCCAGTCCGGGCAGATCATGTCGGCGGCCGCGTTGCTGGCGAAGATCCCCAAGCCTACCGACAGCGACATCGACCAGGCGCTGTCCGGCAACATTTGCCGCTGCGGCACCTACCCAAGAATCCGCGCCGCGGTCAAACGCGCCGCCGAGATCGGGTGAGGCGACGTTGAAGCCACGTTGAAGGGAGTCTGAGCAATGAACAGCATCAACCCTGTTTCGCGTCGCGGTTTTCTCAAGGGCAGTGCCGTGTTGGGAGGCGGTCTGGTGGTGGCGTTTGTCATTCCTGGCGGCCATCGCTTCGCCTTCGGTGCCGAGAATCAAGGAGAGGTGTTCGCGCCCAATGCCTTTTTACGCATCGGCAACGACAACAGCGTCATTGTGCTGCTCGGCCATTCGGAAATGGGCCAGGGCATCTGGACCGGCCTGACCATGTTGATCGCCGAAGAACTGGACGCCGATTGGTCGAAAATTCGCGTCGAACACGCGCCAGCCTCGGCCGCCGAGTATGGCCTGCCGGCGTTTGGCGGGATGCAAATCACCGGCGGTTCGACCTCGACCTGGATGGAGTTCGATCGCTATCGTCAGGCCGGCGCAGCGGCGCGCTTGATGCTGATCGACGCGGCAGCCAAGCGCTTCGACATGGCGCCTTCGCAGATTAGCACCGAATCGGGCGTGGTCATTGCCGGCGACAAACGCGCCACTTACGGCGAACTGGCGGATGACGCCGGCAAGTTGCCGGTGCCGGATCCAGCCTCGATCAAGTTCAAGGAAGCCAAGGACTGGAAGGTCATCGGCAAACCCACCAAGCGCCTCGATACCCCGGAGAAAATCACCGGGCAGGCGAAGTTCGGCATGGACGTGCAATTCGACGGGCTCATGACTGCGGTGGTCGCTCGGCCGCCAGTGTTCGGTGGCAGCGTCAAATCCTTCGAAGGCGCCGAGGCGCTGGCGGTGCCTGGCGTGCACAAAGTGGTGCAGGTGCCCACGGGAGTCGCGGTGATTGCCGATCATTATTGGGCGGCGAAGCTGGGGCGCGATGCGCTGAAGGTTGTATGGGAACCGGGGCCGAACGCCGGGCTCGACAGCCAGCAACTGCTGGAAAGCTTCCGTAAACTCGCCGCCACCCCCGGGACCTCGGTCAGCCAGGCCGGGGACGCGACGGTCATGTTGGGCAGGGCGGCGAAGACTATCGAGGCCGAATACAGCGTGCCGTACCTGGCCCACGCGCCGATGGAACCGCTCAATTGCACGGTGAACATCACCAAGGACAAATGCGAAATCTGGACCGGCACGCAGTTCCAGACCCTGGATCAGATGATTGCGGGGAAGATCACCGGGCTCAAACCCGAACAGGTCGAGATCCACACCCAATTCCTCGGTGGCGGCTTCGGGCGTCGGGCCAACCCGACCTCGGATTTTGTCAGCGAGGCGGTGTACGTCGCCAAAGCGGCAGGCGAACCGGTGAAAACCGTCTGGTCCCGAGAGGATGACATTCGCGGCGGTTACTATCGCTCGGCATTCCTGCATCAGGCACGCATCGGGCTGGACGCCGACGGTATGCCGATCGCCTGGAAGCATATGCTGGTCGGGCAGTCGATCATGGCTGGCACGTCGTTCGAGGCGACCATGGTCAAGGACGGTGTCGACAAAACCTCCGTCGAGGGTGTGGCCGACAGTCCCTATTTTGAGGGGCTGGCCAATCACCTGATCGACTTGCATTCCCCGCAAACCGGCATCAGCGTGCTGTGGTTGCGGTCGGTGGGGCATACCCATACGGCATTCGTCATGGAGTCGTTGATCGATGAGCTGGCAGAGGCGGCCGGCAAGGATCCGGTGGAATACCGACGAACCTTGCTCAAGGCGCATCCACGGCATCTGGGGGTGCTGAATCTGGCGGTGGAGAAAGCCGACTGGAAAGCGCCGTTGCCGGACGGCCACGCATTGGGCGTGGCGGTGCATGAGTCTTTCGGCAGCTACGTCGCCCATGTGGCGGAGGTGTCGCAGGACAACCTGGCGATTCGCGTACACCGGGTGGTGTGTGCGGTGGACTGCGGCATTGCGGTCAACCCGCAGAGCATCGCCGCGCAGATGGAGTCAGGCATCACCTTCGGTCTCGGATTTACCTTGCACAGCAAACTGACGTTCAAGAACGGCCAGGTGCAGCAATCCAATTTTCACGACTATCAGGTGTTGCGCCTGAACGAAATGCCCGTGGTCGAAGTGCATATCGTCCCCAGCACCGACAAACCCGGCGGCATCGGCGAGGTTGGTGTACCGCCCGTGGCGCCGGCCGTGGCGAACGCGGTGTTTGCCCTGACCGGGCAGCGTCTGCGGGAACTGCCGCTGCAATTGTCGGGGGTGTGACATGAAACGACATCTGTTGCTGGGCGCGGTGGTGTTGATCGGGCTGACTGGCTATGCCTCGGACCTGTTCGCTGATGATAAAGAGGCGCTGAAGGCGTTTGACACGGTACAGAAGGTGTTCCAGAGCCCGCGCTGTCAGAACTGCCATATCCCCGGCGATTCGCCTTTACAGTTCGACGCCGGCAATCCTCACGCGATGAGGGTGGTTCGCGGGATGGATGGCAAAGGGGCGGCCGGTCTGCCGTGTGCCAGTTGCCATGCCGACAGCAATCCGCCCGCCAGTTATGGGCCTCACACACCGCCTGGAGCGCCGCATTGGAGCCTGCCGCCAGCCGCGCACAAAATGGCCTGGATCGGCCTGCCGCCCGACAGGTTGTGCGCAATGATCAAGGATCGTTCCAGTAATGGCGATCGTGATTTTGCGGCACTGATCAAACATGTCAGCGAGGACAAACTGGTGCTCTGGGGCTGGCATCCAGGTGAGGGACGGACGCCGGTGCCGGTGCCCCACGACATTTTCGTCACCCAGTTCAAACTCTGGGCGGACGCTGGAGGGCCGTGTCCGGTGGCGGGTAGCTGACCAGCGGCGCGTTTATAGGGAGTCAAACCGGGTGTGAACGACTCTAACGTTTATATCCATCAAGGGAGTGAGTAATGCTAACCCCAGAAAAACCGCTCAAACCCGGCGTGGGCACGCCGAACGTCCTCGACGGCGCCGTGCAGGACCGCGATGTACTGCGCGACCTGGCGCGCAAGGCCGAGCAAGAACTGATGGGCGTGCAGATGGCGAGCATGGATGAGTTGACGCTGCTGTCCAATCGTCATGGCTTCGAGGCTCTGGCCCAATTGGCGCTGGAGGCTTGTCGGCAGTTGGGCCAACCTGCGACCCTGTTGTTTTTCGACCTTGACGACTTCAAGCGCATCAACCGGTTGTATGGGCGTGCCGAGGGCGACAACGCCCTGAAAACCTTTGCCGACGTGCTGCGCATCGCTTTTCGTGAAAGCGATGTGATCGGTCGGCTGGGCAGCGATGAGTTTGCTGCCTTGTTGACCGGCGCCAACACGGTGGAGATTGCCGCAATCAGGGCGCGCCTCGAAGAAATACTCGATGAGCGCAATGCCACGGTGCATCGTGGTTATGACATTCGCTTCAGTGTCGGGCAGATCGAGTTTGATGCTCAGCTAACCCAAACGGCGCAAGATCTGCTGGCTCTGGTCGATAAGGCGTTGCGTGCCCGACAGTTCGAAGCTCGTCATTCTTGAATGGCGCCTTGCAAAACCGCTGCAACGTGCTCGGCCGTTCGTAACAGCCGACCATCCTCTCTGAACCTTCCGATCATCTGTAGCCCGACAGGCAACATGGCTTGGCCGGGTCTCAGCGGTATGTTCAGTTGCGGCCAGCCAAACGCCCCCCAGAACTTGATGAAGTCCGACGGCCCGGTGCTTTCCAGGCCGACCGGCGCGACCATCCCGCAAGAGGCGCCGAGCATGGCGTCGAAGGGGCGGCAAAGCTCGCTCAAGCGTGGGGCAAGATCAGCCAGGCGCGCCTTGGCAGCGGATTCCTGTTGCCAGGTTGTGGTTGCCGCCCGCTCGAACATGGCCAGGGTCGAAGGGCTCAATTGTGTTCGGTGTTGTTGAAACTCCTTCGCCAGCGAGCGGGCACCTTCGCAATCGTTAATCAACTGATGATCGTCGAATACACCGGCAAACTCATCCGGCAGCCGTACATCGCTCACGTGATGGCCGGCGCTGCGCAACTGATCCACCGCCTGTTCCAGGGCAAGGACCACGTCGGGGTCCACTTGATCCCAGCGCGACGTGCGGCAGAACCCCAAGTGCAGCGGACGCCGCTCGATGTCCGGCATCACAAACCCGGGAATCAACACGCGCGCTACCAGGTGCAGGTCGCGCACTGACTGGCCATACCAACCCACGGTGTCGAAGCTCGGCGCCAACGGTTTTACCCCTTCCAGCGACACCAGACCCAGCGACGGTTTGAAGGCGAAGAGGCCGCAGTAGGATGCCGGCTTGAGCAACGAGCCAGCGGTCTGGGTGCCCAGCGCCAGGGCAAAGAACCCTGCAGCCATCCCGGCCGCCGAGCCCGCGCTGGAGCTGCCCGGCGTTCGCGTAAGGTCGTGGGGATTGCGGGTTGGACCGGTGTGCATGTACGCAAACTCGGTGGTATGGGTCTTGCCCATGATCAGCGCCCCGGCCTGGCGCAGCAGCGTCACGACGTGGGCGTCCCGGGAGGGTTGATGGTCGGTATAGATGGGTGAATAGAACTGCGTGGGGTGGGTCGCAGTGTCGAAAATGTCCTTGATACCCACGGGGACGCCGGCCAGCAGACCCTGGCCGTTGTGCTGCGCCGCATCGGCGCGGACCTGCCGGGCGTCGAACGAGACAAAAGCCTGGATATCCGGCTCTTGCGCCTGAATGCGTTGAAGAAAGGTTTCGACGACGATGGCAGCGGTGGTCTCGCCATTGACCACCGCTTCACTGAGGGTGGTGGCGTCAAGGGGCAGGCGGATCATTTGGCGAACAACTGATTGATATTTTTGAACGCCTTGAACTCCAGAGCATTGCCGCAGGGATCGAAAAGAAACATCGTGGCTTGTTCGCCCACCAATCCCTGAAACCGGATGCCCGGCTCGATCACGAAGTGTGTACCCAGGGCTTTCAGGCGTTCGGCCAGCGCCTCCCATTCTTCCATCGGCAATACCACACCGAAATGCGGCACCGGTACGTCGTGGCCATCCACGGCGTTGGTATGGGCGGCCTCCTGAGAAGCGTTTTTCGGGGCCAGATGAATCACCAGTTGATGGCCGAAAAAGTTGAAATCGACCCAGTGATCGCTGGAGCGACCTTCTTCCAGGCCGAACACCTCGCCATAGAAACGCCGGGTAGCGTCCAGATCGTAAACCGGGATGGCCAAATGAAAAGGGGACAGTTGCATCGGATGTGCCTCGATGGGTTGAGCGTTGAGGCTGAGTTTAGTCCTGTGCTTTTTGATTGAAAGACGATAGTTTTTGCAGCGAGCTCAAATTATTTCGATCAATTGGGGGGCCGTATGCTGCGGGAACTGAAAACCTTCATTGCCGTGACGCGCCATGGCACGTTCGCAGCGGCAGGCATGCACATTGGCCTGACTCAGTCGGCGGTCAGCGCGCAGATCCGCAATCTGGAGCAGGCGTTGGGCATCCGTCTGTTCGATCGCACCGGGCGTCAGGCACTCCTCAATGCCGCAGGGCAGCGAGCGTTGCCGATGGCTCAGGAAATGCTCGAGATCTTCAGTCGCATGGCCGTCAGTGATGACATCAGCGAGTTTCGTGGCGAATTGAAGATCGGCGCGGTGGCCACCGTCCAGACCGGTTTGTTGCCACGGGCGCTGTTGCGACTCAGGCAACAGGCGCCGTTGCTGGAGGCGAAACTGGTGCCGGGGGTATCCCTGAACCTGCTGAGCCAGGTGGACACTGGCGAAGTGGACCTGGCGATTCTGATCAAGCCGCCGTTCGAACTGCCCAAGGAATTATCGGTGCAAGTCATTCGCCGGGAGCCGTTTGTGCTGATCGTGCCGGCCGACCTTGAGGGGGATGACCCGCTGCAGTTACTCGCCAGCCATCCCCACGTACGCTACGACCGCAATTCATTCGGTGGGCGATTGGTGACGCGTTTTTTGCGCGAGCAGCAGATTGATGTACAGGTGGCTCTGGAGCTGGATGAGCTGGAAGCCATTGTCAAGATGGTGGAATGCGGGCTGGGTGTTTCGCTATTGCCCGAGGCGGGGCTGTGGCTTGAGCATGGGGCGAAGGTCAGGATCATCCCGCTGGGAGAGCTGACGTTCTACCGGGAGATCGTGCTGTTGCAGCGTTATAGCCAGCGTACACAGCCGATCCAGCAGTTGTTTGCTCAGTGTTTGTTGTGAAGATCTTTTGAATTTGAGGGCACAAAAAACCCGCCTGAAGAGGCGGGTTTTTTAACGGCTAACCGAAGATCACTCTTCGATGTTGCCCATGGCGGTGGTGTTGAAGCCGCCGTCTACGTACATGATTTCGCCGCTGATGCCGGACGCCAGGTCCGAGCACAGGAAGGCGCCGGCATTGCCGACTTCTTCGATGGTGACGTTACGACGCAGCGGGGTTTGCGCTTCGTTGGCGGCCAGCATTTTGCGGAAGTTCTTGATGCCGGAAGCGGCGAGGGTGCGGATCGGGCCAGCCGATACGCAGTTGACGCGGGTGCCGTCCGGGCCCAGGGAGCCGGCCAGGTAACGAACGCCAGCTTCCAGGGAAGCCTTGGCCATGCCCATCACGTTGTAGTTCGGCATGGTGCGCTCGGCGCCCAGGTACGACAGGGTCAGCAGGCTGCCGTTGCGGCC
>Ga0182006_1000719_pt1 | contig 22848 bp, 23 predicted proteins | sample Sormic07211104_1_FD_123022 | JGI IMG/M metagenome (GOLD analysis project Ga0182006, IMG submission 123022) | Rhizosphere microbial communities from Sorghum bicolor, Mead, Nebraska, USA - 072115-104_1 MetaG | ecosystem: Host-associated > Plants > Roots > Rhizosphere | place: USA: Nebraska...
AAAGCCGGGCTGTTCAAATTCATCCGGGCGTGCTAAAACCTTTGAAGCGCTGATCTAGCTGCTTGAAAAAGAAGGGAAAAATATGACGAAGTCGGAGTTGATCGAACGAATTGTCACCCATCAAGGGCTGCTCTCATCAAAAGATGTGGAGCTGGCCATCAAGACCATGCTCGAGCAAATGTCCCAATGTCTTGCCACGGGTGATCGTATCGAGATCCGCGGGTTTGGCAGCTTCTCCCTGCACTACCGCGCACCGCGCGTAGGGCGTAATCCAAAAACCGGCCAATCGGTTAGCCTGGATGGCAAGTTCGTTCCACATTTCAAGCCGGGCAAGGAATTGCGCGATCGTGTGAACGAGGATGAGGAGGAAGGGCTTTGACTGCTGTTCTAATTCAAGGAGCCGCTCATGCGTAATGTAAAGCGCGTGCTGCTTGCCTTGTTTGTGTTGTTACTCGTATTGGCGATTCTGGCGTTTGTTCTAGAGAATCAGCAATCAGTTTCTCTTCTGTTTCTTGGTTGGGAGGGGCCGCAGCTTCGTGTGTCCTTGGTTGTTGTTATTGCGCTATTGATCGGTATGACGATCGGGCCGATTCTGAGCTGGTTACTAGGGCGGTCGTTCAGATCCTCGCGTAAGCGTCTTGTCTGAATGGTCTGACGTATGACACGCGTTGGAATTGCGTAGCAGCTTGTCCATATCCGTTAGTAAAACGTTCATTAAGCTGTAGAATGCTGCGTTTGACCGACAGGGGATGTTTCCAAATCGGTTCAGGCTGGCTCTATCAGAAGCTTCGGCGAGCTTGATGGCTTTTGCATTTATGGATTTGACGGTGCTCGGTTGGCAGCCCTGTCAGCAATTCTAAGGTATGGTTTCGTTTGAAAATTCTAGTTACCGGCGGCGCCGGATTTATCGGCTCGGCAGTCATCCGTCATATCATCTACAACACCACCGACTCTGTCGTTAACGTCGACAAGCTGACTTACGCCGGCAATCTTGAGTCTTTGGCCGAAGTTAGCCAGAGCTCGCGTTATGTGTTTGAGCGTGTCGACATCTGTGATCGTGATCAGATTGACCGCGTGCTACGTGAACACCAACCTGATGCCGTCATGCACCTGGCCGCAGAGTCTCATGTTGATCGCTCGATCTCTGGTCCTTCTGAGTTTATCCAGACCAATATCATTGGCACTTACACCCTCTTGGAAGCTGTGCGCCACTACTGGGATGCTCTAGGTGAGGAGGGCAAGGCCAATTTCCGTTTTCACCATATTTCGACTGACGAAGTCTACGGCGACCTCGAAGGTCCGGAAGAGCTCTTCACCGAAACCACTCCGTATCAGCCAAGCTCGCCGTATTCTGCGAGCAAGGCCAGCTCCGATCACCTGGTTCGCGCTTGGAGTCGCACTTACGGCCTGCCGATCCTGGTTACCAACTGTTCCAACAACTATGGTCCCTATCATTTCCCTGAGAAGTTGATTCCGCTGATCATTCTGAATGCGTTGGAAGGCAAGCCACTGCCGATTTACGGCAAAGGTGATCAGGTTCGTGATTGGCTCTACGTCGAAGATCATGCTCGCGCGTTGTACAAAGTCGTGACCGAGGGCGTTATCGGCGAGACTTACAACATCGGTGGCCACAACGAAAAGCAAAACATCGAAGTAGTGCATGCTCTCTGTGCATTGCTTGATGAGTTACGTCCTGACTCGACATATCTCCCGCATTCAAGCTTGATCATCTATGTCCAGGATCGCCCAGGCCACGACCAGCGGTACGCAATTGATGCGAGTAAAATTCAGCGTGAATTGGGCTGGACGCCGGAAGAAAACTTCGAAACCGGTATGCGCAAAACCGTCGAATGGTATCTGGCTAATACTGAATGGGTGGCACACGTCAAAAGCGGCAGCTACCAGCAGTGGATTGATCAGAATTACACAGACCGTTCTAACAAGTCATAAAGCATGTCGCAGCGTTCGACGTAAAATCTCTCTCAGTAATGGCCAGTTGGGAACGCGGAATAGACCTATGCTCAGAGGATTATTGAACAAATGACCGGGATAAAATTCAAGGATAGCGTTTTAGGTCTGTTGCTGAGGAATCTGTCGACTTCCGTTGAAGTGCTAACAAAGCCGCGCTTTAGCTGTCATCGGTAAGGTGTCGGTCGGCTGCATCACAAGCCCTGGCTGGTTTGTTTTTCGAAAGATTGTAATTTATTCTATTTCAAGGGTTCCAGGATATGCAGATTGATTCCAAGGATTCTGTTGCTGAAGGGCTCGATGTGCATGCCCTCGTTTCTACGTTTTGGCGACAAAAGATTATAATTCTATGTATGGCTTTGCTGGGAACAATTATTGCTGCAACTTATGCATTTCTTTCCGAGCCCATCTATGAAGCAAAAGCCTTCATTATGCCGCCTACGCAGAATGATATAGAGGATCTTAATTACGGTCGTAAAAAACCGCCCTTAGCTGTTAAAGATGTTTATCTTGTCTTTCTTAAAAATCTGCAAGCTGAGTCTCTTCGTCGGGAGTTTTTCAAAGATACCTACCTTCCTGCATTAGGAAAAGATAGCGATCCCAAAGGATTGCTGTATGACAAATTGTCTAAGAATTTTTTGATTTCAGTTGTGGGCAAGGATGCGGCGGACCGATATTCGATTGCCATTCTCGACGCTGATTCCAGTCGAGCTGCAAAGTGGGTGGGGCAATATACCGAGAGGGCACAAGAATTAGCGCTGCAGGAGATAAATAAAAATATCTCCGGTGAGTTTAGTGTGGAAGCCCGAAACCTTAATCAAGAAATTGTTTCTCGTCGGGAAGTAGGGCGCAAGGAAAGTGAAGATTCCCTTGTCAAACTGAATGAGGCTTTGGTTGTCGCAAAAGCTATTGGTTTGGAAAAGCCCCCTATTGTTAGTGGTGGCTCAAAATCCTCGCTGAATATTGCGGGGAAAATGGATGATGAACTTACCTATATGCGCGGTACGAAAGCGCTTGAAGCTGAAATTGAGAATTTAAAATCCAGGAAGTCTGAAGACCCTTTCATTGACAAGTTGCGTGCTCTGGAAACTGACTATAATTTTTATTTGCAATTGTCGGGACGGTTTCAGACTGCCAAAACATTCAGGATGGACGGCTCTGTAGAGGTTTCCGGTTCGCCTGTGAAGCCAAGAATCCCTCTTATTATCTTGGTCGGGCTGATCTTGGGGTTGATGTCGGGAGTGGTAATCGCGCTGATTCGACATTCCCTTTTACGGGATCAAGATAACAAATAAGAGCGTTATAAATAAATGGAGAGGGTGGAATATAGTCTGCTCTTCTCTATTTGTTAATCGTGATGCGGGGTTTCTATATGCAGCGTATTGGCCTGTAGTTTCGTTGGTTTTGACGTTTTTTGTGGGTGAAGAGTTCAGTCAGGGAGGCTGTTTAACATCGGTTTCCTGACAAAAAAGGTCTAAAAAATGTATAATCACGCCCGGTAAATCGATATTTTAACCATGGCTGTGAGGCGCCTAGGATCAGGCGAGAGGGTAAAAATGAAAGGCATCATTCTGGCGGGCGGCTCGGGAACTCGTTTGTACCCACTGACAAAAGGGGTATCAAAGCAGCTGTTGCCCATTTACGACAAACCCATGATTTTTTACCCGCTTTCTGTGCTCATGCTGGCGGGTATTCGAGACATTCTCATCATCACCACGCCAGAAGATCTGGCTGGCTTCAAGCGTCTGCTTGCCGATGGTGCTCAGTTTGGTGTCAGCCTGAGCTATGCGGTACAACCGCAGCCTGATGGTCTGGCGCAGGCGTTTCTTATTGGTGAAGAGTTTATTGGCAAGGAACCTGTGTGTTTGGTGCTTGGTGATAATATTTTTTATGGGCAAGGTTTTACGACGATGCTACAGGCCGTCTCGAAACGGAAAAGTGGAGCCACAGTATTCGGTTACCAAGTGAAAGATCCGGAACGATTCGGTGTGGTTCAGTTTGATGAGTATAAAAAAGCGATCTCGATTGAAGAGAAGCCACTGAAGCCTAAGTCGAATTTTGCGGTAACTGGCTTGTATTTTTATGATAACGATGTTGTCGAGTTAGCTAAACAAGTTAAACCTTCCGCGCGCGGTGAGTTAGAGATCACATCGATCAACCAAGCGTATCTGGAGCGCGGTGATTTGCATGTTGAACTTCTCGGGCGAGGATTTGCATGGTTGGATACAGGTACTCATGAAAGTTTGCTCGAAGCTTCTCATTTCGTTGAAACAATAGAAAAACGTCAAGGTTTCAAAATCGCTTGCCTGGAAGAAATTGCGTTCAAGAATAAGTGGTTAAGCGCTGCTCAGCTAGCTGTAACGGCTAACGAGTTGAAAAAGAATAGCTATGGCCAATACCTGCTTAGCTTGGTAGAAGAGCATAACGGGCAGTGATTTTTTGAAAGTTTAAGTTGATTCCTTTCGGGTGATCTATGGCGTACTTGAGCACGGCACAGCTGGAAAAATTAGGTTTTCGGAAACTTGGAAAAGAAGTCAGAATTAGTGATAAAGCAAGTATCTATAACCCTGAGTTGATAGAGCTTGGTGATTACACAAGGATCGACGATTTCTGTGTGGTGTCGGGGCGGGTGACATTTGGCAAATATAATCATATTACGCCAATGTGCCTCGTGGCAGGAGGTGAACCCGGGATTGAGTTTGCGGACTTTTGTACATTGGCCTACGGTGTAAAAATATTCGCTCAGTCGGATGACTACAGCGGTGCGACGCTGACTAATTCGTTGATTCCTAAGAAATATAAAGATGAGAAATTCGCGAAGGTTCAGCTTGAACGTCATGTAATAGTCGGGGCCGGCGCTACGATAATGCCAGGAACCACAATTAAAGAAGGCTGTTCAATCGGTGCTATGGCGCTCGTGACTAAAAGTACAGATCCGTGGGGGATCTACGTGGGTGTACCCGCTGTTCGTGTGAAAGAGCGCAAACAGGATCTTCTGGATTTAGAAAAAAAATTTTTGGGTGAGTTAAAATGACAATTCCATTCAATAAACCACCTTACACCGGCAATGAAGACCAGCACGTCATCTCTGCTATGAGAAGCGGGAAGATGTCGGGTGATGGGGAGTTCACGCTACGTTGCCAGAGTTGGTTCGAGGAAAAGCTGAACTGCAAGAAAGCACTGCTGACACCGTCCTGTACTCAGGCGCTGGAAATGGCTGCATTGCTGATTGATATACAGCCTGGCGATGAAGTCATAATGCCCAGCTATACGTTCGTCAGCACCGCTAACGCTTTTGTACTGCGTGGCGCGAAGATAGTATTTGTCGATGTCCGCGCTGACACGATGAACATTGATGAATCGCTTATCGAAGCCGCAGTAACTGATAAGACGAAGGCTATTGTTCCTGTTCACTATGCTGGTGTTGCATGCGAAATGGATACAATTATGTCCATTGCAAAACGACATAATTTGTTTGTGATCGAAGACGCTGCTCAAGCCATGATGTCGACCTACAAAGGTAAGGCATTAGGCACCATTGGCCATATGGCCGCTTATAGTTTTCACGAAACAAAAAACTATACCAGCGGTGGCGAGGGCGGGTTGCTGATTATCAATGATGAGCAATTTGTCGTTCGAGCAGAGATCATTCGCGAAAAGGGCACTAACCGCAGCCTGTTTTTTCGCGGGATGATTGATAAATATACTTGGGTCGATGTCGGAAGTAGCTATCTTCCAGGAGAACTTCAAGCCGCTTATCTTTTTGGACAGCTGGAAAAAGCTGATCAAATCAATAAAGCTCGGCATGATGTTTGGGATTATTACTTCAATGCATTGCAAGAAGTATTTAAAGATGGTCGCGTTGAACTACCAAGTATTCCGGGTGATTGCGCTGCCAATGCGCATATGTTTTATATAAAAGTCCGGGATATCGACGTTCGCAGCAAGATTTTGGATATTCTGAAAAAACAGGGCGTTGGTGCTGTTTTTCATTACATCCCGCTACATTCTGCACCTGCCGGATTGCGGCTTGGTCGTTTCCATGGCACCGACGTTAATACCACTAAAGAGAGTGAGCGCCTTATTCGCCTGCCAATCTGGTATGGCATGCAAGAGGCGGAAATGGAGCAAGTCACTACGGCTGTGATCGGTGCGGTAAATGCAACCTTCCAGTAAGGTTGCATTCGGTGCTTCTGACAAAAAGCGTGCGCTCATCAGCGCCGCTTTTACTACCATTGCTCAGGTTTCTAAGATCGGGGTGGGTTTCGCCTTTATTAAACTCATCGCGGTTTACCTCGGTGCCGGGGGCATGGGCCAACTTGGCCACTTCATGAGCGCAGCCACGCTGCTGTCTTTACTTGCGGGGGGAGGGATAGTTAACGGTCTGATTAAATATGTTGCTCAATATAAAAAGCAGCCGAAAAAACTGATGGACATGGTTGCAGTGTCAAAGGCTTATTCTTTGATGTTCTGCATACTTATTTGCTTATTTGGGTGTGTTTTTTCCAGATTTTTATCGGAGTATATATTTAAAACTCCGGATAATTACTGGATTATTATATTTCTTTCTGTCGCTCAATTTGGATTTGCGTTCACAAATTTGGTGACGGGAGTGACAAATGGGCTACGGGACACCAAGACGTATGCGATCATTCAAATTGTAGGGAATGTGCTTGTATTGCCTGTGAGCTGGATTCTGATCAAGAATCTTCACCTTATCGGTGCAGCGCTATCGATGGTGTTTTTTTTCTCGTTCTACACTATCCCGGCATTGTATTTCTATCGACGGTCTATCTTTTTTAAGTTTCCTATAGGTTTCAAGTACGAGTCCGAAGGTTTTAAGCGGCTACTGTCGTTCACTTTGATGGCGATGGTCGGTGCGGTCAGTGTCCCACTGATAGAAATAATAATTCGCGAACAAATCATTGAGAACGTTGGGTTTGTTGCTGCCGGTATTTGGCAGGCCTCCATCAAGCTATCAAGCGCCTATATGGGGTTTTTTACCATATTTCTTGCCGTGTATTTCATGCCAATGGTGTCGGAGAAAGCTGAAGTTTCTCATATTACACCTTTGGTTTTAAAATTTATGAAGCTTGTAATGGCGATTTTTATATCGGGAGCGGTCGTTTTTTATGCGTTGAGACAATACCTTATACCATTACTGCTTTCCGCTGAATTTGTAGACCTTGAAGGTTTAATAAAATATCAGTTGTTGGCTGATTTTTTTCGTATTTCAACTTATGTGATAAGTTTTGTTGTGGTAGCTAAGGCTGCGCTGAGAATTTATCTGATAAGTGAATTGACTCAAGGTTTTATTTTTTGTGGATTGAGCCTCTTTTCGCTGCATAGCGGATTGGGGGTTGAGGGCGTCTTTCTTGCTAATTTGATAATGAATATCGTGTATTTTGTGGTTTCGATTATTGGGTTTATGATTTACAGACGGAGGGGTGTTTGATGTTGACCGGGAGCGTAGTGGTATCCTGCTATAATCAGGAAGATTATATAGAAGAGTGTTTGGATAGCATACTTTCTCAAGAAATCAACTTTGACTGTGAAGTTATAGTTTCGGACGATTGTTCGACTGATCGCACCCAGGAAAGGCTTCGCGCCTATTCTGATAGAAATCCAGGTAGACTCAAACTCCTGCTCAGAGATAAAAATGTTGGCGCGGCGTTAAATTATCATGGCGTGCATAAAATGGCATCTGGCGATATTGTTTATCACTTTGATGGTGATGACGTCATGCTGCCAGGGAAGCTACAACGGCAATACGATGTTTTTAAAGATAACGCTGATGTGAATGTAGTGTTTCACAAGGCTGTTTATTTTTCAGATGATAATTCGTATTCGTCTGAAACGCGATATCCAAACGCGGATACGGAGATGGTGTCTTTAATCTCACTAGAAGAGATGGCTCGTTGGGGAGCTATTGCCGTTCACAGTTCCTACGCCTATCGACGGACTTCGAGACGGGCGGTGATCGATCGTGAATTTATGGAATGGTTTTTCGTAATAGATTCTTTACTTCCCGATAAACAGGCTGCTTATATCAATGCACCGTTGGTAAGATATAGATGTAATCCTTCAGCAGGATCATACTTGTCTACAACTGCCGGGAAGATAAAGTCTTATACAATATATCTTAATGATTTGTATGGCTATTTTAATTCGCAGCCGAGATTAAGGAGTGATCTTTACTCTAATTTTCTCGTGACCTTTTTAGCGATGGCAAGGTCAACTAATAAATGCACCGCCAAAAGTTTGATATTTTTGTTTCGAAATCTACACTGTTTTCGTTTACAGAAAATTGTTGAGACAGTAAACGTCCGAAAACGTGTCGGGCCAGAGAACAAAGTAAGGTGATGGATGTGCATTGTGGTTCGGGAGTGACTGAGGCGATAGAATGTTAAGTCTAAATCTTTACGGTGCGCCGTTTTATCTGGTTAGCGCTTTTCTATTCTTGTTTGCAGTGTTCCAAACCCTAGTACGGAATCGCAGTGTTGTAGATGTCAATCGAGCCATTGAACTCTTTGCTGTGTTTTTTGCAATTGCGGTGGTTTCGTACGACGTATCAAATCGGCCATTTGATATGGAAGGTGATACGGCGGTTTATATAAATTTTTTCAATGATTTGAATTCTGGCCTGGAAAATCCTTTTCAAACCTTTGAGCCGGGATTTATTGGTATTGTGCGACTTTTTGGTTATTTGTCACTCGACTACCAGAGTTTTTTCTATTTAATTACCTTTGTGTTTTTGTGGTCGTATTATTTTTTGATCAAAGCAGTATTTGGTGCGCAGTCGCGTTGGTCGTTGTTTGTTTTTGCGGCCGTTTTGTTTTACCCGTTTTTCTTGTCGTTGACTGCTAATGTCATTCGACAAGGCTTCGCCATGTGCTTTATAAATTTATCGATATATTGCAGTGTTAGAGGGTACTGGAATCGAGGTGCGATTTATACACTGCTTGCGGCTCTTTTTCATAAATCATCCATTGTCTATTTTCCGGTTATTTTATTTCGACGAGTGGTGTTTAAAATTGGCGTTTCTGGTCTAGTGGTTTTATGGCTAAGTGTCTCCTTGGCTTCATATCTAAAACTATTTGTCTTGTTGGTCGCCGTATTGTTTGATTTGTCGTCTAGTTATGGCTTGGCTGTTAATTATAGTGATCTTGATGGTGTTGATTATATTACTGGATTTAGATGGGATTTTTGGGTGTTTTCGTCGATTGCAATAGTTTTACTGGTGGTCCTGAAGTGGCTTGGAGGAGAGCTCAATAAACGAGAGGCTTATATTTTTTATGTCTGCGCTTTGCTTTCCTGTCTTCATATTGCGATGTTTGATGTGGCTTATAATGATAGATTTGGGGTGTACTCTTGGATTTACTATCCTTTAGAGTTGGCGTATGTGATTCGTGCGATCAGCAATAACTTTGCGAATGGTAAGCGACGTTTTTACGCTCAAGAACGATCTATCCCCATAAAACAAGGAGAGAAATTTTGATATTGCTGACAGGTGCCAAAGGATTCATTGGGAGCTCGCTGCTTTTGCGTCTTTGTGGATCTGGCCATAAAATTAGATTGGTGACTCGTACCGCCTTCGAGTGTGAATTTAATAACGTAGAAGTTGTGTGTGCTGATTTAACGAGCCCCGATACCGATTTTGATTCCTTGCTCTACGGGTGTGATGTTGTTTTTAATTGCGCAGGTGAGATCCATGAAGAAAAGCTGATGCGCTCTCTTCATGTGGATGCCACGGAGCGACTGGTCGCAGCTGCAAATCGATTGGCAGCTAAAGAACACCCCATACATTTTGTTCAATTGAGCAGTGTAGGGGCTTATGGGCCCGCACGAGGAGCGGCTCGGGTCGTAAATGAACTTACGCTAGAAAATCCGCAAGGTGTTTACGAAGAAACAAAAACTATTGGGGACTCTCGCGTAATCAAAGATAGAAGCAATAATTTTTTTAGTTACACTATTTTGCGACCCTCCAATGTGTTTGGCCAAAGTATGTCCAATAACTCACTTAGGCAGTTGGGGCGAATTGTTCGGAAAGGTTTGTTTTTTTACATCGGTTCCGCCAAAAAAGACTCGGTGGCCACTTATATACACGTTGATGATGTTGTCTCTGCCTTGATGCTTTGCGGGTTCGACAGCAGGGCAAAAGGTGAAATATTTAACCTTTCCAATGATTGTGCTTTATCCGATCTGATAAATGGAATGGCTGATGCACAGCGTGTTTCGCGACCTAAATGGAGTCTTCCCGAAGCCCCTTTGCGTCTGATGGCCAGTATCGCCAATGGGTTTTTGCGATTGCCTGTAACTCAAGCACGGATTGACGCGCTCGTGGCCAGGACCTCTTATCCGTCCACCAAGCTGCGCGAAATCCTTGGTTTTGTTCCTGAAAGAGAAGTGCCGGCTACCATTGGCGAGCTTTTCGTGGAGAAACCGGCAGACTGATCAGGGGCATATTAATTGTTTTACGAGGCTGGTTGCCTCAGAATGTAAGCTATATTTTGGGCATGTCTTACAGACTGTAAATATTCGAATTTGCTGGGTTTACATAGGTATGGTCGGCGTCAAGTCATTGAAGGGAGATTTTCATTGCAAGCTAATGAATTAAAGATTGCTCGAGTTTCGACAGTTCCGCTCTTTGTGGTCGCCCACCTACAAGCTCAGATCAAAGCGTTGAGCGCTGCCGGTATGGCGGTTACGGTCATTACCAGTCACGACGAAATGAGTGATGAGCTTACGAAAAATAAGAGCCTCACCTATGTACCTGTAAATATTGAGCGAGAGATAAATCTCGTCAAGGATTTTCTAAGTCTTGTTGCTCTGATTCGCACTTTCAGAAAAAACAAATTTGATATTATTCACTCAACTACTCCCAAAGCCGGGTTGCTTTGTGCGATAGCAGGCGTTTTTTCGGGCACGAAGATTCGATTGCATACGTTCACGGGGCAGCCCTGGGCCACCATGAGTGGCGTCAAACGATCACTACTGAAATTGTGCGACCGAATTATCGGTTTGTTGAACACTCATTGTTATGCTGATAGTGAAAGTCAGAAGAATTTTCTTGTTTCCAGCGGGATAATCAAGAGAGAGAAGATCTCCGTTATAGGTGCTGGCTCTATTGCAGGTATCGACTTAAATCGGTTTGATCCGTCCCGCTACACCTCGGAACAACTAAGTATGTTGCGAGACGATCTGCACATTCCTGAGTCGGGTAAAATTCTTTTATTTGTTGGTAGAATTACGCCTGAAAAAGGTATTAAAGAACTTGTCTCGGCGTTCGCCGAGATCGTGAATAAGGACAGCAATATATTTCTTGTGTTTGTTGGGCCGTTCGAATCATCCGGCAAGAATATTGTCGAGCAGGTTACAAATGTAAACGTGCGGAAAAATATAAAGATAGTTGGTTATTCCGATGAGCCAGAGAAATACATGGCTCTCGCCGATTTGTTATGTCTGCCTAGTTATCGGGAAGGGTTTGGTACGGTCGTTATCGAAGCCGCTGCCATGGGAACGCCTACGATTGGTACCGATATCTATGGTTTGTCTGATGCAATAGTCGATGGCAAAACAGGCGTGTTAGTTCCAGTCAGAGATGCTGTGGCACTTGAAACGGCAATTCTATCTACATTGAACAATGCTCCGTTGATGTCGGCAATGGGGACTGCTGCCCGGGATCGCGCGTGTAGCGATTTTGGCGCGAATATTTGTTCTGATCTGTTAATCAATGAGTACAAAGGCTTTTCAAATTGACTATTGATTTATAGATCGCGCAGACTCAGCGAGTCTTGGTTAGTTTAATGTCGAGGGGTATTCAATCTTGCTCGACAAGCTAAGCAAGCCGGAGTTAAGCGTTTTGTCTCTATCAGTTCTATTAAAGTGAATTGCGAAGGGCGGACCGTAATTTCTCCATGAACCCCACCTTTCCAAAAATACGCGGCGTGCTTAGCGAGGCGATGTGAGCGAACAGTTTCAAGGCATCAAGGCTTCGTAATCTTCAACCGAGGTGCCTCTGGCAGGTGTTCAAGTGCATGGGGCAGCCACGAATAGGGTTCTTGGCCCTTTGCGTCCGATAACGAAGGATCGGATCGCACGCTCAGCCGCATTGCTGTCGATCGGCAAGTAACCGGCTTCGGTGTAACGCACCAGTTTGATCCGGTTGCTGATCAGGTAGCTGATGGCGTTGCCCTGTGCATTTTGCGCCTCGATAAACTTCCGTTGCGCATGTGCGGGATCGGGACTGGGTTTAGGGAGACAAGAAAATTTATCGCAACTCCCGAACCAGCAAGAAGCTGGCCCGGGAGATTCCGCAGATGTTCCAGGGCCGAAGTAGCGCTAGGGCTTGCTGGCTTGCTGCATTACGCTGCTAATCACATCGCAGGTCTTATCGATTTCGGCTTCAGTCAGCGTCGGATGCACCATGAACATCAGGCTTGTCTCTCCCAACTCTTTCGCCACAGCCAGTCGTGCCTCTGGGCGCCAGCCGGTATTATCAAACGCTTTCTCTAGGTACACCTCAGAGCAAGAACCAGAAAAACATGGAACTCCAAGCTCGGAAATCGCGGACAGAATGCGGTCGCGGTCCCAGTCTGCCTTCAACTGCTGTGGCTCTACGAACACATAACATTTATAAGCAGCATGAACGTAGTCTTCAGGAACCACTGGAGCACGCAAACCTTTAAGCTCACGAGCAAGCGACCAAATACGTTCCGCATAATTGATTCGGCTGGCACGCCACTCAGCCATGCGACGAAGCTGAATCCTTCCTATGACTCCTTGCACTTCTATCATCCGCCAGTTCGTACCGAAACTTTCATGCAACCAACGAAAGCCTGATGGATGCTCGCGTTCGTAAATGGCTTCCCAGCTCTTGCCATGATCCTTGAATGACCACATTTTCGACCAGAGACTACGATCATTCGTCGTAACCATCCCGCCCTCACCCCCGGTGGTCATAATCTTGTCTTGGCAAAATGACCAAGCACCTATATGACCAATGGAGCCCACCGGACGCCCCTTATACGTAGCACCATGTGCCTGGGCGCAGTCTTCGATTACCTTGAGGTCATGGAGAGCCGCAAGCTCCATGATCGGGTCCATATCGCATGGCCACCCAGCCAGGTGAACGCAGATTACACCCCGGGTACGGGGAGTCAGTACAGCCTGGATTGTCTGCGCGGTAATGTTCTGGGAGTCGCGGTCGACCTCGGCAAAGACCGGAATCGCGCCGGCATTGACGATGCTGGAAACTGACGCCAGAAAAGTTCGAGGGGTGACGATGACTTCGTCTCCACGCCCAATTCCCAAAGCATTTAAAGCAAGATCAAGTGCAACGGTACCGTTCGCCAAGGCGATGGCATATTCCGTGCTTGCCCAAGTGGCAAACTCCTTCTCAAATTCGCGACACTCTTGCCCGGTCCAATAGTTAACTTTATTGGAAAGAACCACATCGCGAACGGCATCGGCCTCTTCCTCAGTGAACGAAGGCCAAGGAGAAAATGGGGTATTCAACACGGTTTTTACCTGCCATCCATAATTTAAAAAGAACCGTCGAACGTTCGAACGGCTAATCATTCACATTTATCCGATGCTTAAACACTCAGGATTTGACAATCGCTCGAGCGGGGACTCCAGCTACAGTCCTGCTATCAGAGATATCGCAGACCACAACGGCACCGGCACCAACCATCACGTTGGAGCCTATCCTGAGCATCTGCCTGACGCAGGCGCCGATACCTATCCAGCTTCCGTCGCCTACGTTGACAGAGCCTGCCAAGCGGGCACCTGGACTGATATGCACGCACAAACCAAGAATGCAGTCATGATCAACGCTGCAGCCCGTGTTCAGAATCGCCCCTTCACCGACTGTTGCATAGGCATTGACCACTGCCGATGCAAACACCACGGTTCCAGCCCCAATCTTAGCGTATCGGCTTATGATCGAAGAAGGGTGGACCAACGTAGGAATTTGTGCGCCTGATGCCTGCAGTTCGTCAATTTTGCGGCGGCGGACACTGTTGTTGCCAATAGCTACCAGGACACCGTCGAAGTCTTGCACCCGGTGGAGCAAGTCGTTGGTTGTTCCAACTACCGGCCAAATCCCGATGGATGAAACCTCAGGCCATGCATCATCAAAGAACTCGATGCCTTGCCATCCACAACATTCAGCCGTGTCGGCGACAACCTTGCCATGACCACTCGCACCGAGAATTGCCAGTCTCTTCATTTTTTTGACCCGGTGAACTTGGTCATTGTGGCTTCCCCTTCAGCACTGATCCCATCCCTGATCAAAACTTTTTTGACAGTGAGGAAGATGATCTTGAGGTCGAGCCAAAGGGACTGATTATCTACATACCACACATCCAGTTTGAACTTCTCCTCCCAAGACAGTGCGTTGCGGCCATTTATCTGCGCCCACCCAGTGACGCCGGGGCGTGCGTCATGTCTGCGAACCTGTATTATATCGTACAGAGGCAAGTACTCCATCAACAGTGGACGAGGCCCAACCAAACTCATATCTCCCTTTAAGACGTTCCACAGTTCAGGCAGTTCATCCAAGCTGCTGGATCGAAGAAATCTACCAAAATCTGTCATTCGCTCCGAATCGGGCAAGGGGTTACCGTTGGCGTCCAACGCATCCCGCATCGTGCGAAACTTGACCATTTCAAAGGGTTTACCACCGAGACCTGGCCTAACCTGTCGAAACAAAATCGGAGATCCCAATCGCTTGCGAATCAAGTATGCGACTAACACGATCACGGGAGACAAGACAATCAACCCGGCCACGGAGGCCACAATATCGAATAAGCGTTTTGACATCGGAGGTCCTTGAAAAACAGATTATCGTTGGAGAAAAAAGCGTCCAAATCATTTCGCCAAGCGCTTGAAATGCTCGCCAAACCACTCGGCACCGAATAGAAATGACAGTTCTTTTCGATAGAACGCAGCTCCATTCTCAGTCATGGTGGTGCGTCCCTCAACTGAGATCTCCATCAACGCCAGGATCTCAGCTACAAGTGCCTGCGGACTATCCGACTCGCTATCCCCCACAACCAGCAGCGCGCACCAAATCTGCGGTATCACCGTCTACAGCCATCAAAATCGGCTTCCCGGCTGCAATGTATGCCTGGGTTTTAGAGGGAATGGTGATGGTGAACACACAAACCGAAGCGATATCTCGATCGTCGCCAATCTGCTGTAGGATTAGGCTTAGCGGCTCGAGCCCGCGCATCGTTACCCGGCAGGCGACGAATTTCGCGGCACATAATGACACACTGAGACGTTTTTTTGCCCCACCGTTTAGCTGCCGCACGTTTTTTCACTATGCTACTTTGCTACCATCCATGCTCATTGGCCATTGTTGCAACCCCAAGCTCACGAGAAAATGCCAAAAATCAAAAAACCATCAGGTCGCCTTTCAAGGAACTGCAAACACGCGGGGTCCTGGAACACCTCCAAAATTTTAAGCTGTCGGTAGAGAAAATGACATTCGGACACTTGAAGAGTCAGCGGCAGAACCATGGACCTTTACATATGGAAGGAACCCAAGGGTGTAGAGCTGGCTATCAAGACCATGCTTGAGCAAATGTCCCCATGTCTGGCTACTGGGGACAGGATTGATATTGTGGGTTTGGTAGTTGTTCGCTGTACTATCGCGCGCCTTGGGTTGGGCATCGATTTGAATCGGTTTGATCGGTCCCGCTACTCCTCGGAAACACGAAGTGTGTCGCGAGCCGATATGGACATTCCTGAGTCGAGTAAAGTTCTTTTATTTTTTGGTAGAATTACGCCTGACAAAGATATTAAAGAACTTGTCTCGGCATTCTCCGATGTTGTGAATAATTTTTTATGTCTCTCCGATTATCGGGAAGGATTTTCTAAAGTCGCTATGGAGGCCGCTGCAATGGGGGCGCCCACGATTGCTACCGATATCCATGGCTTGTCTGATGCAATAGTCGATGGCGGAACAGGAGTTTTGGTTCCTGTCAGAGATGCTGTTGCACTTGAAAAGACGAATCTCTCAACGTTGAATAACATTCCATTAATGTCGGCAATGGGTGCTGCTTGCAGGTATCGTGCTCTCAACGATTTTGGAGCGAGCAACTGTTCTGATTTATTGATCAACGAGCGCAGGGATTTCTCGAATTGACTATTGATATAGAACACGCACCTCAGCGAGTCTTGGTCACCGGGGCAACCGGCTTTGTGGGATCCGCATTGGTTAGCGCCTTGAATAAGCAATCGGGTTGTTTACCAGTTTCCGTCGTGCGTTCAAAAGCTGCTACGCCTGTAGGAAACTCCCAATCATTCTGTATCCCTGATATCTCATCATCAACCGAATGGCGGGATTGTTTAAAGGGCGTCGCGGTTATCGTTCATGCTGCTGCACGAGTGCATGTGATGAAAGAGGTCGCCGTGGATGCGTTATCCGAGTTTCGCAAGATTAATGTAGAGGGCACAGTCAATCTTGCCCGGCAAGCTGCACAAGCTGGAGTTAAACGTTTTGTCTTTATCAGTTCGATTAAAGTGAATGGTGAGGAGACGCATCCTGGTCGCCCTTTTACTGCTGACGATAATCCGGCTCCATCTGACCCCTATGGTATTTCCAAGCAGGAAGCGGAAGAGGCGTTACTTGCTCTTTCGCAGGAAACTGGGATGGAGGTTGTAATTGTCCGTCCTACCTTGATTTATGGTCCGGGCGTCAAGGCTAATTTCCGAAGTATGATGGGGTGGCTCAAGAAAGGCATACCTCTGCCTTTTGGCGCTATTTATAATAAGCGCAGCCTGGTTTCGCTCGAAAATTTGATCAGTTTGATTTTGGTTTGCCTTACGCATCCTAATGCCGCTGGCCAAATATTTTTAGTTAGTGATGGCGTTGACTTGTCTACGACTGAGTTACTGAGTCGCACTGCCGAGGCTCTAGGCGTCAAGAGTCGTTTAATTCCCGTGCCTGTGCGATTGTTGGTTTTCTGTGCAGTTGCTTTGGGGCGCCGAGCATTGTCTCAGCGGTTGTGCGGATCACTGCAGGTTGATATCAGTAAAACCCAAACGTTATTGGGTTGGAATCCACCAGTTTCCGTACAAGATGCCTTGAATAGAACGGCTAAAGAATTTTTGGAGTGTCGTTGATGACAAGCTTATATTGGATTTTATCGTTGACGTTTGTCGGTGCACTCACTGGCACCGCTTTACTGCGTCGATATATTCTCTCCAATAATCTTATAGATATACCAAACGCACGAAGTTCTCATGTGCTGCCTACCCCTAGGGGCGGCGGCGTGGCATTTGTTATCTCATTTGTAATAAGCGCAGTTTTGCTTGCACTGATCGGGCAGGTTCATTGGTCCCTGATATGGGCGATCGCGGTGCCAGGGGTCGCAGTCACTGTCATCGGTTTTCTCGATGATTACAGTCATATTACGGTACGTTGGCGTTTATTGGGGCATTTTATCTCCGCGATCACGGGATTGGTTCTTCTCGGTGGTTTGGCGCCGATTCACCTATTTGGTATGTCGGTGAATTTGGCGTGGGCTGGATACGTGTTTGGAAGTTTTTATCTTGTTTGGTTGTTGAACCTCTATAACTTCATGGACGGGATCGATGGATTGGCAAGTATGGAGGCGATATTTGCGTGCTTGGGCGGGGCGCTACTTTATGTTGTTTCCGGGTACATCGAATTTGTGTGGGGTCCGATAGCGTTGGCCCTGGCCGTGGCTGGTTTTCTGTATTGGAATTTCCCCCCCGCACGTATTTTCATGGGCGATGCAGGTAGTGGGTTCCTGGGGATTACGCTGGGTGTCTTGTCGTTGCAAGCAGCGTGGGTTAACCCAGCATTATTATGGGGGTGGCTCATTCTATTGGGTGTATTCATCGTCGATGCGACCTGTACCCTTGTTGTCCGACTGGTCAAGGGTGAACAGGTGCACGTCGCTCATCGCAGCCATGCCTATCAATATGCATCACGTCAGTTTGGTGGTCACCTTCCCATCACCCTGTCTGTCCTCGGTATAAACCTGATTTGGCTGTTACCGATAGCCATTCTGGTGGCCGTGGGCAGTCTCGACGGTTTTTTCGGTTTGTTGATAGCCTACGTACCATTGATTCTCTTGGCCTTGCGGTTCAAGGCAGGTCAACGCGAAGGTTGATTCGGTTCTTCCTCCCAGCACAGTTTTCAGGAGGCGCAGGGAGATAAGACCTTGAAGTCAATTGAGATAAAACCTCTTGAGCTTTAAGCTTGTCGCTTGATTTTTTGAAAAGGATATTGAAATGCTTCGCCAATGGCTACTCCAGCTTCCTCGGCGGCAAAAAAGGCTGATGCAGGTTGGGACCGATGTAGTGTTGGTCTGGATTGCGCTTTGGATGGCTTTTGTCGTTCGCCTTGGAATTGACGAGTTCATAAATCCGCTCAGAGACCACACGTGGTTGTTCCTGTGTGCTCCTGTCATCGCGATTCCGCTCTTCGTTCGTTTCGGTCTGTATCGCGCGGTTCTACGTTACTTTGGTAACGATGCGCTGATTGAAATCGTGAAGGCTGTGAGTCTGTCGGCGCTCATCCTCGGCGTTGTGGTCTATTGGTATAGCAATCATCAGAATGTTGTGCCCCGCTCAATTGTTTTCAATTATTGGTGGCTAAGTCTGCTGATGATCGGCGGGCTGCGGCTGGCAATGCGTCAATATTTTCTCGGTGACTGGTTTACCGCTGCGCAGCACGTACCTTTTACGAACAGGGACAATGGATTGCCCAAGGTTGCCATTTATGGCGCTGGGGCGGCCGGCAACCAGCTCGTTGCGGCACTACGCATGGGGCGGGCAATGCGTCCGGTCGCCTTTATCGACGACGACAGCAGTATTGCCGACAGGGTTATTTCAGGATTACAGGTTTACAAGCCCAAGCATATTCAGCGGATGATCGATGCGACTGGCGCCCAGGAAATTCTCCTTGCCATACCCTCGGCCAATCGCGGAAGACGTCGTGAGATTCTGGGGTACCTGGAAGGGTTCCCATTGCACGTCCGAAGTGTTCCCGGTTTTATGGACCTGGCGAGCGGTCGTGTGAAAGTCGATGATATTCAAGAGGTGGACATCGGCGACCTGCTTGGCCGTGATGCAGTACCGGCACAGGGCGATCTGCTTGAACACTGCATCAAGGCGCAAGTGGTTTTGGTTACCGGTGCCGGTGGTTCGATCGGCTCTGAACTGTGCCGGCAAATCCTCGCCTTGCGACCCACCACACTTCTGCTGTTTGAACACAGTGAGTTCAACCTGTACAGCATCATGTCGGAGTTGGAACAGCGGATTGCGCGCGAATCATTGCCTGTAAAGTTGGTGTCGATCCTTGGCTCTGTGCGCAATCAGGACAAACTGTTGGACGTAATGAAGACGTGGCGCGTCGATACGGTTTATCACGCCGCGGCCTATAAGCACGTTCCGATGGTTGAACACAATATTGCCGAAGGCGTACTCAATAATGTCATCGGTACGCTGAACACCGCGCAAGCTGCGTTGCAAGCTGGTGTTGCCAACTTTGTACTTATTTCCACGGACAAGGCTGTCAGGCCCACCAACGTAATGGGCAGTACAAAGCGTTTGGCTGAAATGACGCTCCAGGCCCTGAGCCGCGAACTGGCCCCTGTCTTGTTCGCCGATGCGTCGAATGTATCCCGGGTCAATAAAACCCGTTTCACGATGGTGCGTTTCGGGAACGTGCTGGGATCCTCCGGGTCGGTCATACCGTTGTTCCACAAACAAATCCAGTTGGGTGGTCCCCTCACGGTCACTCATCCGAAGATCACCCGCTATTTCATGACTATCCCTGAGGCCGCCCAACTCGTGATTCAGGCAGGTTCAATGGGGCAGGGCGGCGATGTTTTCGTTCTGGATATGGGCGAGCCGGTGAAGATTGTAGAGCTGGCAGAAAAGATGATTCATCTTTCTGGCCTGAGTGTGCGATCGGAAAAGAATCCCCATGGTGATATTGCCATCGAGTTCACGGGGCTTCGTCCTGGTGAAAAACTTTATGAAGAGTTACTGATTGGCGATAACGTTGCGGCGACTCTCCACCCAATGATCATGACTGCCAGCGAGGACTACCTTTCCTGGGATGTGCTCAAGGCAAGGCTGGTTGAGCTGTTGGCGGCAGTTGAGCAGGACGACTACTCCCGCGTCCGCCAACTCCTACGCGAAACCGTCAGCGGCTACACCCCCGACGGGGACATTGTCGACTGGATCTACCAACAACGCCGCCTCGAACCCTGATTGTTTCACATCCTGCAACAGACACACTTTTGACAGCTCCATTACATCGCCTAAGTTTGGAGGGCAGCTTCGGAAAAGCTGCTTTCCTAATCGATGTCATGGAGCTTCATTTATGCGTACTGGTTATTTCTACTCCCTGGTTTTTGCCCTGCTCACCAGCGCCTCTATTGCTGCAATAGCTGCGCCTGCGGTGAAACCTGAGACAGGCAATGCACCTTTGGTGCTGGAAGTTTCTCCAAAAGCGCAAACTGGGAAAGTCGATCTCAATGGCGCTGATGCACCCACCTTGCAGCGTGAGTTGTCCGGCATCGGGGAAGCAAAGGCCAAGGCGATTGTTGCTTATCGTGACAGTAATGGTCCATTTTCGTCCGTAGACGAATTGCTGGAAGTCAAAGGCATCGGTAAAGCGATCCTGGATAAGAATCGCGAGAAGCTGGAAGTGAACTAAGCTTTAAGATCAACGCCGAGAGGCCGGTCAATGACCGGCCTTTTTGCATTCTGGCCTAAAGCGAGGTGGTGCCTTTCATCGGCGTATAAAAAATTACGGCTATCATATTGCGTTAAGATTATGCCTATAATAATTCTCCAGTTTGCCGATGCGCCCAGGCACTCATCTCTCTATCGCATCCTCAGGAGTTCGCTCATGAACACTCTCCAAACCCAAGGTACAGCCCTCGTCACTGGCGCTTCGTCGGGTATCGGCGCAATTTACGCTGAGCGATTGGCGGCGCGTGGTTTTGATTTGTTGTTGGTCGCCCGCGACGAGGATCGCTTGCAGACGGCTGCTAACAAATTGCGCGCCGAGCATGGCGTCCAGGTTGAGGTACTCAAGGCGGACCTGACGCAAAAAGACGATGTGCGGAAGATCGAACAGCGTCTTCGCAGTGATTCGAGCATCAGCCTGCTGCTCAATAACGCAGGCGTCGCAGCGGATGGTCTGTTGGCGAACTCCGACATGGACCAGATGGAAAAACTGATTCAACTCAACGTAACCACAGTCACTCGCCTGGCATCGGCAGCCGCCGCCAGTTTTGCCAAGGCTGGGCGCGGCTCGATCATCAATATTGCCTCGGTGGTCGCGTTGTTCCCCGAGCGGTTCAACGCGACTTACAGCGCCAGCAAGGCTTATGTGTTAAGCCTGACCCAGTCGTTGAACGCGGAACTGGAAGGCACCGGGGTCAAAGTCCAGGCGGTGTTGCCAGGCGTAACACGCACCGAAATCTGGGAGCGTTCCGGTATCGATGCAACACAGATTCCAGCGGATATGGTGATGGAGGCGGGGGAAATGGTCGACGCGGCGTTGTCCGGTCTGGATCAAGGTGAGCTGGTCACCATTCCATCGTTGCCAAACGCCGCCGAGTGGGACGACTTTGTGAAGGCCCGCCTGGTCATGGCGCCTAATCTTTCCAAAAGTACGGCCGCCGCGCGCTACAAGTGAGGCGCCTTCAATCGGCTTGAGGTATTTGCGGTATGAGTGATCGTCGAGTAGTGGTAACAGGCATGGGGCTGGTTTCTCCGCTGGGTAGCAGCGTTGAGACCGTATGGAAGCGTCTGTTGGCAGGGCGCTCAGGGTTGCGTCAGTTGCCTGACGAGGTGGTTGCTGATCTGCCGGCCAAGGTCGGTGGCGCAGTGCAGACGTTGTCGGAGGATCCCGAAGCAGGTTTCGACCCGGATCGCGCGACGCCGCCCAAAGAGCAGAAGAAGATGGACCGCTTCATAATGTTTGCCATGGAAGCTGCGCGTCAGGCGTTGGAGCAGGCCGGCTGGCAAGCTCAGGATGCCAATGCCCAGGAGCGCACGGCCACGATCATTGGCTCGGGCGTTGGTGGTTTCGGTGCGATTGCCGATGCGGTGCGCACCACCGACAGCCGTGGTCCGCGACGTCTGTCGCCGTTCACCATCCCTTCATTTCTGGTCAACCTGGCGGCCGGCCATGTGTCGATCCAGCATGGATTCAAGGGGCCATTGGGTGCCCCCGTGACGGCATGTGCGGCCGGGGTCCAGGCGATTGGCGATGCGGCGCGGTTGATTCGCTGTGGCGAGGCGGACATCGCCGTGTGCGGTGGCGCGGAGGCCGCGATCGATCGCGTCAGTCTTGCCGGGTTTGCCGCGGCTCGCGCATTGTCCAGCGGTTACAACGACACCCCGGAGCGCGCCTCCAGGCCATTCGACAGTGGCCGTGATGGTTTCGTGATGGGCGAGGGTGCCGGCCTTCTGGTGATCGAATCACTGGAGCATGCGCTGGCTCGCGGAGCTCAACCCTTGGCCGAACTGGTCGGTTACGGCACCACTGCGGACGCCTTTCACCTGACCGCTGGCCCTGAAGACGGCAGCGGTGCGCGTCGGGCAATGTCGTTGGCGTTAGCCCAGGCGGGCATTTCGGCTGCACAGGTTCAGCATCTCAACGCTCATGCGACCTCCACCCCGGTGGGCGACCTTGGAGAGTTGGCGGCGATCAAGTCGTTGTTTGGTTCGGATAACAAGATCGCGGTGACCTCGACCAAGTCGGCGACCGGGCATTTGCTTGGCGCAGCAGGCGGGATCGAGGCGATTTTCACCCTGTTGGCGATCCGCGATCAGATCGTTCCGCCGACCCTCAACTTCGAAAACCCGGACCCG
>Ga0182006_1000720_pt1 | contig 22845 bp, 17 predicted proteins | sample Sormic07211104_1_FD_123022 | JGI IMG/M metagenome (GOLD analysis project Ga0182006, IMG submission 123022) | Rhizosphere microbial communities from Sorghum bicolor, Mead, Nebraska, USA - 072115-104_1 MetaG | ecosystem: Host-associated > Plants > Roots > Rhizosphere | place: USA: Nebraska...
CCCGGTCTGCGAACCTGCGTACAGCTGCCACCTCTCTTCGTTTCGCAGCGAAACGTGGCGGCTCCAATAATCAAGGAGCTTCACCATGATCAAACCCACACCCAACCCACCCGAAACCGATCCCACATCTCCCTACGACTCCCTCGACTCCAACAAACTCCACGAAGCCGCTGACCGTGCGCTCGATCATTACCTGTCGCCAAACAATCTCCTGCCTTCGCCACGTAAGGCGCGCGGGATGTATGCGGTGACGGCGGATACCAAGAATGAAGAACTGCTGGCTGATGCGAGTGAAACGCTTGCTTCGGCGAAGACGATTGCTCAGGACATTTCCAGTTTGCTGCCAGCGCCGCAGCGGCGGGCGTTGTTGGGGGTTGCTCAACTGATCATGTTGGGGGAGCTGGCGGTTAATCGGGTGATGGATAATTTGGAGTTGCCGGGTTGATGTGGAGTAGGGCTGGCAGCGATGGCAGATGCGCTGTTTCTGCTGCCTGATAATCCGCTATCGCCAGCAGGCTGGCTCCCACAGGGTTTTGTGTTAATCAGGGACGTTGTGTTCGTCGCTGAAACCTCTGGGAGCGGGTCGGTTTAGTTTTACGTGATTATTCAGCCGCTTCAGGACATTCGTCGATCCATCGCGTCACCGTCATGTCGTTGAACTGCTCACCGATGGTATCGACGCGCAGGCAAGCGCCTTTCTTCGAGTAGTACAAGATGCAGCGCGAGCTATCAAACGAGCAGGTGTCCAGTTCGAAGTAGTTTCGTGTAGCCAGCTCCCTCTCCACGCCACTGTATTCATAACCGTCGGTGGTGTGCATTCGCGTTGGTTTCCATCCTTGTTTGACCAGTTTGGACCTGGCCGCAGCTAAACGCTCTCCGACGACGATGCCTGTTGGCCCGCGCTTGTCGTCTGACGCCTGTGAGTCAGCGGCAAACGCTGCGCTGATACCCATGCAATAAAGTGCGACAAATACGAGGGTTGAAGCCTTCATTTGATCGTTCCTATAGCCGCTTTTTAGCTCGACAAAACCCCGATACTCGATACTCGATACTCGATACTCGATACTCGATGCGAGGTTGCGGGGGGATGGTGATTCTTCTGCCCGGTTTCCAATAATCCCCCGGCACCGCCAGCGGAAGAGAATCCCATCGATTAAGTCGGTGGAGCATGGTTTGACGGGGGGTATTCAGGGTTTCCCAATGCCTTTAATATCGGCGCCCCTCACAAATGTTACGGTCAAAACAGCTTGATACCAAACCGAGCGGGCCAAAGGACATGGATAGCAAGAGTAAGTTATGGAAAAGCAAAGCAAGGTCGAACACTGGGCATATCCGTTCAAGCTAAAGCGAGCAGGTAGCCAACACGTCGAGGCACAGGATCCCAAGCAATACTATGAAGCATTGGCTAAGGCCCACGGCGGGTTCTTCCCGATGGGTACGAATGGTTCCTGGCATGGCGGAGTTCATTTTGATGGAGGAACGGGAGATGTCCTGGATCAATCCTCAGTGCGCTGCATCGCAGACGGAGAGGTAATCGCATATCGAGTCGACGAGACTGCCCCCGTCACAGAGTATTTCGGGGAGCATATGCGTGTTGTACAAGCCCCGTACTCCACAGGACTTGTACTTATCCGGCACCGACTCGAGATACCGAGCCAAAACAGTGATCAAGATGAGAACTCACCACCAGTTGGAGAGCTGATTTTTTACAGCCTCTACATGCACTTGCTTGATTGGGCTGGCTACCAGAAACACGATGCACCTCTGCCTCCAGCTTTTTTTGGACCGTTGACCTATAGCCCGAAAGCAGACAAATCTGCCGATAATTTCCTCGGGTTGAACACCAGGGCTGGAGCCCCCGGAACCGCCGCCCACAGCGTCAAAAATGCCATTTTGCCCAAAGGTGTAAAAATCAGGACCGCGGAGTCAGCGGCCGCCCCCAATGAAAAGTGGAAGAAGCTGAGCGCCGTACTTGAGGGGAACTCCATTCCCCAAACGATTAGTGAGGCATGGGTTTACACCGGAGAGCTAGAGGCTGCTGGTCCCGATACCTACTTAGTGTCTGTGCAGTCCAATGATTTGAATTCGGGGTTGCTTCATGGGAAAGGGTTGAATGTTTATAAAACCTCAAGGGGGAAACAAAAAAACTCGATTACAGGCGTCTTGCCATTAGGAGTGGAGCTCACTCTGGAAGACGGCAGTGGCGATTTTCGGAAAATCAGCAGTCTCACCGATGGCGTAGATACCTTCCCGCTTACAGCTGACAGCGCCAAGAATATTCGTGGTTACGTAGCCATTAGTGCCTTGCAAGCACAGCCAAGCAAGCCGGTTACTGATTCTTTTCATCTATTGCCAGAACCTTACAAGGTCAAGGCTGGGGAAGTAGTCGGACATTTGGGACCCTATCAAAATGTCACCGATAGTGAACTAAAGTCACTCCTGCATTTAGAGATTTTTAGCTGTGATGACGTACCAGTATTTATCGCTAAAAGTCGGGATCATGCAAAAACTTTGGCAGAAACACAAAAAACGCTGCTAAAAGTCCACAAAGGTGCGAGTCGGCTTGTTAAGCATAGGGACGGTATTAATGCCCAAAACCCACCCGATATATGTCAGGAAGGGTCAGTTGTTGGAGTCGATCTTATAATTCCTCAGCGAGTCCTTGACGATCTGCCTGCTAACTATCAATTGTCAGATAATAAAACCTTTCCCGCGAGCACGCCGGCTCAAACCATTCGCTGGTGGCGTTTGGACAACTTACTCGAAGACGCAGAAGGTCATCCGATCAATGGGTGGCTAGGTGAGCAGGACTTGATTACTACTCGTCATAGTCCTTGGGAGTGGGAAAGTTTTGAGTTTATCGAGGAGAGCGGGAAGCCGGTTGAGCATCTTGCCCATCTTCTGGATACACGAGGCTTACTCAGTGACGAAGAACGAGAAAATTATCGTGCGAAAATTAGCCAGGCTGATAGCGGCCCTATCAAGCAAAGGCTTTACGATATCGTAGACACTAACAAGGATAATAAATTTAGTCTCAAGGAAATTCACTCTGCATTAGCTAAGCTCTGGCATGCTCAATCAATATCACAACTCATAACGCGTTATGAAAGTGAGTGGTATTGGAACGCTGAAAAATGGGACGAGCTAGACCCTTTGCTCAACCATTCGCCATCACAGCCGAATCAAAACTGGGCGAATGAGAAAAAAAGAATCGAGAAGTTATCGTGGTGGAACGACGCTGGCTTATCGACTGATGGGAAAGCATGGCATTTTCATCTAATGGGCTTGCTTGGGAACTTCACCTACCCGGCCGATGATAATGATTTGAAATGGCTGAAGGTGCCTTACGGACAACTAACATTCAATGTCGAGGGGAACGACTTCGAAGATGCTGGACATCCTGCGCATCGCTATTTCAGCCGAGTCGTGCACTGGCCCGAAGGTGTGTCAGGTGTGACGATTGGCCGAGGATACGACCTGGGTCAACAGGCTGATCCAAGGGCAGACTTAATCAAAGCTGGGGTAAAAGAGCCACTCTTGTCATGGTTGGTTGGGGCGAAAGGCTTGCATGGTCAAGCCGCAAAAACGTATTTAGATAATGCGACTCAAGAAATCAGAAAGCAGGTGATAACAAGAAAGCAACAATATTTGTTATTCATATCTGTTTATGAATTCATGAAAAAAGACATTTTTAGGATCTCGGGTACAATCAGCAACGTAGAGAAATATGGTGCCTTGCAATGGGAAGTCGTCAACCAAAAAATTCAAGACGTCATTGTAGATCTTCGATATCGAGGAGACTATCACGTGGAGTCCAGGAAGTTCATTCAAAGGCCTTTTACTAATAACGATCTGGCGAAAATAAAAGTAGAAATGTCGAAGCATAGTAATTGGGTGGGTGTGCCGCCAAATAGGTTCGCCGAAAGAAAAAGTTATTTGGAGAGTAATTAATGCGCATTTTACGTCTGGCAGCGTACACGGTTATTGGGCTGGCCTGTCTTTCTTCTGCGGCAGCGGCTGAGTTCGACTACAAACGCGTCTACCAAGCAGATGCAGGGAAAGTAGGTAAATATATCGTAAGGTATTTGAGGACATTCGATTCCCCGTGCATCCGGGTGCAATCGCTCTTGCCCGGGGGCAACGGAAAAATAGTTAAAGAAAAGGAGCTGTGCTCCATTGATGGCAAAAGCTTTCTCGATGGGTACACCCAAGTTGAACTGAAAAAAGGAGAGTTTAAAGAAGGGGAATTGACTTTCTTGTTTGAGATAATGCCACTTGAGCCAGCACCCGAGTTTTCAAAAAAATGTACTGTTCCATTTAAGGATGGTGCGCCTCAAGATCTTGTTTGTGAAACGATAACGCCGTGAGTTGAAGCTCTGGAGGAAGAGAGGGCGGATTTATTTTTGAAAAATAGATCCGTCCCTTCTTCTGTGTTTTGGGCTATTCGTTTATTTGTAAGTGTTGTTGAGAAAGGGGTTTTGGTTTTGAATTATAGCGCTGCGATCGAGGACTTAAGGCAAAGGGCTCGGCGTTCAAGACGCTCGAGGCTATATATAGCTGTCGGTCTAATATGTTTGATCAGTATTGCGGTTGTGGCAGTTTATATCTCAACACAAACCAGCGAATATTCCTATCGACGGCTTGGCGAAAAAATCTCTCTGAATGCAATTCGCGATCCCGGAATTTTCTTACGGAAATCTAGCGATCTTCTCGAAAAAATTTATCCTGATAGCCTCGTGGAAATGGGGAGGAAAATGGATGGGGAGGAAGTCAGAAGCGAAAAATTCAGTCCCGAGGATCGTTCTGCTTACATGCGGGAGTTAGAGCGATTAGTTTCTTTTTATGAGCGTGCGCAAACGGCTTATGCTAAGCAGGCATTAGTACAAGATAAGCAAGCGGGGTGGACAGATGCGATATCTTCTATGGCATTTACTTTTGGTGCTATAGCTATTTCAATTCTACTTTTCCAAACGGGCGTTTCGTTTATCAGGTATTACTCTCAGCTCGCGGAACTATATGATTCACAGGCGAGCGCATTGTTAGCAGCAAATGACGATCCAGATAAATTTGTTAGCTTTTTCCAGATACTTTCACCTTCCTCGGTCACGTTTGGGAAAACTCCGCTTAGTATGTATGAAAAAGCTTTTGACGCTCTCGCAGTAGCAAGAGATAGGCCAGCTAAATGAGCTATGGCTGCATCTGCACAGTTAAGGTAGGAGCTTTGAAAGGAGGCTGGTGCGATAGAAATGCACGGATTACACGGATTAGAGGGACGGATCTATCTGGGGATTCGTGACGGAATGAGGGTCTTGATAAACACCAGCGTTTAAAAAGACATCTCCAGTCACGCTCCTAGGCTACACATCCTTGCGCCTTTGCCTACAGCTGCGCCAGAATCCGCCGGCTTGTGCGCCTTGGGGGCGGGTTCTATTGTGGTCGGGTCGCTGACGAATCAGCGATCGGGTTTGGTAGCCCGGCTTAGACTTGGCGCATTGCGTCACCCGATTCAGTCCTTTTAGGGGCTGTTGCTTTATGGTGGCCATGCGCAGGGCGTCTTCGGGCGCGCCGGTTTTCCAAGTCACCGGTCTACCAACCTTCGTATGGCCACCACCCCTTCGTTTGGTAGCGAAAAGATGATGGCTCCTTTTCTATGATTTGGAGATTCACTCATGATCAAACCAACACCCAACCCACCCGAAACCGATCCCACGTCTCCCTACGAATCCCTCGATTCAAACAAGCTCCACGAAGCCGCTGACCGTGCGCTCGATCATTACCTGTCGCCAAACAATCTCCTGCCTCAGCCACGCAAGACGCGGGGGATGTATGCGGTGACGGCGGATACCAAGAATGAAGAACTGCTGGCGGATGCGAGTGAAACGCTTGCTTCGGCGAAGACGATTGCTCAGGACATTTCCAGTCTGTTGCCGGCGCCGCAGCGGCGGGCGTTGTTGGGGGTTGCTCAACTGATCATGTTGGGGGAGCTGGCGGTGAATCGGGTGATGGATAATTTGGAGGTGGCGGGGTGAGGTAGATGTCCGGGGGCGCCAGCGGGTTGATTTAGCATTAGTGCTGGCGCCTTCGCGATCCTATCGCGTGGCCCCGTTACTCATCCCATCCGTGCTCTGCGTAGGACATCTGATCATGCTCGGGAAAGTCTGTCCGGTATTCACCCCACTCCATGAAGGAATAGTATTTGGTCATCGCCTCGAAGTAACTGTCCGCTTCGACTGTCCAGATCAGCTGGGAGTTTGGTGAAAGTAGACTGCGCGCGTCATCACCGTGAATTCCGGCCAGGCAGAAAGTCTGGCAACCATCAGGCTCCAACCAAAGTTCATGTTTCATACTCATAGCTCGTTTTCCCCTGCCTTTATGGCGCTGATCTACGCCAGTGCAGCTTCGTCAACCGCAGCCATCGCTTCCCTGCGCTTCGCAATTAGCTCAAGCCTGTCCGAATCCGAAAGACGTTTTCCTGGTGTAGGCAAGGCGGAAGCTGTGGCCTCGCACCAACGTGAATACAGAACGCTGGTACTGGCGAAATCTGTTAGTTGCGCCTTGCGCGCCAATGCCTGCTTGATCTGTTTAGCGATGATGGGATTGACTTTGGAGTAAGCAAACTGCGAAGACGGGTGATTAGCCACTGCCACAGGTATACCGCCCGCTAGCGCAGTAACTCGACGTCCGTTTCGTTTGCTGAAGCAGACGATCAACTCTGGTGCCAGCACCTCCAGGACTTCAGTAAGCGATTGTTCACCTTTCTCCCAAGCTGCGGCCGATGGCGCTTTGCGGGGGCCGGGCAAAAACTCTTGGATGAAATTGTAGTAGGCAATGCTGTGCCAAAAATCACTCCTATCCGCTTTGGAAAAGTGCTTTTTAGCATTCAGGATCGAAGCCATGATTTTGGTGAAATGTGCATGTTGCCGAAGCTTAGCTGTCGCTTGAGGGTGTTTCTGACCCAAGGCCAGGGCCTTCAATACCTCGGGTGTGGCTGTCGGGCGTTCATGTTCTTTGGCGCCATAGTGAGATTCGCAGACCACGAGAATACGTAGACCGTGGATGCCGCGCTCGTAATGGGCGCCGACCCAAGGTGCGAAACGGACTGTAGATTTGCTCATTGCCGTCCTTAGTTTGTTTTCTCAGGCCAACACTTTTGGCTCAACCGTAATCACATCATTATTTTTCAATACTAGCGACCGGATTTTGAAGCCGGATTGGATACCGTCATGGGCGCTGTAAAATTTGTAACTTGGCCGGCATGGCTGGCGGTGGCACATGTGACCATTTCGGTGCCTGATACTGCGCCTTCGCGAGCAGGCTCGCTCCCACAGGGGGATTTATGTTGTTTGCGGGAGGGAAGATCAAAAGATCGCAGCCTTCGGCAGCTCCTACTGGGGGTGGGTTAGCAGGGTTTCGAGTTTTGCGAGTGGCGGGGCGTCTTGGTTGCGGTCGAATACTTGGATTCCAACCTTGAGCAGCCGTCCATTTTCTGCGCTGGCGATTACCTGTTCGCAGCGCAACATAAGCCGTCCTTGATCACATTCAACAGCCTTCATTCCATTCGGCAACCGGCCTTCCAGGCGTAGTTCAGCCATCCGGCTCTGCGCGGCAATCATTGCCACCGACCGATCCCTTAAAACCCCACTGCTCTGCGTCATCAACCCCGCGACGCGCACGGCGGCGGACATGGCGACGGCGATGATCGCCAGTGCCACCAGCACTTCAATCAGGGTGAATCCTTCCTCTCGCGTTCGCGCGCGCATACATGGCCCAAAAGCAAAACCCAGCCCTCGACGCTAACCCCCGTCCTTGACGGCTTGACGACGGAAACACCCGAGGATTTTCAACATCCCTGACATATCTTCTTGCAACACTGCGCGTCGAATTCGGATCAAGCCAAGGAATGTCGAGATGGATATCGCACCTTTGAACACGCTCAGTCAGTCGCCGCGCATGCCGCGTGGGCAGCAGGGTTTTACCTTGATTGAGATCATGGTGGTGGTGGTGATTCTGGGGATTCTGGCGGCGATGGTGGTGCCCAAGGTGCTCGACCGGCCGGATCAGGCGCGGGCGACGGCGGCGAAGCAGGATATTGGTGGGTTGATGCAGGCGTTGAAGTTGTATCGCCTCGATCACGGCACGTATCCGAGCATGAATCAGGGGCTGAAGGTGCTGGTCGAGCGGCCGGCGGATGCGAAGAACAGCAACTGGCGTTCGTATCTGGAGCGTTTGCCGAATGACCCGTGGGGCCGGCCTTATCAGTACCTCAACCCGGGCGCGAACGGTGAGGTCGATATCTTTTCCCTCGGCGCCGATGGTCAGCCTGACGGCGATGGCGTGAATGCCGATATCGGTTCCTGGCAGTTGTAAGGCCGGCCGTGAACACAGGTTCGCTCAACGGGGCGAAGCAACGGGGCATGGCGATTATCAGCGCGTTGTTGATTGCCGCCGTGGTGGCGGTGATTGCGGCGGGGATGTTGACGCGTCAGAGCGTGGCGACCCGGGCGCTGGAGGCCGATCAGCAGCGGGTGCAGGGGCGTTGGGTGGCGCAGGGTGGTCTGGAGATCAGCCGGCAGTTGCTGTGGGATGCGCGCCTGCGTGATCCGTTGACCCGGCGTGATCAGCCTTGGGCGCAGCCGTTGCTGGCGGCGGGCTTTGCCGGGCGGCTGGAGGACGAGCAGGGCAAGTTCAACCTGCGCAATCTCGTCGTCAACGAGCGCATCGATGAGGCGCAAGTGCAGGCGTTCGAGCGCTTGTGTGAACTGATCGGTGTGAGTGCCGTTGTCGGGCAGCGCATTCGTCAGCGGGTGATCGCGAGCTATCCGCATCTGCTCAATGCGCAGATTGGTGCGACTGGCAAAGCCAGTTTCGACAGTGGCCGAGCGACTTCGCCCGATGCCGATCACAAACCGCCACCGCCGAAGGCGCCGATGCTGCGCACGCTGGAGGATTTGCGCAGCGTCGAGGGCATGACCGATGCGCTGATCGGCCAACTGGCGCCGTACGTGACGGTGGTTCCGGCGACGACGTGGATCAACGGCAATACCGCCACGGCGCAGGTGCTGGCGGCCTATGTGCCGGGGCTTTCGCTGGAGCGGGCGACGGCGTTGATCGCCGAGCGTGACGCCGGACGCTGGTTTATCAATCGTGGCGATTTTGTGAACCGCTTGCGCATGCCGCAGCTGGAAATGAGCAGCGTCAAGGTCGGCATCACCAGTGACTGGTTTCGTTTGCGCGGTGAGGCGCGGCGTGATCAGCGTCGGGTCAGTCTCGACGCTTTGCTGCACCGCAGCGAGGATCGGCTGCCGCAGGTGATCTGGTCGCGGGTGGGTGCATGAGCCAGTTGCGCGTCGGGTTGCCGCCGCTGGCGGAGCTGGAGTTGCACAGCGAAGTGAGCTGCGCCTGGCTGGATCGTCAGGGGCAGGTCAGTCGTGAGGAACGGCTCACCCTGAGCCAGTTGGGGCAGCGGCCGAAACAGCCGCCATTGCTGTGTTTTCTGCATCCGGCTGACAGCCTGCTCGCCAGCATCGATCTGCCGCCGCTGCCCGCGAACAAAATGGCGGCCGCTGTTCAGTGCGCGGCGCAGGCGTTAATGCTCGGCGACAGCAGCCAGATGCATATCGGCCACAGCCCTCGCGATGCGGGCGGGCAGGTGCAGATTGCCTGGGTCTCGCGGCAGCATTCGCAGGGGCTGGCTGCGGTGCTCAAGCAGGCGGGGTTGACGCTGCGCGGTTTGTATCCGGCGCCGTTCAGCCTGCCAGTGCTGCCGGGGGCTGTCGCTTGCGTGGCGGACGGTCATTTGCTCCGGCGCGAGAGTTTGAATAGTGCGCAGGTTGAGCCGTTGCTCGGTGACGAAGTTGATGAGGCATCGTTCGCAGCTGACGCCACACAGCGCTGGATCGGCCCCTTGCCCGGTTGGGGTTTGCACGGCGGTCTGCAGCAAACCGGCGGCGAGCAACGCGGCTGGGGTCGCGCTGTCGGGTGTGTGGCTTTGGCCGTGGCAGTCTGGGTGGTCGGCCTGAATCTCTACGCCGCTCGCGAAGCGCGGCAGGGCCAGCAGCTCAAGGCGCAGATGAGTCAGCGGGTGAAGCAGGCCTTCCCCGAATTACCGGTGATTCTCAACCCGCTGCAACAGGCGCGTCAGCAACTGGAGCAGCGGCAAAAAGGTGCGGTCGATGACCCGGCGCAGAACTTCAATCGGCTGGTGTTGCAGGCCGGCACCGGCATGCCGTTCATGGCCGGCAGTGTCGAGCGCCTGAGTTACCGCGACGGCGCCTTGCAGCTGGCGCTGCTCAGCGATGCGAACCGTGGCGGCAACGACAAGGACTGGCAAAGCACGTTGGCCCAGGCCGGCATCAGCGTCACTGCCGATGACGCAGGCTGGACGCTGCGCCCGAGCGATGAATCCAGCGCAAACACCAACGAAGACGACGACAGCGGAGCAGACGATGAGTAGGGCGACGCTGGCGATTTACCGTGGACGCTGGCAGCGCTTCAGCAGTCAGTTGCAGGCGCGTTGGCAGCCGTTGGCGCTGCGTGAGAAACGCATGGTCGCCGGCATGGCGCTGGTGCTTGTCGGTCTGTTGATTTGGCTGGCGCTGGTCAAGCCGCCGTTGGCCAGGATCACTTTTTGGCAGAGCGAAACGCCCAAGTTGCGCGCGCAAACCGAGGCGCTGGAAGTGCTGTTGCGCAACGTCAACGTGCGGCCGCAGGGGCAAAGCGTTGGCCAGTCGCTGGAGCAAAGTCTGCAAGCGGCAGGGCTCGCCGGACATTACCAATTACAAGCGGCCGAGGGCGGGGGGTGGCAGTTGAATGTCTATTCCGCGCCGGCCGATGCGCTGCTCGACTGGCTGCTCAGCCAGCCGTCACAACTTTCTCTGCAGGTGGTCGAGGCGCAGTTGCAGCGCGCAAACGAAACCTCGACCGAAGTCACCGCCGGCACATTGTCAGGCACCGTTCGCATGGATCAGGCGCAGGGCGCTAAGGAAGCTTCATGAAGGAGTCACGCTGCAAACCGGCACGTCTGGCGCTGCCGTTGTTGCTGATGGCATTGAGCGCGTGCAACAGCACCACGGCGCCGCAGAATCAGCCTCCGCTGTTGGTCGACAGTGAGCTCGGCCGGCCGCTGGCCAACACCCAGCGCAGCGGCGATGCGGTGGCCGATCGCGAACGGGCGCAGGCCCAGGCGCGGCCGGTGCCGAAGCAATTGCACAACATCAGTCAGCGCGGGCGCAGTAGCGGTGGCGCGCCGAGCAACTCGGTCGCGCGTAATCCGTTGGGCGAGCAACCGGTAACGCTGAATTTCGTCGAGGCGGATATTCAGGCGGTGGTGCGTGCATTGTCGCGGGCCACCGGGCAGCAGTTTCTCGTCGATCCACGGGTCAAGGGCAATCTGACGTTGGTCTCGGAAGGTCAGGTGCCGGCCCGTCAGGCTTACGACATGCTGCTCGCGGCGTTGCGCATGCAAGGCTTCAGCGTGGTCGATGTCGGCGGCGTGGCGCAGGTGGTTCCCGAGGCCGACGCCAAACTGCTCGGCGGGCCGATCTACAGCGCCGACAAACCGGCCGGCAACGGCATGCTCACGCGCACGTTTCGCCTGCAATACGAGAACGCGGTGAACCTGATCCCGGTGCTGCGCCCGATTGTCTCGCCGAACAATCCGATCAATGCCTACCCCGGCAACAACACCGTGGTCATCACCGATTACGCCGAGAACCTCACCCGCGTCGCGCAGTTGATCGAGAGCATCGACACGCCGAGCGCAATCGACACCGACGTGGTGCAGATCCAGAACGGCATCGCCGCCGACATTGCACCGATGGTGGCCGACTTGCTCGACGCGCCGGGCAATGATCCGACGCAGAAAATCGCGGTGATCGGCGACCCGCGCTCGAACACCATCATCATCCGCGCCGGCAGCCCCGAGCGTACCGAGCTCGCGCGCAACCTGATCTACAAACTCGACAACGCGCAGAGCAATCCGAGCAATCTGCACGTGGTTTATTTGCGCAACGCCCAAGCGGCGAAACTGGCGCAGGCGTTGCGCGGTTTGCTTACCGGCGAGAGTGACAGCGGCAGCAGCGACGCGGCGCGTTCGGTACTCAGCGCGATGGGCAGCAGCACCGGCGGCAATGCCGGGCAGAACGGCCAGAGCAGTACGCCGAGCACTGGCACGTCGACCTCGACTGGCAGCGGCGCAAGCGGCGGCAGTTATGCGCAGGGCAGTGGCGGCGGCAGCAGCAGTGGCGGTACGCAAAGCAGCGAACAGAACGTTGCGTTCAGCGCTGGCGGGGTGACGATTCAGGCTGACGCCACCACCAACACGCTGCTGATTTCCGCACCGGAACCGCTGTATCGCAATCTCCGTGAGGTCATCGATCTGCTGGATCAGCGCCGTGCGCAGGTGGTGATCGAGAGCCTGATTGTCGAGGTCGGCGAGGACGATGCCAGTGAATTCGGTGTGCAATGGCAGACCGGCAATCTTGGCGGCAAGGGCGTGATCGGTGGCGCCAATCTCGGCGGCGCGGGGCTCAACACGGGAGCCAGGAACAGCATCGACGTGCTGCCGCAGGGTTTGAACCTTGGCTATGTCAACGGCACGGTCGACATCCCCGGCATCGGCAAGATTCTCGACCTGAAAGTGCTGGCCCGGGCGTTGAAGAGCAAGGGCGGCACCAACGTGCTGTCGACACCAAACCTGCTGACGCTGGACAACGAAGCGGCGAGCATTTTTGTCGGCCAGACCATCCCGTTTGTCAGCGGCAGCTACGTCACCGGCGGCGGGGGCACCAGCAACAACCCGTTCCAGACCGTGACCCGCGAAGAGGTCGGCCTCAAGCTCAACGTGCGCCCGCAGATTTCCGAGGGCGGCACGGTGAAGCTGGATATCTATCAGGAGGTCAGCAGCATTGATGAGCGTGCATCCAACAGCGTGACCTCGGCGGGCATCGTCACCAACAAACGTGCGATCGACACCAGCATTCTGCTCGACGATGGGCAGATCATGGTTCTCGGCGGGTTGCTGCAGGACGGTTACAGCCAGAGCAATGATGCGGTGCCGTGGCTGTCGACGATTCCGGGCATCGGCGCGCTGTTTCGCAACGAACGCCGGGCGATCAGCAAGACCAACCTGATGGTGTTCCTGCGCCCGTACATCATCCGCGACAGCGAAGCAGGGCGCAGCATCACCCTCAACCGCTACGACTTCATGCGCCGCGCCCAGGGCGGCTTGCAGCCCGAACGCAGCTGGGCGATGCCGGACATGCAGGCGCCGCAATTGCCGACGGCGGCGCAAGGCGTGCCCGCGGTTTTACCCTCGGGGCCGCGCGCCACGATCAAGGCGGTGCCCATTCAATGACTCTGACACCACCTCTTGATTTGGAAATCGGACCTGTAGGAGCTGCCGAAGGCTGCGATCTTTTGATCTTGCTCTTCGACGGACTCAAACAGCCAGAGATCAAACGATCGCAGCCTTCGGCAGCTCCTACAGGGAGGTGTTTGTCGTGAGTCGGTTGCCGTATGCCTGGGCCAAGGCGCAGCGCATTCTGTTGCGCGATGGCGTGCTGACGGTGTGCCCGTCAACGCCTGGCTGGTCGATCAGCGAGGTGCGTCGGCAGTTCGGTGCGACGCAGGTCGAGCGGGTGCGTGATGACGAGCTCGACGGTTTGCTCGCCAGCGCTTACGCCGACACCGGCAGTGCGGCGGCGGTGGTGGGTGCGGCGGAAAACGAGGTCGATCTCGATCGGCTGATGCAGGACATGCCGGAAATCACCGACCTGCTCGACACTCAGGACGGCGCGCCGGTGATCCGCATGATCAACGCCTTGCTCACCCAGGCTGCGCGCGATGAGGCCAGCGACATTCATATCGAGCCGTTCGAAACCCATTCGGTGGTGCGCTACCGCGTCGACGGCACCCTGCGCGACGTGGTCTCGCCGCGCAAGGCGTTGCACGGTGCGCTGGTGTCGCGGATCAAGATCATGGCCCAGCTCGACATCGCCGAAAAACGCCTGCCCCAGGACGGTCGCATCGCTTTGCGCGTAGCGGGGCGGCCGATCGATATTCGTGTTTCAACGGTGCCCACTGGCCACGGCGAGCGCGTGGTGATGCGCCTGCTCGACAAACAGGCCGGGCGCTTGCATCTGGAAACCCTCGGCATGGATGCGCAGGTGTTGGCCAAACTCGATCATCTGATCCGCCAGCCCCACGGCATCGTTCTGGTCACCGGGCCGACCGGCAGCGGCAAAACCACCAGTCTCTACGCGGCGCTGGCGCGGCTGGATGCGAGCACCAGCAACATCCTCACCGTGGAAGATCCGGTGGAGTACGACCTGCCAGGGATCAGCCAGATTCAGGTCAATGCCAAGATCAACATGACCTTTGCGTTGGCGCTGCGGGCGATTCTGCGCCAGGACCCGGACATCATCATGATCGGCGAAATCCGCGATCTCGAGACTGCGCAAATCGCCGTGCAGGCCTCGCTCACCGGGCATTTGGTGCTGGCGACGCTGCACACCAACGACGCGGTGTCGGCGGTCAATCGCCTGATCGATATGGGCGTTGAGCCATTCTTGCTCGCGTCATCGATGCTCGGCGTCCTTGCGCAACGCCTGGTGCGGCGCCTGTGCAATCAGTGCAAACAAGAGGACCCGGCCACGCCCGGCACCTGGCGCCCGGTCGGCTGCGCGGCGTGCAATCAAACTGGCTACAGCGGCCGCACCGGTATCCACGAATTGTTCTGCATCGACGACGACATCCGCACGCTGATTCACCAAGGGGCAGGGGAGCAGGCCTTGCGCGCGGCGGCGTCGAAAGCGGGGATGTTCAGCCTGCGTGAGGACGGTGAGCGCTGGATTCGCAGCGGTGCCACCGCGCCGGAAGAAATCCTTCGCGTGACACGGGACGCCTGATGAATCGCTATCGCTTTGAAGCGGCGGATGCCACCGGGAAAATCGAGTCCGGGCACCTTGAGGCGGACAGCCAGAGCGCGGCGTTCAGTGCCTTGCGCGGACGTGGATTGACAGCGCTGTCGGTGCACGAGGAAAGCAACGTCGCCCGACACGGTGGCGGCGGTTTGTTCAGCGCCAGACTCTCCGACAACGACCTCGCCTGGGCCACGCGGCAACTGGCGAGCCTGCTCGGCGCCAGCCTGCCATTGGAAGCAGCACTGAGCGCGACGGTCGAGCAGGCCGAGAAAAAGCACATCGCCCAGACCCTCAGCGCCGTGCGCGCCGATGTACGCAGCGGCATGCGTCTGGCGGAATCGCTGGCGTCGCGGCCACGGGATTTTCCCGAGATTTACCGCGCGCTGATTGCCGCTGGCGAAGAGTCTGGCGATCTGGCGCAGGTGATGGAACGGCTGGCCGATTACATCGAGGAACGCAACAACCTGCGCGGCAAGATTCTTACTGCGTTCATCTATCCGGGCGTGGTCGGGCTGGTGTCGATCGGCATTGTGATTTTCCTGCTCAGCTACGTGGTGCCGCAGGTGGTCAGCGCGTTTTCTCAGGCGCGGCAGGATTTGCCGGGGTTGACCCTGGCAATGCTCACGGCCAGTGATTTCATCCGTGCGTGGGGTTGGTTGTGTGCGGCAGTGATGGCCGGGGCGTTCTGGAGTTGGCGTCTGTATTTGCGCAATCCGGCGGCGCGGTTGAGCTGGCATCACCGGGTGCTGAAATTGCCGCTGTTCGGGCGTTTTATCTTGGGTTTGAACACCGCGCGATTCGCCTCCACGCTGGCGATCCTCGGCGGTGCCGGCGTGCCGTTGTTGCGTGCATTGGAAGCGGCGCGGCAGACATTGTCCAACGACCGCTTGAGCCTCAGCGTCAGCGAGGTCACGGTCAAAGTGCGCGAAGGCGTCAACCTCGCCGCCGCGCTGCGGGTGGAGAATGTCTTCCCGCCGGTGCTGATTCACTTGATCGCCAGCGGCGAGAAAACCGGCTCGCTACCGCCGATGCTCGAGCGCGCGGCACAGACCCTGTCACGGGATATCGAACGACGGGCGATGGGCATGACGGCGTTGCTCGAGCCACTGATGATCGTGGTGATGGGTGGGGTGGTTCTGGTGATTGTGATGGCGGTGTTGTTGCCGATTATTGAGATCAACCAGTTGGTGCAGTAGCCCGGTTTGATGTTGTCAGGTCGGGCCTCATCGCTGGCAAGCCAGCTCCCACAGGTTTTTGTGTTGTACCCCAGGTTGCATTAACAACACTGCACCCCTGTGGGAGCTGGCTTGCCAGCGATTGGGCCATTCCAGCCAACAAATTTCCCAAATTACTTTCACCGGTCTGCCTACCACCCGAGCCTCAATCCGCCCATCCTCGGGTTCTCCATTCTGTCATCTGCAACCACCCGCCAACGGCTCCAGCCCGATTCAGCCAAACCCGCGATCCAGACGCGCCGCAACCCACCGCAAACACCCGAGAAATCCGCACAGAAATCCCCCCGCAGCTCCCGAGGTTTTTTCCTTTATCTGTCACCGGAAGCTGCGAATTTCTCCCTGCGGCTCCACTGCGGTGGACCCTCCCGGTGTCATGCAAGCCTTCCGAAACCTGTGTTCCAAACCAAGTTGAAAAGGAGATTCTTCATGTTCAAGCGCACTCTGATCGCCGCCTCACTGACCGTCGCCGCTCTGGCTTCCGCCCAGGCCATGGCCGTAACCGGTGGTGGCGCCTCGCTGCCTGCCGCACTGTACAAAGGTTCTGCCAACAGCATCCTGCCTGCCAACTTCAGCTACGCCGTGACCGGTAGCGGCGTCGGCAAAAGTGCTTTCCTGACCAACAACGCTGCCCAGTTCAGCACCACCGGTACTGTGCACTTCGCCGCTAGCGACTCGATCCTCAGCGCTGCGGAACTGAGCACCTACACCGCCAACTTCGGTGCTTCGTACGGCCCGCTGATCCAGCTGCCATCGGTGGCCACTTCGGTTGCCATTCCGTACAAAAAATCCGGTCAGACCGCGCTTAACCTGACCAGCGCTCAACTGTGCGATGCGCTGTCGGGCACCGCCACCACTTGGGGCACTCTGCTGGGGACCGCCGACAGCACGCCGATCCGTGTGGTTTACCGCAGCGTGTCCAGTGGCACCACTGAAATCCTCAGTCGTCACCTGAACGCCGTTTGCCCAGGCAAATTCGCCGTCAACTCCACCTTCACCAACGCTCGTCTGCCAGCCGGTTCCGCGCTGCCATCGACTTGGGTCGGCGTAGCCAACACCGCTGATGTGGCCACTGCGGTGAACGCCGTGGACGGTTCGATCGGCTATGTGGGTCCGGACGGCGTGAACGCCACCAGCAACGCTGTGGTTGCCCGCGTCAATGGCGTCCAGCCAACCAACGCTAACGTGACGCTGGCGCTGAGCACCGCACCGGTGCCAAGCGCGCCTGCCAACCCGGCTGGCTGGGCCCCGGTCGTGCCTAACCCGGCAAGCGGTTACCCGATTGTGGCTTACACCAACTTCATCTTCGGCCAGTGCTACAAAGATGCAGCCGTGGCCACCGCCGTGCGCAACTTCCTGACCACCCACTACAGCAACCCGGGCAACAACGTCGCCACCGTCGCCCACAGCTTCACGCCGGTTCCCAACAACTGGAAAACCGCTGTGACCGCCAACTTCATCACCAACACCTCGGGCAATAACCTGGACATCAACAACGCCAACGCCTGCAACGGCATTGGTCGTCCTTTGTAAGCCTTGTCTCAACTGCAATGAAACGGCAGCAGCCTTCGGGCTGCTGTTTTTTTTTGCCGATTTACTCCTCGATCATGAAGTTTGTGTGACATCCGTTCGGTCGTGAGGCTCGCCAACTGCCTATGTCGTAACAGCAGGGCTGATCCGACCTGCCACCCAAAAGGACCTGTAGTGATGCTTGCTCGCACCTCCCGTCACAGTAACCGTATCCGGCCGATCAAACGTGGCGCGGGCGATCCCGCACAGTGGCTGCTCAAGCCATTGGCGCAAGCCGTCGCCTTGTGTCTGGTGGCGGGCAGTGCCGAGGCGGCGACAGCGTTCAGTTCCACCTGGTTTGCCGCGAAGGGCGCGGCGCAGCAGGCTTCGGCGTCGCGTCCGGGAGGGAGTGGTCTGCCGGGGATGACCCCACCGCTGGCACAGCAGCAACGGGCCAGCCAGGAGTTGCAGCGCTCTTTGCAGACACTCAATAACACCGTGGCAGCGATTGCCGCTCAGCAGGCCGCACAAGCCGCTGGACGTGCCGCCGCATTGGGCAGTGTGCAAGTGGTTCCGGACGGATTGGGCGAGGGCGGCCTGAAGGTCGATAACAGCCTGAGCCAGAGCTGGATGAACGCCAAAGGCCCGCAACAGACCCAGGCCGACGGCAAGACCACGGTGAAGATCGAACAGACCGCCGACAAGGCGATTCTCAATTGGGAAACGTTCAACGTCGGCCGCAATACCACAGTGGAATTTGCCCAGCAGGCCAACTGGGCGGTACTCAATCGCGTCAACGATCCGAGCGCACGGGCCAGCCAGATTCAGGGGCAGATCAAAGCGGACGGCACGGTGATGCTGATCAACCGCAACGGCATCGTCTTCAGCGGTGGCAGTCAGGTCGATGTGCGAAATCTGGTAGCGGCAGCCGCGAACATGACCGATGCACAATTTCGCGATCGGGGTCTGTATTTCGACAGCACCGGCAGTCAGCCAACCTTTACCGACGCTGCTGGCAAAGTCCTGGTGGAGCGTGGCGCAGCCATACAAACGCATCAACCTGCGCTCTCCACCGACGCCGGCGGCTATACCTTGCTGCTTGGCCAGGACGTGCAGAACGACGGCTCGATCAGTACGGCCAAAGGTCAGACGGTGCTGGGTGCGGGGGACCGTTTCTATATCCGCAAGGGCTCGGGCACCGATGGCAATGGCTATTCAACCACCTTCGGCAGTGAGGTCATTCCCGGTTTCAAGGCTGACAGCTCGGGTAAGGTCGGCAACACCGGCCTGATCCAGGCATCCACCGGCGACATCACCCTGACCGGCCGCGACGTTGTGCAAAACGGTGTGCTGCTGGCGAGCACTTCGGTGGCGACGCGCGGCACCGTGCATCTGCTCAATCCGGCCAGCGATGCCCAGGGCCGTGTGACCCTGGGCGAAAATGGCGTCAGTGCGATTCTGCTCGACAGCAGTGATCTCACGGCCCTGGACAGCCAGCACGAGGCGGCGCTGACCGGCGTCAATGCCAACAACCGGATCCGCAGCGATCAGTCACGCATCGACATCGGCAGCGGCGGCACCGTCGAATTCAAAAGCGGCTCGATCACCCTTGCCACCGGTGGGCAGGTGGCAGTTGCCGCGGGACGGCGCAGTCTATTGCGCGAGGGGGCGGTGATCGACGTGTCCGGCGCCCTCGGCGTCAAAGTGGCGATGGCAAACAACAACATCAAGATCAACGTCCAGGGCAACGAGCAGCGTGATGCGCCAGTCAATCGCGAGAGCGGCGCGCTCAACAGTAACGACATCTGGGTCGATGTCCGTGAGCTGGTATTCGTGCCGGCGGGCACCAACGGTTACGCCACCGACCGCTGGTACACCGCCGGTGGGTTGTTGGAGGTCGGCGGATACCTCGGCACTCAGGGCCATGGCGTTGGTGAATGGATGGCGCAGGGCGGTGAGGTGCGGTTTTCCGGAAAGGACGTGATCAGCGAAAAAGGTTCGCTGATCAATGTGTCCGGCGGCACGCTTGATGTGCAGGGCGGCGAGATTCGCCAGAGCTGGCTGCGCGGTGCGGACGGGCGGTTATACGAAGTGTCGCGTGCGCCGGGCGATATTCTCTACAACGGTCTTTACAAAGGTTACGAAAGTCACAGCGAGCGTTGGGGCCAGACGGATTATTTCTATAGCCCGCTGATCGCGCCGACGCGTCGTCAGGAAGCGGGGTACACCGTTGGCCGGGATGCCGGCCAGTTGGTGATCGCCACGGGCAACGCCGTGCTGGAAGGCCAGCTGTTGGGTGAGGTGTTTCAGGGCGAACGGCAAATCCAGGCACCGCGGGCAGGCCTGGACGGCTACGCCCAGACCCAGACCGCCCGGGCGCGGCGAGGGCAGTTGGTGGTTGGCAGTTACGATGCTGCTTATGTCGCTGCCAGTGCCGGCCTGCTCTATCAACTCGACCCGTTGCTCGATCAGGTGCAAGTGGGGGGCGCGCATGCCAGCGTAGCGAACGCAGGGCTGACCGACGCGGTCGCGGCAGAACGCGCAGGCAAACTGTTCCTCGATGCCGGGCTGCTCAATGGTTTCGCGCTGGGCGCGCTGAAGATCTCGGCGAAAAACACGATTGAAGTCAATGAAGGCGTGACGGTGGATCACGGTGGCAACATCACCCTGTTCAGCCCTGACGTGCAGGTCAATGCCGATCTGATTGCGCAAGGCGGCAGCCTGCAATTGGGCAACGTTCTGAACCAGCTCGCCACCGATCGGCGTGATGACACCAGTCTCCAGGTTTCAGCAGGCAAGCAAGCGCGAGTGACGGTTGCGCAGGGTGTGCAGCTGCAGACACGCGGTCTGTGGCGCAACCTGTCGAGTAACCCGGACGACGCGGGCGGCCTGGCGTACCTCAATGGCGGGACGGTGTCGATCCGCAGTACCGGCGACATTCTGCTGGCCAGTGGCAGTCTGGTCGATGTTTCGTCGGGCGGTGCGGTATTGGCCAACGGCAAGATGCGTGGCGGCAAGGGTGGCGACGTGACGCTTGAATCCAGCGCCAACAGTGCGCCAGGCCTGTCGCGCATGGTGCTCGATGGCGAGGTGCAGGGCTATGGCGTGAACGGCGGCGGCACCTTGACCGTGCAGGCCAGCAAGGTGCGGATCGGCGCTGCCGGCGAAGTGTCCGAAGAACAGACCTTGCGCCTGACGCCGGAGCTGTTCCGCACGGGGTTCAGCGCCTACAACATCATCGGTCTGAAGGGGCTGGAGGTCGCCGCGCAAAGCGCGATCGATGTGCAGATGCCGGTCTATCGATTTGGCGAATCCGCCTCGACCATTGTGTCCGGTATGTCGCCGCGCGCTGCGCTGGAGCTATGGACGCCGGCGTTATTTCAGGAAGACCCGGTCAAGGGCGTCTTGACGCAAAGGGCCGGCGCTTCTGTCGCATTGCAGGCCGGCGCGACGCTTGCTGGCTTGATTGATCCCGCCAGCAGTCCGTTGTCGATTGGCGAAGGCTCACGGATCAGTGTCGATCCCGGCCAGCGCATCGGTTTACGCGGGGCAGGCCAGATCACGCTTGATGGTGAACTCAACGCATGGGGCGGTATTGTCGATATCCGTCAACAGCAGTTCGGCGCGATTGATGTGGCGACGTCCTTGCAAGAGGCCGATCCGACCCCGCACAACCGTTCGATCTGGATCGGTGAACATGCCTTGATTGATGTCGCCGGTCGGGCAGCGACCGCTGTCGATGCGCTGGGCCGCGTCTACGGCCAGGTTGGCAAGGGTGGCTCGATCATTGTTGGTGGCGAGATTGATGTGAAGAAAATCACGGCGACCGCTGCCGATGCTTTCGTCATCATCCGCCACGGTGCGCGACTGCAAGCGTCCGGTGCGCAAGCCGTGCTCGATAGCGGTGGGCAAGGCCCCGCTCGTGTGGCCACCGATGGCGGACGGATCACCCTGAGTTCCTACAATGGTCTGTTCATCGAGGGCAGTCTGCAGGCCAATGCTGGCGGTGCGGGTGCGGCGGGCGGGCGTCTGGAGATCGCTCTGGATACACCGGCGTACGGTTCCGCGAACTTGAGCAATGCGGTGCGCGTGCCACGTGAAATGATCATTGCCCAAGGGCCTGCGCCGGCACTGCCGCAGCCGCTGCGAGCGGGAGAGGCTTCGCCACTTTTACGCTACGGGCGTACACGCTTGAGTGCCGATCAGCTTATGAGCGGTGGCTTCGACAGCGTGAGTCTGCTGAGCAACGGTCTGATGACGTTCGACGGCGATGTCGACCTGCACATGGGACAGGGCCTGAGCCTGTTCGCCGGTTCTCTTTCATTGGCCGAGTCGGCGAGTGACAGCGCCCGGGTCAACCTCAGCGCACCTTACCTGCGCCTGTCAGGGCTGGGCACCTATTTCAGCTCGGAAGTCAAAGTGCGTCCGCGGGTGATGAGCAATCCGACAGCGCAGTTGTCCGGCGCGCAATTCACCGCCAGCGCGAACCTGCTGGACGTGGGCAACTCGCTTTCATTCGGCACCGAAGGGACTCTCGTGCAATCGGCCGCACCGGCGCTGGCGGTCAGCCGCCGTGGCTTTGGTCTGGTCACGCTCGACAGCCAGGGCGACTTGCGCTTCCTCGCGCCAACCGATGAACAGCAGCGCAGCCGTCTGTGGACTGCGGGTGACATGCACATGCGGGCTGCGCAGATCTACCCGGCCAGTGGCGTCTCGGCTGAGGTGCGAGTGGGCTATCAAAGTATGGCCGGATCGGTGCCGGAGCATACGTTGCGTATCGGCAATCACGGGGCGGCGCCGACCGCTTTGCCTTACTCGGTGTTCGGCAGCCTGACACTCAGTGCGGGACAGATCGAGCAGGGCGGCGTCATTCGTGCGCCTTTGGGGCTGATATCCCTGGGTGATGACATCATCGTCAAAACCCGTGAACTTCACCTTCTGCCGGGCAGCGTGACTTCAGTCAGCGCCGCCGGACTGGTCATGCCCTATGGAGGAACCACCGACGGTATCGACTATCGGTACAACGGCAAGTCGGTAGTGTTGAATGGCATTGCCGGAGCGACCTCCGGGGTCATCCTTGATGCGCAATACACCAATGTGCAGGCCGGGGCGCTGATCGACCTTTCGGGCGGCGGCGATTTGCGCGGTGCCGGTTTTGTCTCCGGACGAGGTGGCTCCACCGA
>Ga0182006_1000721_pt1 | contig 22841 bp, 13 predicted proteins | sample Sormic07211104_1_FD_123022 | JGI IMG/M metagenome (GOLD analysis project Ga0182006, IMG submission 123022) | Rhizosphere microbial communities from Sorghum bicolor, Mead, Nebraska, USA - 072115-104_1 MetaG | ecosystem: Host-associated > Plants > Roots > Rhizosphere | place: USA: Nebraska...
GCCGCAGCTACTGACTCCGGGGCAACGGGTAAAAGTCGTGATCGAGCCGTTTGCCACCTGCAACCTGTTCAAACGCGGGCACCGCGTGCGCCTGGACATTGCCAGCAGCAATTTCCCGCACTTCGACGTCAATCCCAACAGTGGTGAGGCCGAGGGCCAGGCCTTGCACAAGCGCATCGCGACCAACACGGTTCATATGTGCGCAGACTTCGCCTCACGACTGGTGCTGACTACTCTTGCACCCGAAGCGCTGGCGGATCTGGATTGTCAGGCTATCGATTCGGATTGATGCAGGGCGGCCGGTGTTGCTGTTTATCAACCGGGGCTGAGAAAAAAGGTTCTTCACGCATTTCCGGGAAATTGTAGGGGCGGCCGGTCGACGCTCGATTGCTGGTGATGGGCTCAAGTGCGCCGGGGGGATTTGAACGTGTCACTTAACTTTATGATTTTAAATAACTTTATCGGTTTATAAATTTCACTGGAATACTTGTTGGAATACCGAACCAGTGGTGTTGCATTGTAGGGTGATTGAGGAGTCCTCGTAGAATCCAATGTGATTCAGGCAGATGGCAGTCTCGAGAATTCCTGTCTTTGTGGACATTACATCTATGTCCACAAAGACCCGAACGCTGTGTCGTCCAAGCCATATTGATCTAATTTCTCCCGCGAGCGTGTTACGTGAGGCTCTGTACAGCTATAACGCCCTCGGCGCTTTTTTCGCGCGGCCAGGGTGGCGTAAATGAAGTGCGTACGGTTCGAAGCAGCGCGATGACACCAGACATTGCTGTAGTTGCCATCCGGAATATTGGCCGGATTTGGGAATGGCGCCGCGTGATATGAGGGGGCTTTCGGTTGACAGGGTGAAAAATGCCGGGAGGGGTGGGCAACGGCTATGTGCACTGCAGCCGGACTGCGCGCGCCGTATTCGGCTTTATGGATACCGCGCCAAGGCTTTGCAATGCAACTGATCGAGGTTTGTATCAAAAATCTAGACGTATCAATGGGGATTGCTTAGGGTGTGGCCATTCAATATTGCGCTCTCAGGGAATGAAAATGGATTTAAGCGTCGACGAGGTCGTAGGTGCTTTGGAGCGAGCGGGCTTCCGGCTGATTCCCTTGACCGGCAATAAAGTAATCCGCTTGACCCATCCAGCATACTCCGAGACCGTCTATGTAAAGCGAGGTGCTAGCCAGTACATAACCTCCCCACTGGTTTTGCACCCATTGCATGCACCGAAACTCAGAGAGTTGGCCAACATTCCTGGGGTCGAGCTATCTTCCGACCCCTATTACCACAACAGTAATCTGCGCGGTTTTCCCAGGCGCGTCCGGAATGGCGCAACGCCGATAAACTATGGCATCGCAATAGGCCTTCGCGACACTGCGGCGATGACCGCGTTGCTTGTCTCAATACTCGGTGAAGAGTTAGCCGTCAGTGCTGATAGAACAGTGACTCCACAGGAAGCGCCTAGCATCGATCTGAGTGAGATAGCCCAAACGGATACCGAGCGTGATGCATTGATCAAGGCTCGAATCGGTCAGGGCCGTTACCGTGATGGGCTCTTGGCCTATTGGGGCGGTTGCTCTGTCACAGAGTGCTCTGTGCCGCAGTTACTTCGTGCTTCACATATCAAACCTTGGCGCGCGGCCAGTCATAAGGAACGGCTCGATCATTTCAACGGACTGCTTCTGACACCCAATCTGGATCTGGCCTTCGACCAAGGTTTGATCAGCTTTAATGACCAAGGCGATATTTTGCTGAGCTCCGAAGTTGACGTGGCTACAGCGAAGGCGCTGCACCTGAGTGCTGACTTGAGGCTAAGACAGATCGAGCCTAGCCACCGCGGTTACCTGGCATGGCACCGTGAGAATTTGTTCCAGGGTTAGCCGCCTCGACTGCTAGGCGATCTTTTCCCGTATTTCCACTGACTTGAACCGTATCACCGGATGGCTCGCCATGTACGACATACTGCATCACCTGCTACCTGATTTCTCGCTCCTCATCAAAGGAGGCACAGAGGCGCTGGGGACCTACTTCTGGCTTGTGATGACAGTAATTGTTTGTTGCGCTGTCATGTATCTGATTTATCAACTTGGCCGGTTTAATTCAAGAATCCGCACTTTGAAGGGACTACTCGCCGGACAGACGCGTGAAAATCTTGCGGTCAATCGCCTCGACATGCAGCAGAAGGCCCGAGGTCTCAAGGACAAAAGAATCGCTGCTCTGTGGCAGGAATTTGATGACAGTCTGGTAGCTCCTAGTGATCAGAAGAAGTTATTTAACACATTGGATGCCGATCATTTTTTCAATGCTCGTACCCTTGCGGCTGGGCTGACTGGTAGCCGACTGTTAGGTGCTTTGCCTGGGTTATTGGTCGGCGTTGGAGTCTTGGCAACATTCATGGGGCTTACCATCGGTTTGGCAAATTTGAAGATGGATAGCGCCGCAGGAGTCGACCAACTTCGTAACGGCATTAGCACTATGATTCAAGGTGCGGCCGTTGCATTTCTCGCTTCGGTCTGGGGGGTGTTCTATAGCCTGCTGTTGAACGTTGTTGAGAAATATGTAGAGCGTGTGGCGCTTGGTAAGATTCACAACCTGCAGCATCAGATCGACTCGCTATACCCATTGATGCCCGCAGAACAGTCCCTTGTGCATATCGCTGAACACAGCCGCGAATCCAAACAGGCGCTCCAAGAGCTGCACGAGCGTATCGGAGATCGCCTGCAAGAAAGTTTGGCCGGTATGAATGAAGCGATGCAGCAAGCTCTCACCGATGCGTTGAATAACATCATGGGGCCAGCCATTCAGACCTTGGTCAGTACGACCAGCCAGCAATCAACTCAGGCACTCGAGCATCTGGTCAGCAACTTTACTAACGGGCTGACTTCGGCAGGTCGGGAACAGGGCCAACTGATGCAACAAGCGGCCGCTGAGGTTAATACCGCTATGAGTGGGATGACTGGGCAGCTGAACCAGCTGTTCCAGAGTCTTAACGACCAGCAACTGCGTCAGCAGGCGGCATCCCAACAACAAAGCAGCGATTTCCAGGAGCGTCTGGATAAAGCGGCGACTGTTTCGGATCAGCGTCAGCAGCATCTCGAGAGCAGGTTCGGTGAAATGATGAGCGGCTTGACCGGCCAGCTTGATGCTCAGCTCGGCTCGGCTCACCGGCGTGACGAAGAGCGGCAACAGTTGTTTGAGCGCACGCTCGGTGGATTGGGTGACAAGCAGACGGCCCTGCTGGAAAACCTTACCGCTGCCAGCCGGAGCCAGCTACAGGCGCTTGCCGAGGACAGCTCAGCGCGACAGGCCAATCTTGAGGGTGTATTTTCCCGGCTGGCCATTGACATCCAGAGTCAGCATCAATCCCAGTTAGACCTGGCTGAGCAGCGCGAACGGGAGCGTGCGCAGCGCCACGAACAACTGCAGACGGCAGCGAGAGCCCAGCAGGAGGAGTTGTTGAGCATGCTCGGGCAAGCCAGCAAACAGCAAATCGCTGCACTCGCCCAATCGACCACCGCGCAGCAGGAGGCGATGCAGGAGAATGTTGGCGCCTTGCTGGAAAGCATTACAACCCAGATGGCTGGCCACGGAGTCCAGGCCGAAGAGCGTGAGCAGGTTCGCCAACAGCGCCTGGCCGAACAGCTCGAAGAGATGGTGTCCCAGCAAGAGCTGCTGCTGCAAGGTATCGCCGCTGCGGTGCAAACGACGCAACAGCAGAGCAGGCTAATGGCCGAGCAGCATCAGCAACTTCTCGGGCGCCTGCAGCAAGTCAGCGAAGCGGCCGCAGCCAGCAGTCGCCACATGGACAGCAGCGCAAATCAGTTGGGAATGCTTTCTGCCAACGTTCGCCAGGCTGCTGAACTGTTGGGCGAGCGGCTGGAGTCGGTCACTCAGCGTATCGAGTCGGCGGGCAATCAAAATGCTCAACTGGCAAGCCAGCTTCAAGATCAGGCCGAGTCGCTCACGAGACTTCAGCAAGCCATGCTCGAAGGCGCCAATCGCTTTGAGCAGGCTGCAGCTGAAGCCCGAAATGGCTTTGGTGACCTGAAGAGCCACCAAACAGAGTTCTTGACCGGCGTGCGCGATCAGTTCACATCCCTAGGGAGCGCGTTACGCAACGAGGTGGAGGGGGTCGAGCGTCAAGCTGAGCAATGGCTGCGCGAATACTCCAGCGCTGTGCGCGATCAAGTCAAAGAGCGGATGGATCAGTGGAATACCCATACCAATAGCTTCGCCACGGAAATGCAAAGAACCGTCAGTGCTATCAGTAATGTCGTCGATGAGTTGGAGGGACGTCGATGAAATGGCGCAAATCCAATGAAGTTGCGATAGAGGATGAAGACCCTTATTGGAAATCGTTTGTCGACATCATGTCAGCTCTGCTGGTGCTGTTCATTCTGGCGTCGGTCGTGCTTATCCTGCAACTGATGGAAAAGAGCAAAGAGTTCGATCAGGAGGTTGCCCAGTTACAACAGGCTGAAAAAGTTAGGCAGACGATCCTTGACGAGGCCGTCGATAAGCTCCAGAAACGCGGTATCAAAGTTGTGGTCAGCGAAAATCACACGGTATTGCGAATTCCTAATGAGCTGTTGGGTTTCGAGACCAATGCGTTCGAAATTCAACCGCGCTATTACGAAACGGCGAAGGAAATCGGTGCTGTTATCGATGAGGTCATCAGCGTCGATAATCGCAAAACCTACCTTGATACCGTATTCCTCGAGGGGCATACGGACAATCGGCCATCGCCGGGATATATGGGTACTGGTAACTGGGGGCTATCGGCTTTCCGGGCTATCTCCCTTTGGCAGCTGTGGAACACCGCCCTACCAGGTAACCAACGGCTCGGACGGCTCACCAACCAAGACGGAGAACCGCTGTTTTCTGTCAGCGGGTACGCCGACACGCGCCCAGTCAGCAAGCAACAGCAAGGGGAGGATGACTACCGCCTGAACCGGCGAATAGACATCCGCTTCACTATCCGCCGGCCTGAGCGCGCCGAGTATGAAGCTGTGAAGACCTTGCTCGAGAGACCGGAGCAATGATTCTCCCGCCTATAGACAATCGCCCAGGCGAGTGGCCAGTCCATGTAGCTGGTGCATGGCAGAACTTGCTGTCCAAAGTGGGTAGCACGCGCGACAAGGTCGGCAATAGTGACGTCTTCGAGCAGGCACGAACCTCGCTCATCAGCATGGCCCGAACAGGGCGATTTGACGGTTTGAAAGCTTTACTGGCGCGCCGCGTCGGCGCTCGTGCTTTGACTTGGCTCTGGCTGCATGACGAGTCCGTCGGCCTGAGGCTGCTGAGTGAACAAATGATCGACGTGCTGATCGAGCAACAGAAACCCAGGCTGAGCCGTCTGACGCTTTTACAATTGATTCAACTTTATTTTCGGCGGTTCGACCTATTAGACAAACCTGGCAGCGAAACTCAGCTTAGAGCGGTGGTGCAAGCGCATATCTTGCAGCAACTGCAGTTGATAGCGGAGAAGGGGCATTCGCTTGTCCATGATCCGGTTCATTCATTAAAGCGTCATGGTGACTGGCTTTTAGCCTTGGAGGGGCCTGAAGCGCTCGCGGTGCAGGTCCGAGAGGAAGGTGCAGAGCTCGATATCAAATTCAAGGATCTTGGCTTGCTTGGCTTTGACACCGGCCGGTACGGAGACATATGTCGAGCACATTATTATCTTGAGGTTCTACGTCAGCTTGAACCGGGTGAAACCGATCCTGTGTTGGACGAGCTTTCCAAGCCTTCAGTAAGCAAGGCGCCTTACGGAGAAGGACGGAGGATAGGGCATGCTGCGCTTGAGATCTTGATTGATCGGAGCGGCGATCAGCCAGGTCCTGCTTGGGTAGATTTTATCCTCGGGTTGGCAGGAGATCCTCGGATTGCGGGCAATGCGCCGTTGTTTCGAGAATGGTGGTTGCCGCTAGGTGAATCACGTATTGCGCAGGTGCGAGGTTGGCTGGCTCGGGAAGACTTGCGATTATTTTTACGGGCAGTCGAGCAGTATGGGCTAGAAAGTGAAAACCGTGCGCTGCAGCGGATGTTCCCAGCGCGTAAAAGATTTCTTGAAGGCTTGCACAACCTTAACCTTATTCGGGACGCTCGACTCATGCTTGGGAACGCAGCCCAGAGCAAAGTCAAACGTATCCTCGGCGGGGAGATCAAAACCGTCTTCGCATCCATGGACGGGCCGATGAATGATAAGGCTGTCATTTATCTGGACTGTGGTAATTTTCATCTAGTTGAGGGTTCCCACGATTTTAAGGTGTGGGTATATCTTGCCCAGCCTGGACCTACCATCAAGTTTATCGATCGAAAGAGGTTTACCCACTACGAGTTAACGGTTTCACTCCCTCAGGCATACCAAGCAGCTAATCCTGGTTTCCCGCATGAGGCGGTATCCCACAATGGCAATTGGCAGCGGAAGGTTTTTGAGTTTTTGAACCAAAACGGTATCAGTCTCGATATTGAACAGTTGCTAAGCAAGGTCGACTACAAAACGTACCTGATGAAGTACGGTATACCAGTTGTTAACTCGCTCAACCGCCCAGTCATGGCTTCGCCGCCGCGTACGGCTGAAACGGTTGCACTTGCTCCTCCAAAGCCAGGGATCCCTCCACCTACGGATCAAGCAACTCAGGTCACGAGATCTAGAGGCGTTACCAGCTTGAGCCCTCAGAAGCCTTTCGAGCACACGCTCGCTGAAAGCACGGTCAAAGTTGAGCTGAGCCGAACCGACCTACCCGCCATCCTGAAAGGCCTGCAAAGCGACGAGCTTCAGGTTCTTCAGTATTTTATCGACAATCCTGGTGACAAGGTCCGGTACGCGGCTAATGTCCTCGACATCGAAGCTCGCGATATCAATCGGATGCTTTACGGGGCTTTGAGTTCCTGGCTGGAGCAGGCGGATGGCTTTGGCTGGAAGCCCCTGCCGCGGCTGATCCGTGAACTTGAGCGTATGAACCCACCATGAGGCAATAATGGGCCTGATTGACATATTCAAAAGCATGCTCGGCGAAAAAGGCACAGACCTTGATAGCCAATCAGGCTTCGACATGACTGCCGATTCGGATGGTGTGAATTTCTATCTGGAGAAAGCGACCTTCGCCAAGGTGTTGCGAGGCGAGGGTACAGCGCTGCAGAAGGTGCAGTTGGTGGTCCTACGCATGTTGGAGGAGCAAGGCATAGCTCTACCCATCGCCAATGGCTTTCATGTTGTCTCTGAAGATGTTGCCGGCATGGATGACGAGCAAGCCGACATGCTTCGCTTGCCACGCCATAGCTCGCCCCAGTTCGACACGCAAATCAGCGGCCGCACGGGTAATAGCGGGTTCCGCGTGGAAGTATTGCTTCAACATGACAATCGCACCGTGCCGTTTATGCGCAAAGGCCCACTCGTTCGGCTATCTGTATCGGACACGCTGAGGTTGAGCCCCGCAGAACTGATGGGCCTTATGGCTTGGGAGCACCATCAAGGCCTTGATCCTGAACAACGCGGCGAGGCCGCCAATCTGCGCTTGATGGCCGCGTTGCAAACAGCTGCCCGTAGTGGAATGAATATTGACCTTAGCCACTTCGAACGGCTCGACGTAGTGGTACCAGAAAATATTGGAGTCATCGCTACGCGTTTACCGGATGGCAGCTTGATGCTGAGTCCGAGTATCGGCCACGGGACCACCCCGGACCAGCTTGAAAAGCGTTGGTCACAGCTCGACATCAGCGCAGACGGCGGAGTGCTGCGTATTGATAATCGGGTGGTGCTTCTGGAGCCCGAAAAGATGGCGGCAATCCGCGAGGTACTCAGCAACAAACGTATACCTGCTGACAAGGTCGCTGATTTCATCGCCACCCCTAGCGCGTTTCTGGATGCGGCATTGGTCAACCTGGATCTGGGTTTTTCTGCTCGGGTTGCGGGTATCGGCAAGCTGCAGCACATGGATTTTGGCGAACTCAATCAGCAAAGAAACGATTGGTTCGCGCTTGACGCTCGCCCCGCCGGCGTGGAACGGATATCTACCCTGGTCCAGACGGAGGATGAGCTAAGCCAGTTCAAGGCTGCACTACAAGCCGCGCGAAATGATGGCGCCGAGAGCTTGTGTTTTGGCGGCGAGATGGTGGACATATCCGACTCCCAAGCAGTTGACCAACAATTGGCAATTGCAGAAAACCGATTACGTACGTCGGCTGATGATCTTGACACAGCTCCCGTTCACACGGACGACCGCAAGCAGCGGGTCAGCGTGTTGTTGCACGATGCGAACGAAGTACGCGATGCGCTATTACGCAAAGCTCAGGAGGCGGACTCGTTAGCTCCACCTGATTGGGCAGCCTATGCAAGGGCACCATTCCCGCATCAGCGCGAAGGAATCGAGTGGATGCTGGGTTTGATGGCCGCATCATTGGCCGATGATCCAGGCGACCTCTATCGCCTGCAGGGCGGCTTGCTGGCCGATGATATGGGATTGGGCAAGACCTATATGTCCCTAGTGGCCATTCGTGAATATCTACTTCGACAAAAAACTGCCCAGCGTCCGGAGAAACCAGTGTTGGTAGTGGCACCCCTGAGTCTGTTGGAAAACTGGGAGGACGAAGTCGGCCATACCTACAAAGGCATCCCGTTTCGAGACATAGTGGTGTTGCAGTCCGGGCGTGACTTGAAGCGTTTCCGAGTGCATGACGCGGAACGCGAGTCTGCTCAACTAGCGTCACTGATCGATGAAGATGGCACCATGTCGGACGACGCCATCCGCTATGCCCTGAACATCGGTCCCGAATCCGGCTCGCACCGGCTCGACATGGACCGGCGGCTGGTCTTGACCACTTACCAGACTTTGCGCGATTACCAATTTTCTCTATGCCGCATCGACTGGGGGGTGGTGATATTCGATGAAGCTCAGAATATTAAGAACCCTAATGCTGCTCAGACTCGCGCCGCAAAAGGCTTGAAAGCTGACTTCAAATTGCTCGCCACGGGCACTCCGGTGGAGAACAGCCTGGGTGATTTCTGGTGCCTGATGGATACAGCGCAACCCGGTATCCTCGGCGGGTGGGTGCAATTCCGTGATAATTGGATCAAGCCGATTACCAGCGCTTCTGATGTAGAAAGAGATGAGGTGCGGCGCAAAGTGGGCGGTGACCTGCGCGATGCGGTTGGCAGATTTATGCTGCGACGCATTAAGGAGGATCAACTCAAAGGGCTACCTTCGAAAACCATCCGCAGCGGGGTGCCGCAACCCCAAGGCAGTACGCAGGTATTTACGTCCACCTTGGGTGTGCAGATGCGAGGTGCACAATTGCAGGCCTATGATTTAGTTCTGGATGACTTCCGTAGCAGGAAAGCAACCGAAGATATGCGTGGCGTCGCACTCACTGCATTGGCCAGCTTGCGAGAGATCTCGTTGCACCCCCGCCTGCGCGATGAGGCGAGCCTGATTGTCAATTCGGCAGAGCGGGCTCGAGCGGTCATGGCGGAATCGGGCAAGCTGACGGTTCTTCTGCAACTGCTTGACGACATTCGTAAACGCGACGAAAAGGTCATCCTGTTCATGGTTACCAAGCGCTTGCAGCGTTTGTTGAAGCTCTGGCTCGACCAGGTTTTCGGGTTGAGTGTTTCGATTATCAACGGCGACACCGCCGCAGTCGCCAAGAGCTCCGATGACCTGACCCGGAAAAAGTTGATCACTCAGTTCGAGGCTAAAGCGGGTTTCAACATCATGATCATGTCTCCCGTGGCAGCAGGCGTAGGTTTGACGGTGGTGGGAGCTAACCACGTGGTTCACCTGGAACGACATTGGAACCCAGCCAAAGAGGCGCAGGCTTCGGACCGGGTTTACCGCATCGGGCAAACCAAGGATGTCCATATCCACCTTCCTGCGGTGACGCATCCTCAGTTTGACTCATTCGACGTACACCTTGACCGGCTGCTCAGGGGCAAGCTGATGCTCAAAGATGCGGTTGTGACGCCGGAGGAGGTTCGGGAGAGCGAGATCATTAGTGCGATGGGCTTGGCGAGGGGGTGAAGCACAATATGCCACGGCACACATGGCCCATCCAGGTTACTCAATAAGCCAGTAATCATCGCGCAGTGGCGACGCTGTTCGGCCCGAAAAATATGGAGGTAACAAGGCGCTATGGCAAAGACATTAGAGGCACACGACAAGCTCATCAGGGAAATTTTTGAAGGGAGTTACCAGTTCGAGATTCCGGATTATCAACGTCCCTACGCTTGGACTACCGAACAAGCTGAAGAGCTCTTCAATGATTTGATTTCTGCTATGCAGGATGCACGGAACAATGGCGCAAGCAGTCAATATTTCCTGGGGAGCATCGTTCTTATCAAGGACGATCGTGACCCTCGGGCTAAGGTAGTAGACGGTCAGCAGCGCCTGACGACGCTCACCATGTTGTTTGCGGCGCTACGTGCCGCTTGGGAAGCCGTCGGCTATCACCAAGGTGTCAAAAGCGTTACACCGTTTCTCTATGAGGAAGGCGATGAGATGCTCGGTAAAACGACTGGATATCGCTTTACTGCTCGGGAGGAAGATGCCTCGTTCTTTCGGCTTTACATTCAGGAGCCAGGCGGCATCGATCAGTTGGTTCAGAACTCGGAAGCCTTGCAGGATAGTCGCTTGCGGTACCGGGAGAACGCTGAGTTGCTACTAGCAAAAGCGAAAGCTTTGGCGCCGGAAGGGCTTAGCTCGCTGTGGAAGTTTCTCGCAAACGACTGCTCGCTGGTTGTTATCTCTACGCCAGACCTGGACGCTGCATACCGTATTTTCTCGGTGTTGAACAATCGTGGATTGGACCTTGCTCCCATTGACATCCTCAAGGCGCAAGTGCTGGGTGCCATTCGCAGCCAGGTTGGCGAGCACAAGGCCCGTGAGTACGGGAAGAAATGGAGCCAAATCGAGACTCGGTTGGGGCGCAACGGTTTCGGCGATTTGTTCGGCCATATCCGCACTATTTACGCAAAGCAGAAGCAGAGGGCGACTTTGGTCAAGGAGTTCCAGGATCATGTTGGCGAGTACAAAACACCTGTTGAGCTGATCGACAAGGTGATAGAACCCTATGCGGAGGTCTGGAGTTTTGTTCGTGATGCTGAATTCGAAGCAACCGAACACGCCGAGACTATCAATGACTATTTATCCTGGCTGAACCGCGTCGACTTCAAAGACTGGGTGCCACCTGCTCTGGTTTACTTCAAGCGCTATCGTCAGCAGCCTGCCCGGCTTGCGGCCTTCTTCAGAGCGCTGGAGCGGCTGACCTATTTCATGCTGGTGACCAAGGTCGGCATTAACGAACGGATCGACACTTATGCCGATCTCACTAAGGAAGTCGAGCCTGAGGCTTTCGATGGCGATATTGCCGCGCTCAAGACCTTGGATCTGACTGATAACCAGAAGCGCGAATTTTTATCCGCTCTTGATGGAGATATTTATCGCCGGCTCCCGAAAGCACGTATGGCTCTGATGCTGCGGATTGAAGCTTTGGTCAGCGACGGGAGCAAAAAGCAAACCTTTTCCTACCTCTCGCTGGAGCATGTCCTTCCCCAGAATCCGCCAATGGAGTCGGAATGGCTTGAGTGGTTTCCGGACGAGGATGAACGTGACATCTGGACTCACCGTCTAGCTAATCTGGTGCCTCTGCATGCTCGTAAGAATCCTGCAGCCAGCAATTACGATTTCATCACAAAAAAGGATGTGTACTTCAAAGGGAAAGGTACGGCATCGCCTTTTGTGCTGACTCAGGAGGTTCGAGCAGAGGATGCATGGATGCCAGAGCGTCTCATTGTTCGACAAGAGCGTTTGGTAGCTGTGCTTGGAAGGCATTGGGAGCTTGGGGAGACTGGTGCGGCTTGGCCGGCCACTTACTGAGATCAAGCGCCAGTTGCAGTATCAGTGCATGCCGGGCTGATCTGCGCAAGGTGTGTTCCCCTCCGCTCGCTGTTATCTGCCTCTTTTGTGGAACGCGCGATCGACTTTAAGCCGGGTCGAAAGGTCACGAGCAGGAGAAGAGCTTCAGACTCCTTCGACTTCGATCCCGTGTTCTGCCAACCATGTCTTGCGCTGTGCATAGTCAGGCATGACGCGCTCTAGGCGGAGCCAAAATTCTGGGGTGTGATGCGGCTCTTGCAGGTGCACCATCTCATGCACAACCACATACTCCGCAATGGGCTTGGGCAGCAGGATTGTTTTCCAATGGAAATAGAGCTGAGCGCCCTTACCACAGGAGCCCCAGCGATAGCCCAGATCCTGCACACGCACACCGCTTGGGATCAGGTCCATGCGGGCTTGGTGGTTCTTAATGCGTAAGGCCAGCCAACTGCGGGCATGTTCGCTGTACCAGCGGATAAAGTGTTCGCGGGCTCGTGGCAATTCGCTACGCAGCAGGCGGAAGCGACCGGCAGAGAGTTTCAGAGGCACATCCTGCTCATCCACCAGTTTGAGGCGATAACTTCGCCCCAGATACAGAAACCCCTCTCCGTCCACGTACTCCTTGGTAGGGATCGCGCGCTGCAGGCGTTCCTTTTCCGCCAGGCGCGAGTAAATCCAGAAGCTTTTTTCCGCTACGAATTGCCGCAGCGCTTGTTCCTCGACCTCAGGCGGGGCAGACAGGATAAGTGCGCCGTCACGCTCGACGGTGATCTGTAGCGTCTTGCGCCTCGCGCTGCGGCGTAGCGTCAGTTGCAGATCGTCGACGGTGAGGGTTTGATTGCTCACAGCTGCATCAACCGTTCATGGCTGGCTCTCGCCTGATCCATCAGGCGGTCAGACAGCACGCCCGCCGTATCGCTATCCACCAAGGGCGGACGCAGTCGCATCAAGTGATCGAATAGCTGCCCGGCCAACTCCTCCTGTGCGGCTCGTTTGCGCGGGCTCCAGATATCGCGGTGGCTTTGGAGTTCGCCCACCAACAAATCGACCAGTTCCACTGTCACATCCTTCAAGCGCAGCAGCTCGGCGGGCTGCAGAATGGCGTCGGCACACACCACATCCAACAGGGTGCGCAGGAAGGGTGCATAGTGCTCGGGTAAATCCAGAGGGCTGTAGTCATCGCTCATTTGACCGCTGCGCAGCTCGTTGATGATCTTCTGCATCTGCTCAACCAATTGATCCCACTGCTCGCCCAGCGACTTGAGCAACTCGTTCAGGCGTTCGGACAGCTTGCGATAAAGCACCGGATCTTCATCGGTATGCTTGCGCACATGCGAGCGAATAGCGTGCTCCATCTCTGAGGCCTTGGCGCGGTCGTTGACGCTACGGGACAACTGTTTCTCGAAGTCTGCATCAGTGAGCTGGATCGGTGGAATCTTTGGGTCAATGCCTAGCGAAATAACGTGATCGTCGATTAGCTTGCGTACTTTGGCGCCGACATCCTTGCCCAGTTGCGGCAGGTCTTTGTAACGCCCGCGCGCACGTGCATGTATATAGGCCAGGCGCTTGGCGTCCTTGACGAAGGGCAGGCCTTCAGGGCGTGGCAGTACGGTGTCCAAAGAGTCGAGGAACGCTTTGAGCTTTACCGCAAATTCGGCGCGCACCTTTTCCGACTCCAGTGCGGCAATGCAGGCTTCGGCATCTTCCAGCGACTCGATGCCCTGGCGACGCAGCACATCCACCACACGCAGATGACGATCTCGCAACACCGGCACCTCGTCCTTAATGCTACTCAGCGCACCCTCGATATCCTCGTCGGCATAGGCTGCCAGGGCTTCGCGCAGGTGGTTGGCGACCCCGTAGTAGTCGACCACGATGCCGCAGCGTTTGCCGAAACCAGTACGGTTGACCCGCGCAATGGCTTGCAGCAGCTCGGCTTCCTTGATTGGCCGGTCAAGGTACATCACCCCTTCGATGGGGGCGTCAAAGCCGGTGAGCAACATAGACTTAACGATCAGGAACGCCAACGGATCGGTCTTGCTCGGCTGCTCATGATTAAGCGGCTTCTTGAAGCGCTGGATCAACTGCTCGTGCTTGCTGCCATCCGTCCAGGTTTTCCACTCGGCCGGATCGTTATTTGAGCCGGAAATAATCGGTGCGAATTCCAGGCTGCGTAGCCTGTCGAGATAGCGCCACGCCTGCACGCGCGCCTTCAGTTTGGGTGGACGCTGGCACAGTGCTTCATCGTCAAGGTCCTTGTCGGCTGCTGGCAGCGCTTCAGCCTCGGCCAGCAACTCATCACGGGCGGCCTGCAGCGCATGGAAATAGCGGATTGCCGCAATCCGGCTATAGGCTACCACCTGCGCCTTGTAGCCATTTGGCAGGATGTTGGTGACGTAGTGTCTGAGGATATCGCGCGCCTTGTCGGCAATCAGCGCGGGGGCATCAAAGATATGGCCCTTGGTGGCGTACTTTTTCTTGATCAGCTCCAGCTCGTCCTGACTGTGCTCGCGGAACAAATCCTCGAACAGCTCATCCAGACTCGCCCCGTCTTTCACTGCGCCCTGGGCAGTGCGTCCTTCGTAAAGCACAGGCACTGTCGCGCCATCTGCCTCGGCTTCCTTGATGGTGTATTTGTCGATGAACGCGCCGAAAATTTCGTGGGTGCGTTTTTTATCGCCCATGATGATCGGTGTACCGGTAAAACCGATGCGCACGCAGTTGGGCAGGCCTGCCAGCAGGTTCGCGTGCAGATCGCCGGCCTGGGTGCGGTGCGCCTCATCGATCAATACCAGAATGCTCTCGTCGTGGTTGAGCACCTCGAACGGCTTGTTCACAAGATAGGGCACGCGCTTTTCTGCGGCTTTGAGGGGGGCCGCAGCTTGCGCAGGGATCGGCGCCTCCCCATCTTCTTCCTGCTCGGGATTTCGATACTTTTGGATGGTGGCGAATACCAAGCCGGGGCCGTGGCGACGTGCCAAGGCCTTGACACCCTGAATATTGGAGGCCACCTCCGGCAGCTCGCCGCTCAGTGTGGCAGTGGCGGCGAGCTGATTTTGCAGGTCTTTACGGTCGGTGACCACGATGATCTTGAAGCGGCGCAATTGTGTATCCGTGCGCATCTTGCGCACCAGAAATACCATGGTCAGGCTTTTGCCCGAGCCTTGAGTGTGCCAAACGATGCCGCCGCGTTGGTCACTCTCGCCATGCTCAAGACGTGTCTGCCCGCGTTTCATGCGGGTCACTGTGCGGTTCACCGCGCGGTATTGCTGGTAGCGGCAGACCGTCTTGATGGTCTGCCCGCCAACCTGCATAAAGAGCATGAAATGTCGGATCAGATCGAGCAGGTGGGCTGGCGTGAGCATGCCTGCCACCAGGCGCTCCTGTTCGGACAGTTTGGCTTTGCCCAACTGCTCGGCTACTGACTGTTCGCTGCCGTTGCCATCCGGGCCAACCACGGTCTTCCATTGGGAGAAATGCCCGAAGCCAGCACCAATGCAGCCCACCCGTGCTTCGTCGTAGCTACTGGCGACCAATAGCTGCACACTGGCGAACAGAGTCTCGTTGCCCTCGTTTTCCTCGACCTCGAAGGCCGCCTTGCGCTGGTTGCTGTAACGACGTAATTGATCGACCGCCTCGGCAAGCGGTTCTGGAATGGAGGGACTCTTGCACTCCACCAGCACCAGCGGGATGCCGTTCACCAGCAACACCAGGTCCGGGACAATAAATTTCTTGCCGCTGTTATATCCTGGCGGGCAATCCACTCGGAACTGGTTGATCACACTGAAGTGGTTATTGGCCGGGGTGGCCCAGTCGATGTACTGGATAGTCTGGCCACGCCCGCCTTCCCAGCCCGAGAGGCCGTCGACAGTGATGCCTTTGAGCAACAGCTCAGTGACTGTTTGATTGGCTTCCATTAACTTGCCGGCGCCCACGCGGGTAATGCGCGCCAGTGCTTCGGCAATGCGCTGCTCATCCAGCCAGGGCTGACCGTCACGCAGGTTGATGGCACACAAGCGCTCGGCCAGTGCGGCCCGCTGAATCACTTCACTGAAGCTGTTGCGGCCAGTGATGGCCGGGTCGTCGAGGCTGCCCTCGATATGCTTCCAGTTCAGCCCCTGTAACTGAGCCACAAAGGGTTTTTCGACGTCTTCCAGTTCCCAGCCCACGGGTTACTCCTTTAATCCAGTTCAGGCATGTATGGGCTCATACAGGCTCATAGCGGCTCATAGCAGCTCATAGAGTTTTTAGCCGAGCTTATAGACCGACCAGCGTCGTTCACCTTGCTGTATCAGTGCGCCCCTGTCTTTCATGCGCTTGAGTAGTTTTGCCGCCTGATCAGGCGAGAGCCGGCAAAGATCCATTACTTCAGCGCGCTGAATCTGCCCATGCTGCTGCACATAGTTCAACACCATTTGCTCATGTTGAATGGGTGTGAAGCCTGCCTGGCGGGTATAGGCGGCTTTGTCGCCCACTGCCTGGTACAGGCTGGCCGACAGGGTATAGCTGCGGCCGCGGGTAGAGCCGTGGGCTGCCACCAACCCGGCTTCGGTCAGGGCTTCCAGGGTGCGTTTGGCGCTGGCGGTGTCGCGCTGGATCTGTACGGCCAGTTCGTCGGCTGTGACGCGCTTACTTTCGTGCAGGGCGGCCAGGGCGATCAGGCTGTCGATGGGCAGCTCGGCGTTGCTGGCACGCTCCTGCTCTACTACCAGGCGGCGGAAGTCCAGGTCGGCCTCTGCGGTGGGCAGGCGCAGCACCACGCTCTGGGCGGTGGTGTAACTGTAGTCCGGGGCCGGTCGGCCGAACTTGAGCATGCCGCGGAAAATCTTGTCGACGCCTCGGCCAGAGCGTTCGACCACGCCGACGCGCTTCATGGCGTCGGCCAGGGTCGGGTTGCGCGGGCGCGGTTCGGTCACCAGCAGGTTGGCCAGGGTCACACCATCGACCAAGCCACCAGGGTTGCTGACCACCAGGGCATCGTCTTCAAGACGCACATGCACCGCGCCCCGGCCGTGGTAGTCACGGTGGACCAGGGCATTGGCCACTGCTTCTCGGAAGGCGCCGAGGTCCACCTTGGGCACCGGCACGCGGAACAGGCCGACCTGCAGTTCTTCCTCGGGGTTGTAGGGACGGAAGTTGGTTTCTAGCCAATCCAGTGCCTTGAGCAATGGGAAGCGGCGAAACTCATTGAAGCGCACTGCCTGCTGGGCCAGCACCTGGAAAGCGAACTCGTGGGTGGGCACCAGTTGGCGCAGGGAGGTTTCCCGGCCGATCAGTAGCAGGCCGGTAAGGGTCGGCACGCGCGTACCGTCCGGCTGGCGCGCAGTGAGCAGCAGAGCGCCGTCTAGGGCTTCGTCGTCCAGTTCCAGCAGCACACGGTCGCCGCCGTATTGTTGTACTGCCTGGCGTAAGCGTTCACGCTCCAGCGGGTCGAGATCGGCCAGGGTGGCGCCGGCCACCGGTTGGGCGGAGACATCGAGCAGTCCGAAGCTGCTTGCGCGGCTGCTGCGCTCATGGGGCAGCATGGCCACACATTCGGGCGTGCCGTCGTGCTTTAAACGACGATGCAGATAGACACCGCCGGTGGTGGCCACCTCTCCTTGAGTTTTGGGTACATGGATACGCGCCACGGTCACGCCATCCAGGTCGAGTGCCTCGGCCTGTACGTTGAGCGACGGCGAGGTGCGCGCTGCGACCATGCCGGCCAAGCCCTCCAGCAGGTGATGCTCGGCATGCAGGCCGGTGGGTGTGCCATCGTCCTCGACGCCTAACCACAGCTCGCCGCCTTCAGCATTGGTCAGGCAGATCAGCGCCTCGATCAGCTCGCGGTCGGGGAGCTTCTTGAGGTCGCTCTTGAACTCGACGGTGAGGGTTTCGCGGGGCGGTAGGCGCTGGGGCATATCAGGCTTCCGTTTGTGCAGCAGCTTGCTGCATAGATTCCAGTAGCGGGGTGACGCGGACGCGGCCGGTTAGCAGGTCGTTCATTAGGCCGACTTTCTCTGCAGTAAGCTTCTCATATAATGCTTCTTCTATCTGAATCCGTGATTGCATAGCTGTCAGCCGATCCAAAACCCGCTCCTGCTCTTTGATGGGGGGGAGTCCGATCAGAAGATCCCGAACATCACGCAAAGTAACCTTGGGCCGAGTTACGCCAGCAGTTATCTGCTCGACCTGCTTGGCGACAGCTGAAAAGTTGATGAATATCGACATCCAGTCCGGGCGGATACGATCTGTACATGGCCGCAGGCAAACGATGTCTGCAGTCACGATCCCGCAGGGCATAGATTCTGGGTAAACGGCAGCCACACATGGTGGCAAGCCCATCTTTGTGGCAACTACATCTCCCGCTCGGACCTCATGCGCAGCCAAAGTCTGTGCCTTACTGGCACTCACGAAGACATTACTCTTCCACACGAGTTGATCCGGCTTAACATCCCGCACAAAGATCACTGGCACCCCTGAATCTCGGTAGTCGGAAGCAACAAGGTCGCTGCCGAATGGCCCTATTGCTGAGTTGGAGGTCAGGTTGATGATCGGCTCAATATCCCACTCCCTCGGAATCCACCCCAAAGGCGACTCCTTGTAGAGCTGCGGCGCTTCGCACTGTGGCGGGCGCAGTTGGGAGTTCGCGTCGATGCCACGGGTCAGTAGGTCGTGCAGCAGGCCCTGTTTGACGGCCTTGAGCTTATCGATCAGCGCCTCGGTTTCGCGGATGGCGGTGTCGAAGATGTCGAGGATTTGGGCAATTCCTTGCTGCTCTTGAACTGTTGGAACAGGAAGCGCGCTTGCTTTCACAGGTTTACGGCTTAGCTCTAACTGATTGGTCGACCCTGCGTAGCAAAATCGCTCAAGGTGGCTCTGCCCCCAAGGCGTACGCAGCACGGCATTGAGCCATCTCCCATCAGCGGCTTCAGCCCTTGGCCGAAACACGGTGACATGCCCGTCAACAATAAAGGCCCCGTCATGATCGAATACAACCGATCGGCCAATAGTCCCCGTGCCGGTAGAGTTCAGCAGGACATCACCAGACTCCGGGCGCAGCACATTACGCATCGCTCGATCTGCATGAGGGCGTGCAAACTCAGGAGCGAAGCGAGATGTGGTGACACACCGCTGACCGATGGCCAAAACGCTGCTGCCCTCCACATAAACCGGTGCCGTGCCTCGGGAAATCAGGCTGCACAGTTCATCGAGCGTCTTTTTTGGCCATCCTGCCTCATTGGGTATCGAGACTTCCAAAGGTAGGAACTCTTGCTCAGACATACCCCAGCCCCTTCAAGAACCCCTGCAACGCCTCTGCTGCCGCATCGCGCTTGTGCTCGATCTCGTTCAGCGTTACCCGGTACTTGTCCCACCAGTTCTCTAAGGCAGCGACTATCTGCTTGCGCTGGGCGGCGATATAGCGCTCGACGATGGCCTGCATATCGTTATGCAGGATGGTTAGCAGCAGCTCGGCCGCTTGTAGCTCGTCCAGCCCGTCGACGGCCTGATTCAGGTGGCTGGCGAAGTTTTCCTGCTGAGTTTTGAGTTGTTTCTTTACCTTGGTCAGCTCTGCCTTCCAGCTCTTGAGCTGGGCTTCGTCGATGGGGTTTTCCTCGTCATCGGCACCCATCTCGACATCGGCCTCGTCTGAATCTTCCCCCTTAATTGGGACTGCGGCTTTGAGCTGGCTATCCAGTTCGGCCCTTTTCGATTCCAACTCGGCCAGCTCGGCTACGAAATCGCCGAGTAGGAACTTCACCAGTTTGTGATCCAGCGGGCTTTGCTTGCTGGCCTTGTCTTCCAAGGTAGTAATGATGCTGGTGCGCCAGGCATCGATCACACCTCGGCTGCCACGGGCCATTAAACCGAGAAAGTCGTATTTGCTCTGGTACCAGAAGCCGGCGACGATGCCCCGGACCTGAAAGGGGTCGAGCAGGCCGATACGCTCCAGGCTCTGGCTAAAGCTGGCCAGTAGTTCGCCGCGCAACTCGACCAGCGCGGCGCTGTTCTCCTGCTTTCCGGCCAGAGCGGTGATGCGCGGGCTGTGTAAATGCCACCAGCGCTCGAAAGCCTCACGCAGAGCGGCTTCTTTGGCCTGCAGGCCGCTATTGTCTTCGATGGCCGGCTTTAGCTCGCTACGGCGGGTCAGCTCGCTGCGGAAGTCGAGATACTGCGTATCATGAGCGACGAAGAGGTCGTGCGGATCGAGGCCGTGGGCGGCAAATAGCGGAGCTTTCGCTTCGACTTCGGCCTTGGGCACACCACCCAGCAGATGAGCGCGGACATCATGCGGCTCGGGCGGCGGTGCGTTGTCCACATAGCGGCGGATATTCAGGTTGTAATCGTTGTCGCGCAGTGTGGCGATATCCACCACGTCGCTGAGACCGTCAATCGGGCGGAATTCGTCGAAGGCGGTGGTGATCTTCTCGATATGCTCGGGCAGTAGATAGTTCTGCGCACGGCCCTCGAAGTACTCGCGGTCGGCGTTGATAAACAGCACTTTTCCCTGGCGCTCGGCAGGCTTGGCGCTGACACGGTTGGCGCCTTGCTGCTTTTGTTGGCGCAGGATGAGGATGCATGCCGGAATGCCGGTGCCATAGAACAGGTTGGCCGGCAAGCCGATCACTGCTTCGAGCAGGTCGTTCTCGATAATGCCAGCGCGGATGCCGCGTTCCTCACCGCCCCGGAACAGCACGCCGTGGGGCAGTACGGTGGCGATCATACCCTCGTCGCGGGTCACGGCGAGCATGTGCTGGAGGAACATCAGATCGGCCTTTTTCGAGCCCAGCGGCACCTCGCCGAAGCGGAAACGCTCCTCACGGAAGGTCGGATTCCAGGCCAGGCTGCCATCGGGGCTTTTCTCGGTATGGCCCCAGTTGATGGAGAACGGCGGGTTGGTGAGGATGCGGTCGAAGCGGCGCAGTTCGCCGCCCTCGATATGCCGAGGCTCGGCCAGGGTATCTTCGTTCTCCAGCCAGGCGTTGCTGATGCCATGTAGCAGCATGTTCATCTGCGCGATGGACCAGACGGTGCCGTTGAATTCCTGGCCGAACAGGTTGGCCTTGCGGCCGTCCTCGCCGTGCTCGTCGATATATTCCTTGGCGGCAATCAACATGCCGCCCGAGCCGCAGCAGGGGTCATAGACATCGTGTGCCAGAGTCGGCTTGAGCAGATAAACCATCAGCCGCACAACCGAGCGCGGTGTATAGAATTCGCCACCTTTCTTGCCGGCCGAGTCGGCGAACTCGGCGATTAGGTACTCGTAGGCCGCCCCTAGCAGGTCGGGGAATTCGAAGTCACTGTTGCGCAGGCGCACTTCACCGAAGTGGGTGATGAGCTGGCGCAGCTTCTGATCGGGAATCTTGCTCTGGCCGACCTTGCGGGTGAAGTCGATGTGCTCCAGCACCCCTTCCAGGGAGACGTTATTTTCCTCAATGCCGCCCAGCGCTTTGTTAAGCAGGTCGCCGACATTGATGTGCGCTTCGTTGAGCAAATACTTGAAGCGCGAATGGCTGGGCACCCAAAAATTGCCATCACGCTTGTACCAGCGCGGGTTTTCCGCCGTGACAAAGGCCTCGGCCTTGCTCTTGTCAGCGTTTATCTCATCGGCTACGACCTGCTCATAGCGCTCCTCGAATACGTCGGAGCAGCGCTTGAGGAACAGCATGCCAAAAATGTATTCCTTGAACTCCGAGGCATCCATCTTGCCGCGCAGAATATCGGCAGCCTTGAACAGATGGCGTTCCAGTTGTTGCAGCGTGAGGGGCATTGCGAAATCTCTTGTGGGCACCCAGGGAGCGGATGCCGATCCTGATGGCATAAAATGCCGGTGATTGTACCCCAATCCAAGCTCGGCACTGGGCAGTCTCGGTTGCAGGGGTTCAGGGAAATACCAATCTCTCCCTCACGTCATCCCGCCAATAGGCGGTGTTGCGACACACGGCAGGGGCGATCACCAAGTCTCGGTCCTTCCCTAATCGCTTCCAGACCAATGAAGCCGTGAGTAGGTAGTAATACCGGGTGGCGTCGGAATGGTCTTTCAGGTACTGGGTGAGAAAGCAGCGCACATGCTTGAGTTGCCAAGTCCAAGGAATATCACGTTGCCAGCGCTCTTGAATCGCCGCTTGCATGACTTGAGCTTGCCGTAGGTGACGTTGCTGCGTGACCTTCGAGCCAGTCAGTACGCCACTCAGGAACAGCGCCATATCGAAGGGTTTGGTCACGCTCGACCTCCAATGTAGGCTGAAATGACATTGATCCGGTTATACCCGAGCTCAAGGCTGATTTGTAGGCGCGCCTGTCGATCCAGATTGGGGTCAATGCGATAGCAGTGGCCACCATTGACCGGTGCAGCGTGGCCGGTGAGTTGTTCGTAACGCTCACAGGCGTAAGCTACTCGCAGTTCATGAAAACCCTTCAGCTCTTGTTTATGCAGCGTTTCGCGGATGGGGAGCACGGTCTGTTGCAGGAACGCGGTGTAGCGTTCGTTTCGGGCCAGTAAGTTGCGGCTGCCGGTCGGTGCCGCATGAAGAGCAAACTGCAGAGCCGCCTTCACCGCTTCATTTGCTATGACCCATCGCGGTGCTGATGCCCCCAAGCGGCCACCTTTGGTGCCGTCCTGGATGTTGATACGGCCCAAGTGTTCGGCTTCGCGTTGCAGGCGCGGCAGGTCAGCCAGGATCGCTTCGCGCAGGCGCATACCGGTTGTTCGGGCCAACAGAACAATCGCGGCCACCCGCTCGTATTGCTGTTTGCCGAGCGCCTCGAGTACTCGCTGCACCTGTTGGTGGTCTTGGCCATCTGGCGCAAGTAAGTCCTTGATTTAACCGAATTCCAGGCACAAAAAAAGACGTCCGAGGACGTCTTTAGATGTGAAGTTGGTGGAGCCGGGGGGATTTGAACCCCCGTCCGCCAGTACTCCGCTGTCGGTACTACATGCGTAGCCGTGTCTATTAAGTTAACCCTCAGCGACCCGA
>Ga0182006_1000722_pt1 | contig 22781 bp, 18 predicted proteins | sample Sormic07211104_1_FD_123022 | JGI IMG/M metagenome (GOLD analysis project Ga0182006, IMG submission 123022) | Rhizosphere microbial communities from Sorghum bicolor, Mead, Nebraska, USA - 072115-104_1 MetaG | ecosystem: Host-associated > Plants > Roots > Rhizosphere | place: USA: Nebraska...
CAATGCTTGACTTCTCCTTTTCAATCAGTAACATACGGCGCATTCCGCGATAGCTCAGTTGGTAGAGCAAATGACTGTTAATCATTGGGTCCCTGGTTCGAGTCCAGGTCGTGGAGCCAGATAGGGAAAAGCCTGCAGCGATGCAGGCTTTTTTTTGCCTTGGATTTTCCGGGGTGATCAAAGCGCATAGCGTGACCTGCATGAAAGCATCTCAAATCCTACGATTCCGAGGTCAATATCATGAAAGTCACTGCGGTCGTTTCAACCAAAGGCGGGCCGGGTAAAACCACGGTTGGCGTCAATCTGGGCGCGTTCTGCGCCGATGCAGGGATCCGTAAATTCAAGGACATGGCCGCCACTGCACCTTCTGCGGTTGCCAACATGCTCAACATGCTGATTGCCGAAAATTATGGCTTTCAGAATGACTTGGCGGGCGTCACATCAGGTACAGTTGCTGAGCTTTTGGCCACGAAGCTTGGGCTTTCTCCTGAGCGTGCAGCAGAACTTGTCGTTGCAGTTAGATTGGGCGTTGCGGCGTTTAATGCGGCAAAAGCGGTGGCGGTAGTGGTGGGAAAGGCTGGGGGGGCAAAACCGACTGGGACGGCTGGAGAAGTTGCAGGCACGGGCGCTAGAAATCCGTTGCTTGACGATGCGATACCGAGAGGCGGTGATCGTCTGGTCGTGAATCAAGAATCTGTGTCTACTTGCGGTCACAACTCTTGTGGGATGGTTCTGAATACGTTGGGCAAGGAAGTTGATGTTGGGACTTTTATCCAAAAACTCCCGCCCTCTGAAAAAGGAATTTTTGCTCGGGATGTTGCTAGTCTGATGAAGTCTGAAGGTGTTCCTGCAAGTGTCTTCGGTTACAGAAATGTCGCTGATTTGGCTAGATATACCTCAAATGGAACTCCGGTAGTTGTTCGAGTTGTTGACAAAACGACAAGCTGTGGTTTTCCCATTTTGTTGTGGTGGATGGGGTTACAACTAGAAATGGTATTTCTGTTGTGGCTACTCGTGACCCGCATAACAAGCAGTATTTCAGTCCTGTTAGTACCTTTGAAAGAAATTTTCGGGTGAGGTTGTAGTTCCTCGGAGTGCTTTGAAATGAAATTAAATATTAGCTTTTCCCAAAATATGCACACTGAACAATTGCTCAGGCAGGAGCGAATTCCTTGCTTGTGCAAAATATCTAAAGAATTTGAGATTTATTTTTCGGTTACTATCCCTGAAACATTCGGGATCGTATCTGAATGGGATCGTAGTGAGTTGGAGTTAAGAGCTGTTGCGGGTGGGGGAGGGCAATATACTCACTATGCGAACAGCCTGATTACCTTGAGTGAAATTAAGCCTAATGTTTATAAAATCATTGGGCTAGAAATGTTTTATAAAAACTTCGGGTGGTGTGTTGTCTTGAAGGATGGTGAGTATGCGTCGCCAGGGGATTTTTGGGACGAAGAATGACGGTTGCTGATGGCCTTTATTGACAGGTTGGTGCAAGAGAGATAGGCGACTTCAGGGCCGGCAAAAAACTTCTCAATTGCCGATCGCGTCTTTGGTCAGCTCAATGAACCTCGAATGGGGCAACTTGCAGGAAAGCTTGATGCCGATGACTTACAGAAGCTTGCTAATAATCCGAGCGCTACTCGGTTCATGGGCGTAAGGACAGGGAATATCAATGTAATTCAAGAAGTTGAAGGGGAGTTGATTCGAATTACCGTGCCAAGAGACGAGATGAGAATTATTTCTGTTGGCCCAATTAGACCTACCAAGTTAAAAATTTGTTAGGCAAGGGTGATTTTGTCCCGTTACCTTAAATTTTCGAAGGGCTTGTGGCTTCTATTCATATTGAGGAAATTCAAAAAATCCTGTTTGCGCAAGACAATAAAGATTCCTTACCAAATCAAGATAATGGGGAGGGAAACTTTCTAGAGATTAGATTTGATAGCTCTGCTAGCAAGGTGTCTGGAACTGTTGATGACGAGTATAAAGATAAAGTAATAACTCTGGACTGCCCTTAAGGCACAGTAGTTATTTTGTGTGATGAGAAAGGGCAGTTAAAATCAGTTGAGTTAAGTTAGCTGCACTAAATTGACATTCTCAGCACCGGCCTTGCGCCGGTGTTTTTGCACCCTGTTTGCCCTCTGACAGAAACTTTCCTGCACTCAAGTTGCACCCTTTCTGTAGTCTTTCTGCACCCCAGCCTGACGACCTTCGGTTTACCTGACCAGTACGCCCGGTGTACGATATCCAGAAATGTCGAATATGACTAGTGATGCTGCTCGCAGAGCGCTAATTCAGTATCAGGCGACGGGTGAGAGACTGCAGGAAGTTATTGTTGGTAAGTTGGGGTTTCAGGTTTCGATAAATATAAAAAATGGAGGGATATATGTTCAATACTGTATTTCCAATTGGGGTTGTTAAATGAAGTGGGGTGAGTTGCCGGGAGATAGTGAGGATCTGTTATATTGGATTCTTTGGTTTGCTATCGGTGCGTTTTCAGAGGGCGACTTAGAAGGGCTTTTGGAGAGGATGTTTATACGTTGGGAAGGGCTTTCTGGTGACCCCGGTTGGGAGTTTGAATACGAGCCGGATGCATGTTCTGGGCACTATGTTTTCTCAGCTGATCAGGATATGAGCGGTATTTTTCCTAATTCCCGTGTTTATAGTGTTCAGGTGGTTAAGGAGGCCGTGAAGGAATCTATGCTTGCTCTTGGGAATAAATATCCTGAAAGAGCTGATGATATCCAAAAGTTGATATTTAAGTATGAGCTTTGACAGCTTGCTAAGAAAAGCAGATTTATTTTCAGTGTGCAGCTGGTACGCTGCCTACTGAGATTCAAGTTCAAGGAAATGATCATGGATTTTTAAGTTATAGCCGGTTTTAGTGAAATCAAGATGAGGTGGGGGATCTTGAAGTGGACTGTGTACCCATTGACGTAAGAGGTAAGGGAGATATTCGTTTTTTTTTATTGGAAGGGTTAACTGTGGCAGCAATACCTTGGTGTAGCCCGGATGGGTTGGGGTCTGATGATGTAGATATTCTTGCTTGCCTATTGATCGACGATGGGGGCCTTTTGTCGAAACTATTCATTGGCTAGACGAGGGTTTGAATAGATTGATAGCAGTTAGGCGTGAGGATGAAGTCTCCACTGAATGGGCTCGCGATGCCTGGGCAATCCATATTTCGAAAGGTTGAATTAAAATTTATTCACTTTATGATGAGGACCTCTCAATAACTATAAGTTTGAATGACTACGGGCGGGTTTTACGCGGTTAGAAGGACTTTCTTCTGTAGGAACGCTGCTGGATAGCGCGTCAGCAAAGGAGGTCAGCTCACGATTCCATTTTTTGGTGATTTAGTAATTTTAAATATAGTCTGTGCTTTAGTACTTTAACTACGAGTTGCCACAACTTTTAAGTAACGCCATCTTGAAGTCGACCGGTCAGACACGCATTGGAGGTTATCCAGTCGCTGACTGCTGCCGCCCCCTTTTCCTACAAAGTCATTGCTTTGCCACGCTTTGACGACCCAGTCCAACCCGACTAACTTTCGTGGCGTGCTGCGCTTATGCGGCTCACGCTATGCAGAAACCCTAGATCTCCACCACGTTCTTGCGTGGCACCGACGCGACTAACAGCTAGCGAATGGCTATTGATCATTGGGCCCCTGGTTCGAGTCCAGGTCGTGGAGCCAGATAGGGAAAAGCCTGCAGCGATGCAGGCTTTTTTTTGCCTTGGATTTTTCCGGGGTGATTCGAGCGCACAGCATAAGCGCGTCTCTAAAACCGCCACAAACGGCCGTGGCCTGTTACGTTCTCGCCACCCCCGGCACATCCATATTGATCTTGCGCCAGAAGGCTTCAGAAAAACTGTAAGCCGAGAAAGCGATCAGCCCCAAGGCCATTACCATCAAAAGCAACCACCCAGCGGGTAGGTTCTGGAGGGCGTCCAGCGCCTCCTTCATGCCGGGTGGGTCCATGGCTTGATAAGTGGAACCGCTGATGACCAATAACACTGCAATCTCTAAAAACACCACGCCGCGGGCGATCAATCCGAATCGCGATACGGGGCGCACGTAGCGCATGACATCTTCATCGGCCTCAAAATATTTTTCGAACGATGCCTTCCATCCCTTGATGATGTGAGCAATACCGACCCCAAGCGGAATGAGGGCGATCAGGTAAACCAGCATGTTCGAATGTTCCCAGGACAATAGATGGGACAGCCAGTCTTTGGCCTGCCCCCCGGAATTACCCGAGCTCTTAATGCCGCTTATAAGCAGGCCCAATGCAAAAAACGCCAGCGCGCCATTAACGACGCCTCCGGCAAACAGGCCGGTTCGAATCACCAAACCCTTGAGTTCTTTGCCATGATGATCGACATCACGGGTAGCCTGCAGCATGCGCCAAGAGGCAAATGAGAGCAGGCCCGCCACCACAACCCCAATTAAAAAATAGCCGAATGGTTGGCTGAGCAATGCCTCCAGACTTTTGTGGCTATCCTTCGGTTTTGTCGAGTCCTGTGCTGCCAGCAGCGCGAAGATACCAATGATCAGATACAGCACTCCCCGCGCGGCGTAGCCTCCTCGAGCGAGCATGACAAGACTGTTTTGCGCTGACATTCGACGTATTCCTGAGATCTGATTCAAGAGCAGACCCTGCTTGCAGAGCAGGGTTCTATCCCGATACGCCCTCAAGCCAAGCTTTAAATGCCAGAATCCCCGCACTAGATCGTTCTGGAGAACCCTATGCTTCGTGCATTCGAACAACGCCTCGACCCTTTCCCGCCCGACGAGGCGCCTCCACCCCCCGAGGGCCTGGCGCGATTTTTGTGGGCCTGCACCCGTGGTGCCCGGGGTTATATCGTTGCGCTCGCGCTGCTCAGTGCCGGGGTGTCGATCTACGAAGCCTGGTTGTTTGCTTTTCTCGGACAGGTGGTGGACCTGCTGTCGACCTGGCAAGCCGGCGGCGATGCAGGCGGGCAGGAAAGCCGGGTGCTGTGGGGGATCGGTATCGTGCTGGTGACCAGCATTGGGCTGGTAGCGCTGCGCACGCTGGTGCAACACCAGGTATTGGCGATCAACCTGCCGTTGCGGCTGCGTTGGGATTTCCATCGGCTGATGCTGCGACAAAGCCTGTCGTTCTTCTCCGACGAGTTCTCCGGCCGTGTCACCACCAAGGTCATGCAGACGGCGCTGTCGGTGCGCGAGGTGCTGTTCACCCTGATCGAGATGGCCCCCGGAATCGGTGTGTACTTCATCGCGCTTATCACACTGGCCGGCGGCTTCGACCCGAAGCTGATGCTGCCTTTCATTGCCTGGTTGGCGTTGTTCGGCCTGGCCATGGGGTACTTCGTGCCGCGCCTGGGCAAAGTCGGGCAGGAGCAGGCGAATGCGCGCTCCTCCATGACCGGGCGTATTTCGGACGCCTACACCAATATCACCACCGTGAAGCTGTTCTCCCATTCCAAGCGTGAAGCGCATTTCGCGCGCGCGGCGATGGAGGACTTCAAGCAGACCGGTTTTCGCCAGATGCGCCTGGTCAGCCAGTTCGAGATCGTCAATCAGGCACTGGTGGTTGCGTTGATCATGGGCGCGGGCGGTTATGCCTTGTGGCTGTGGCACCAAGGGGCAGTGGGCACCGGCGCGGTGGCGGCCATCACCGCCATGGCGTTGCGCGTCAATGGTATGTCGCATTGGATCATGTGGCAGATGACCTCGCTGTTCGAGAACATCGGCACCGTGCAGGACGGTATGCAAACCTTGACCCGCGGGCCCAAGGTGCAGGACGCGCCGGATGCCGCCACGCTGGTCACCCACGGCGGCGCGGTGATGTTTGACAACGTGAGCTTCAATTACAACGGCGAACGCCAGGTTCTCGATGGCCTGAGCTTGAGCATCCGCCCAGGCGAAAAAATCGGCCTGGTGGGGCGCTCCGGTGCCGGTAAATCGACGCTTATCAACCTGTTGTTGCGCTTCTATGACGTGGACAAAGGGCAGATCTGCATCGATGGGCAGAACATCGCCCACGTTACCCAGGACAGTCTGCGCAGCGCCATCGGCATGGTTACCCAGGACACATCCCTGCTGCACCGCTCGATTCGCGACAACATCGCCTATGGGCGCCCCGATGCGACCGATGAGCAAATCCGCAGTGCCGCCGCGAGTGCCCAGGCTGACGGCTTCATCAGCCAACTGAGCGATAAACAAGGCCACTGCGGTTACGACACGTTGGTGGGTGAGCGCGGCATCAAGTTATCCGGCGGCCAGCGCCAACGGGTCGCCATCGCCCGCGTGATGCTCAAGAACGCTCCGATCCTGCTGCTTGACGAGGCTACCAGCGCGCTGGATTCGGAAGTCGAAGTCGCCATCCAGGAAAGCCTGGATGAAATGATGAAGGGCAAGACTGTCATTGCCATCGCCCATCGACTGTCCACAATCGCCGCCATGGATCGACTGATCGTCATGGATAACGGTCGCATCATCGAGCAAGGTAGCCACGCCGAGTTGCTGGAGAAGAACGGCACCTATGCGCGGTTATGGCATCACCAGAGCGGCGGGTTTCTGGGGGAGGATCAGGGCGTGGCCGAGACTGCGGAATAGGCCTGTTCTGATACCTCAGTCCGAGGAGCCAAACAGCCGTTTGTCGGCAGGAAAATTTTTTTTGGGTCGTCGCTTGAAATTTTTTCCCCTGAACCTACTTAAGTTTTACGCGATGCCGAATACGGGTCGCGTATCAAATCACTTGGAGAAAACTCAGGAGATTTTGCAATGGCTACTACTCTCTCGTTGGCCCCACTGTTCCGCCACTCCGTTGGCTTTGACCGTTTCAACGACCTTTTCGAATCGGCGCTTCGCAGCGAGGCCGGTACCACGTACCCACCCCATAACGTCGAGAAGCATGGTGATGATCACTACCGCATCGTGATCGCCGCTGCCGGCCTGGTGGAAGACGACCTGGATATCCAGGTGGAAAAAGGCGTGTTGACCGTCGCCGGCGGCAAACGCGAACACGACGAAAACATCACCTACCTGCATCAAGGTATCGCCCAGCGCGCGTTCCGCTTGTCGTTCCGCCTGGTCGACCACATTGAAGTGCAGGGCGCGCAGCTCTCCAATGGCCTGCTGAGCATCGATCTGCTCAGAGTGGTGCCGGAGGAAGCCAAGCCTAAACGCATTGCGATTGGCGGCGCGAACAAGGCTGAAGTGAAGTCGATCAGCGAGCAGTAATACAGCAATGAATAAAGGCGCTCTTCGGAGCGCCTTTATTTTGCGCCACCTACTTAAGGCGCAGCGGCCGGCACGGAAGACGCCGCAGCGTCCCACGTCACCAACAGTTGGCTGATCGCGGCATCAAGGATTGCATGGGGCACGTTATCCCGCGCCAGGATCGACACTCCCTGCAAAAAACTGTCAAACACGGTCGCCATCACCGCAGCTTCGGTTGTTTCAGGCAACTGACCTTCACGCACGGCCCGCTCCACACACGCCACAATCCCCGCCCGCGTACGCAGTCGCGAATGGGTCAGCGCATTCGCTACCCGCGCGTTTTCCGGACTGGGCGCACTCATCACGCCAAGTGCAACCATGCAGCCCTTGGGGTGACCGTCTTCGCATTGCATACGCACCGATTGGCGCAGCGCGGTTTCGATGGCTTGGCGCGGCGGTAGGGATTCGTCCCACAAACATTCGGTGACTTGGGCGTAGGTGGACAGGTAGCGCTGCACGCATTCCTCGAACAGCGCTTCTTTGGAGCCGAAAGCGGCGTAAAAACTCGGTGCGGAAATGCCACCGCCCAAACCCGCTTTGAGCTGGGCAAGGGACGTGGCGTCATAGCCGTGCTGCCAGAACAGATGCAACGCCTGTTCCACAGCCTGTTCGCGATCAAAATTACGCGGGCGGCCCATCTGTGCCATGTGAGGTCTCCTTCGGAAAGCGAAATAGATACTAGTCGATACATAAGTCGTTGACAACGCGCTGCGCCCGCCTGCAACATTTGTATCGATCAGTATTTAAATCAACTTGCCCAGGAGTTTCCCGTGACCCCCTCACTGACGTTATCGGCTTCGTCCGACCGCTTGCCCGTCGGCGCCTTGCTCGCCCTGGCGATGACCGGCTTCATCTGCATCGTCACCGAGACCCTGCCCGCCGGCCTCTTGCCGTTGATCAGCGACGGCCTGGCGATTTCGCCGTCAATGGCCGGGCAGATGGTCACCGCGTATGCGCTGGGTTCAGTACTGGCGGTGATCCCCATGACCATCGCCACTCGTGGCTGGCGTCGACGCAACGTATTGCTGCTGACCATCACCGGTTTCCTGCTGTTCAACTCCATTACCGCGTTGTCCTCCCACTATGGGGTCACGCTGGTGGCGCGCTTCTTCGCCGGGGTGGCGGCAGGGTTGGCCTGGAGCTTGCTCGCCGGTTATGCCCGCCGGATGGTCGCGCCGCAGCAACAGGGTAGGGCGCTGGCGTTGGCCATGGTCGGTACGCCGATTGCGCTGTCGTTGGGTGTGCCGCTGGGGACTTGGCTCGGTGGCCTGCTGGGCTGGCGCACCACCTTCGGCCTGATGTCGGGCGTGAGCCTGGTGCTGATCGGCTGGGTGCTGGTGAAAGTCCCGGACTTTGCGCCACAGCCCGCGCATCAGCGCCTGTCATTGCGCAAGGTGCTGACCACGCCGGGCGTGCGCCCGGTGCTGGCGGTGGTGATCAGTTGGATGCTGGCCCATAACATCCTCTACACCTACATTGCCCCATTCGTGGCCCCGGCAGGCTTGGCCGAGCGGGTGGATCTGGTGTTGCTGGTCTTCGGCATCGCTGCGTTGGCGGGTATTTGGGTCACGGCCAGACTGGTCGAACCGTCGTTACGCAACACTGTGCTGGTGAGCTTGGCGGCGTTTGCGGCGGTGAGCGTGCTATTGGGCTTACTGGGGAACGTGCCGCAAGTGATCTACCTCGGCGTGGCGGTATGGGGCCTGAGTTTCGGCGGCGCTGCGACCTTGTTGCAAACCGCTCTGGCGGACGCGGCGGGTGATGGCGCGGATGTGGCGTTGTCGCTGAACGTGGTGGCATGGAACAGCGCGATTGCGGGCAGCGGTGTGGTGGGTGGCGTGCTACTGGACACGTGGGGCGTGGCCGCATTTGCGTGGGCGATGCTGCTGCTGGTCGGCGTGGCGTTTGCCATTGCCTGGGCGGCCAGCGCCCACGGCTTCAGGCCGGGCGCGCGGGGTGCGGGAAAACCTACGTCGCTCGGGCACTAATCTGATATCTGTTAGTCCATAATCCTCGAAATATCATTCACTTGGCTCCGTACGCGGAGCCTGCCGCGTCGCTCTCTTTCGAAGATTCAATCCATGTACCTACGCAAAATTGCAGTTGGGCTATCGGCCTTTGTTTTGTTTTCGGCCGGGGCACATGCCCGTGGCGCGATAGATCTTTATTCCACCCAGGAACGGCAGTTGTCGTTCGACACCTGCGCCGATGTATTCCCCGGCGCGACACCGATCAAAACCGCGACCGTCCCCGCCAGCCTGAAACCCCTGGCGCTGTGTTCCGACCATTTTGCGGTGCTGTATTCGCAAACCAGCAAGACACCGCTGGTGGTGGTCGAGCGCCTCAACGCCCGCCAGCTCAAGGACGCCAAAGGCGAAGAGCGAACCAACCATTTCTATGCGGACCCGCGCATTCCCAAGGGCGCGCGCGCGGAGTTGAGCGACTACCGTGGCGTGCAGCCGGCAATGGACCGCGGCCACCAATCCCCGGCCGCCGACGCACCCGATGCCAAGGCCATGGCCCAGTCATTTGCGTTGTCGAACATGGTGCCGCAAGACCCTACCAACAACCGCAAGATCTGGAGCAAGGTCGAGGCGGACGTGCGCAAGTTCGCCCTTCGCGCCGGCGGCGATGTGTATGTGTTCACTGGGCCGCTGTTCGACGACGGGCACGGCACCATCGGTGCTAACCGGGTGTGGGTGCCGACGCGGCTGTTCAAGTTGGTGTACGACGCATCGTCCCAACGGGCGTGGGCTTATGTGCTACCCAACGCCGAAACGCGCGTCCAGAAGCCGATGGACTACGACGCCTTCGTGAAGAGCACAGGTCTAAAGTTGCTCGGCAATTTGCCGGTGTCGGGGTCGGTAGGGCGCTCTTGATCACACGGCTTACTTGTTTTTTTTCAATGCTTTCAAGCGCTGGGTTGCGCGTTGCACCGCGGCCATTTTCTCGGGGCGTTTCATGCGTTTCCACTTGCGGATCTCGTCCTTGCTACGCCCACAGCTGACGCACAGGTCGCCGCTGAGTTGGCAGGTAGAGACGCAGGGGTTTTGGATGTCTTTAGCCAAGGGGTCACCTGGGGGGCTGAACGCTTACGCCGAACGAAACTCAACGGTGAGGTGGCTCACTTCATGGACCGGCTTGAGGCGCTCGCGAATGCTGTCGGCATTCGTGGACGCCTGGCCGAGCACGCTCACAATCGCCGCGCGTGCGTTGGGCCCCACGCGCCATACGTGCAGGTCGGTAATCTGCGCGTCGCCGGGTTGTTCGATCAGCTCGCGGATCTCGGCGGTCACGTGCTCATCGGTTTGATCCAGCAGCACGCCGGCGGTCGCGCCCATCAGACTCCAGGCCCAGCGCGCGATCACGATGGCGCCGACGATACCCATCACCGGGTCCAGCCACACCCAGCCCAGATAACGCCCGGCCAGCAAGGCGGCGATGGCGAGGACGGAGGTGAGCGCGTCAGCGAGCACATGCACATAGGCGGACTTGAGGTTGTTGTCGTTGCCGTGGTCATGGTGGTCGTGGTCATGGCTGTGACCGTGGCCCAGCAACAACGCACTGACGATATTCACCACCAGGCCCGCGATGGCTATTAGAGTAGCGGTACCGAACTGCACCTCGGCGGGGGCCAGCAAGCGGATCACCGACTCGACACCAATGCCCAGTGCCACCATCCCCAGGATCAACGCTGAGGCGAAGCCCCCCAGGTCGCCGACTTTGCCGGTGCCGAAGCTATAGCGCGAGCTGCGCGCGTGGCGTTTGGCATAGGCGTAGGCAGCGACGGCAATACCCAATGCGCCGGCATGGGTAGCCATATGAAAACCGTCGGCCAACAGGGCCATGGAGCCGGTCAGATAGCCGGCGGCAATTTCCGCCACCATCATCGCCACCGTCAGCATTACCACCCACAGGGTGCGCCTGGCGTTCTTGTCGTGGGCAGCGCCGAGGAATACATGGTCGTGGGCGTGGTTGGTCATGAGCGTCATTTGGCGTAACGCCGGATAGCTTCGAGCAGTTCCTCGACGCCCTTGTTACGTTCTTCCTCGCTCAAGGAAGGGTCCGCTACATGCGCCCTGGCGTGCTCCTCGATGATTTCTTCCATCAAGCCGTTTATGGCGCCGCGCGCAGCAGCCACCAAGTGCAGGGTCTTAGCGCAGTCAGCGTCTGATTCTAGAGCTTTCTCTACCGCCTGAATCTGGCCGGCGATGCGTTTAACCCGTTTTATCAAGCTGTCTTTGTTGGCTGTAATATGGCTCATGGCATACCCCCCCTGCCTATAGTGGAGCGAATAGTGTCATACCCCACCCCCCTATACAAGGCGACCCTGGCGTCTGCGGGTTATACTCGCCCGTTCGCAATCACCCCTTCAACAAACCGAGATACCCATGAGCACCTCTCTTTCTCTCACCCCCGCGCGCCGTCCTGTCGCAGCGTTGGTGGCCTTTATCCTCCTGGTGATGGGCGCCTTGTTCCTGCAAAACAGCGTCGGCTCGCGCCAGATGCTATTGCTGATGGTCGGCGCGGCCCTGGGCCTGACGCTGTACCACGCCGCCTTCGGTTTCACCTCGGCCTGGCGGGTTTTTATCAATGATCGTCGTGGCGCCGGCCTGCGTGCGCAGATGGTGATGCTGGCGTTGGCGGTGCTGTTGTTCTTCCCGGCGCTTGGGGCGGGCACGTTGTTGGGTCAGCCGGTTGTCGGGCTGGTAGCGCCGGCTGGAGTGTCGGTGGTGTTCGGTGCGTTCATCTTCGGTATCGGCATGCAGTTGGGCGGCGGATGTGCCTCGGGCACGTTGTTCACCGTGGGCGGCGGTAATGCGCGCATGCTGGTGACCCTGTTGTTCTTTATCTGCGGCTCGCTGATCGCTACGCACCATGTGGATTGGTGGTTTGCGTTGCCGGCGTTCCCGGCGGTGTCCATCGTCAAAAGTTTCGGCGTGGTACCGGCCTTGATCCTGAGCCTTGCGGTGTTTGCGTTGATCGCAGCCGTCACGGTGCGCCTGGAAAAACGCCGCCACGGTCAGCTTGAAGAGGGTGTGAAAAGCCCGCATTCAGGTGTGCGCCGCTTTCTGCGCGGGCCGTGGCCGCTGGTGTGGGGCGCCGTTGGCCTGGCATTGCTCAACTACGCGACCCTGGCGTTGGCCGGGCGGCCGTGGGGCATTACTTCGGCGTTCGCACTGTGGGGCGCCAAGGTGGCGAGCGGTGTGGGCGTGGACGTCAGCGCCTGGGCATTCTGGCAGATGCCGGGTAATGCCAAGGCCCTGGCCGCGCCGGTGTGGGAAGACATCACCAGTGTGATGGACATCGGCATCGTCCTCGGTGCGTTGCTGGCCGCCGGCCTGGCCGGACGTTTCGCACCGAGCCTGAAGATCCCAGCCCGTTCGTTGATCGCCGCGGTGATCGGCGGGTTGCTGCTGGGCTATGGCTCGCGCCTGGCGTACGGCTGCAACATCGGCGCGTACTTCAGCGGCATCGCGTCCGGCAGTCTGCATGGCTGGATGTGGTTGGTGGCAGCGTTTATCGGCAACGGCGTGGGCGTGCGCCTGCGGCCGTTTTTCTTTGCCGGTGAGCGGCCGCAAGTGGCGTTGAGCGGCTGCTGAGTCAGGCTTCGGGGGACGGGCTGGGCGCCTCGGCAGCTTCAGCCGCCAGCCTTTCCCGCTCGGCCTTGCTGATGTAGCGATCCTTGGATTTGGGCGCCAATTTGGCGCTGGCTTTCTTGGCCTTGGCCTTGAACAGTTGCTGGAGTTTTTTCTGGCGATTCATGGGTTTTTACCGGGGCTGTCAACGCGCGGATCATAGCAGCTAAGCAAGCTGCACCGTGGGGCCTAGGCGCAATCCAGGCGTAGATCGCGCTTTGGCTGTATCGTCCGGTGTTTCATAAGGGGAACATCCCCAGGTCAAGGCATCAGTTGTGAAATGAACGCTGCAGGAATGCGCCGATCAGGTCGATCACCTGCTGCTGGATCACCGACCGTGGCCTGGCCCCGTTGCCGTCCTGGCAGATCATCCCATCGCCCGGCGAATCCGCTTCAATCAACGCCACGGCGCCTGGTTTGCAGATCGACATAAAGCTGAAGTGGGTGGCGTCAGCGATCTCCATATATTGAGTCGTGGCTTTTGGCAGGCGCTTGACCATGTTGGCGGACTCCAACTGCGGGTCCATGTCCTCGGACGGCACGCCTCCCGCAATCACCAGCACCGGCACTCGCAATGTCGCCAGGCTGGCATCGGTGAAGCCGCGCGACAGGCCCAGGTCCAAGGACACAATGGCGGTGACGCGCTGGTCGCTTAAATCTGCAGCCAAGCGCGCTTTACCCTCTGGCGTACCGGCGGGGTTCATTTGCCGGTAACCGAGGCAGCCGCCGAGCTTAGGGTGAACGGTGCAGTCTTGGGCAAACCGGTCGGGATCGAACCGAGCGCCGGCCATTTCCAGGACAGTCCAGCCGCCCAGGGAATGGCCCATGGCGGCAATCTGGCCTTTGGCGACCACACCGAACCGGCCCGGCTCGGCCAGCACCCCATCGATCGCCCGGCTCAAGTCCCTGGGCCTTTGCCATAACTGCGCAGCGGCGGCGGGGCTGCGGTCTTTGCTGGTAGTGCCAGGATGATTGACCGCCGCCACGATATAACCCCGCCGTGCCAATGCACTGGCCAACCACACCTGATTGCGCCAATTGCCGCCGTAACCGTGGGAGAGCACCACCAGTGGATGCTCCCCAGCCACCACCGACGCGTTCGGCACCGCGAGAGCGCCGACGAACACCGTATCGCCGGCGATCGGTTCGGGGGCCGCAGTGGTAGCGGCGGGATACCAGACGGTCAGTTGCAATGGGCGATTGTTTTGCGCATCGGGGAGGGTGGCGATCTGAAATCCGATAGGGATATTAACTGCAAGCACAGGTCCGGCAAGGCAAGTCAGCAGCAAAGCGGCGAGGGTGATTTTCACTTTTTATCGTCCTTGAGGTGAGCGAGGCATCATGCTCGGCATCATGACTCCAGCGCCATGGTGCGGGCTATTTTTGATCAGCACATGGGTAAACCTTCGGGATACGGCAGCAAGTCGATCACTGGTTTTTTTGAAATTCCGCGTTTGAAGTGACGGTCGCCAGCTGGCTTAAAACAGGCGGTTTTTATAGTAGAGAGGCAGGACTAGGAAGTTGCTGACGGCTTCCTACTTGGATGTCTTACAGATATGGACTTCGTGTTTTTAGGAATTTGAAAGCTTACTTTTGTTAAAAGTTCATGCAATGTTAGGGGTGTGAGTTACTGCGGGAGAATTTTAGATTGTATATTTAATATTAAAGGGCGGTGTAATATGAAAAGCCTATTGAAGTCCATGGTATCGCTGCGTTGGCTGAACGAAAAAATTTTTACAATGGTATTAATTTGTGTAGGAGGGATACTGATAGGCGGAAAGTCTTACGCACAAGAGTTCTCTATAACTAAAGTAGGTGCGCCAGGCCCCGTCCTTGTTTTGTCAAATTCTAATACGAGTCCTGGTGTTGGGCTTACCAGTTTTACTGTTTTTACCTCGGATATCCCTCAGGGCACACTCATTGTTCCCAAACAATTGTTAGAAATTCAATGGCGAACAACATACTACCCAGATAGTGTGAGTCAACGGGTGCAGTTCTGCTATTACCGTCCTTATAGTTCTCAGGAAAATTGTGTAGATATAGGCTCGGGTTCCTCTGGGACTATTTACGACTTTAATAACCAGAGTTTTGATCATGGCGCACGTGTCACTATCAAACATTATGTACTAGGGGGTGTGCCACCTTATACGCGTCCTGCTGGTGCCGATTCGGTAACTTTCCGCTATCGGTATTGATGCGGTGCGAGGTTCTCGCAGTTAACTCTGCTGTAAGTGGCTTATGGTTATTAAAGGCGGTTTTAGATAGCGTTATCGCTACTCAATTATGAAGGAGGAATGCTGTCGTGGTTAATCTCAATGCTGATGCATCTTCGTCTAACCGCTATTTGACAAGTCGTTCCGTCAGTGCGGCTAGCAATTATGCTGTTATGCCCGCCGATGAACGTGAAAGCGTGGGTGTCTCAAACAGTAGTCACCCAGCTACCGAGGCTGTTTCGACCCTTGCGCGCCAGTTAAGTGAAGCCGCAACGCACGCTGAAAACCGTATCGTTCAGCAAGGCTCCAATCTGGTCGACCCAATTACAGATGGCAACTACTTCGCCAACAAAGTGCGGCACGACGCACAGACCCCCGATACCGATGACCCGGACCTCCTGGCGCGTGCTCGGCAGGCCACCGGCTTCGTCAACGGTACTGACATCAACCCGTTCAAAGACCTCGCCCGCGACCACCTGAGCTTGATCGCCCACGACGACGGCGGCACTTTCACCATGAATGAGCGACGTGCAGCTTGGTTGCAGATGCAGTCTGCGGTGTCCCCCGCAGCACCCAGCTCAAGGTCAGTAGCTGGCCGCGACTTGATGATTGCGCGCTTGTTCGGTAGCCACGAGCCGCCGGTCGCCCTGCCGCCTGCGACCTACGAAAATGCAGGCCAGAACGTTTTTGAATTTTTACGTCACGATGATCGTGCGCTGATCGCGGATATGTTCGCTTACGCACAGGAGGAGGGTGCCAGTCTGGGCTATGTGGATCAATTGGCTCATTCACTCGGCAGCTATCGTCGTGCAAGCGACGGGCGCCAGCAGTTGAGTTCCAATAACGGCTACGATGCACAGGGGTATCGCGTAACGTTCAACTTTAAGCAAGAAGACGCGGCAACGGCCTCACGAATTCTGAACGGCACGGCCATCACCAGTACCCGACTTGATCAGGGCTATTTGCGACATATCCTCAATCCAGATTACGGGGCGCTTTCCAATATTGGCGGCCTGCCGTTCCTGGAAAAAATGGTGAATAGGTTTTCGGACGAAGGCGGCAAGCAACCTGGGCTCGGCGATGAGTTCACCACCTTTAAAGTGATCCCGGTCGAAGACAACATCATCGTTACCACCGACGAATCCATAAGGCGCCCGCCCTCCGAGGCGCTCGCTGATAACGTAAACGGCGTCTGGACCCTCACCGAAAAAGGCAAGGCAGCGGGGTATTCGATAGACCCGGCCACCGGCTCGCTGATCAAGCCAGTCGACCCTTCTGACGTTCCAGGTCCGCAGCGCTCAGAGCCGGGCCTTGACTCAGGCTTAGCGCGTGAGCGCACCCTACTTGATGCGCTTTCGGACAACCGAGAAAGGCCCAGCACGCGTTGGGTCTGGACCCGTCAATTGTTCAGTTTGATCAAACATTACAAACCTTGAAATGGCCTATCAGTCAGGCGCGGCGGCTAATGGCGGATCAACGTGCAGCCCTGGCGATCCGACGGATGCCTACGCATGTGTAAGCCCCGTCAACGTATCGGCAATTGTCTTGGTCCGCTGCGCCGTGCCCTCGGTGGCGCGGCTGGACGCTTCCAGAGCGTCGAGCATTTCGCGCAGTGCGCCGACACCGGTGGATTGGTCCTCGATCTGCTGGGCAACGCGCTGGATCTCACTGGACAGCAGGTCAATATCCACGCCGATTTCCGCCGCATTCTTACGGGTGATTTCCGCCAGTTTGCGTACTTCGTCCGCCACTACGGCAAAGCCACGGCCCAAGTCACCGGCGCGTGCCGCTTCAATGGCTGCGTTGAGCGCCAGCAGGTTGGTTTGCCCGGCGATCTGTTGGATCACCTGCACGATCGACTGAATACGCAAACTCGACCCCGCCAGCGTACGCGCACCTTCCACCGCCACGTCCGCCTGGCTGGACAGGCCCTCTACCGTGGCCCCGGCCTGGGCGGACACGGTGTTCTGCTGGCCGATGGTGCCCACCAATTCATCCATCGACGCGTGCAACTCACCCGAGTAATGCTTGAGCTGCGCAGCGATGTCTTCCTGCTGACGCTCAGCCTGGGCCAACACCATGCCCAAGTCCGCCAGCCCTTCGAATACCGGCAGGATATTGCTGTCCAGCCCCCGGGTATTGAGGGTGTTGGCGAAGTCGTTGTTTTTGAACGCGGCAATCTGCTTGACCACCACATGGTTCAAACCGGCCAGTTTCTTCACCTGGCGGCGTAGGAAAAACGCCTTGAATTCGCCGTAATGGGCGATGAAATTGTCCACGTACTCGTCGGTGAAACTCGCGCCTTTGCCCACCCGGAAAAAGAAAATCGCCGTCAGTGTCTGGTTGAGGTTCAAACCCAGGATTTCCCCAAAGGTGGAGAACCCCGCCAGCGGTACATCGCCGAACGTGCCGGCCATGCTGCCCAGCTCGGCGCCGTTGTTCAGTCGCCGCAAGATGCAGTCGTTCAGGATGCCCGCCACCGGCTGGCCACCCTTGCCGCGCAAGAACTGCTCGTAGTCACGGCGCGTCGCCTCCCGCAACGGCGTACGCCGCACCATCACCAACTCTTCGCCCGGCGCCACGTCGCAAAACAGCTGCACAATCTGCTGCTCATAGTCGATGCGTGCGATGGAGCGCACAAACAATTCACTGCCCACGCGGATAGCAAACGAATAATCCGCCAGCTTCGGCTCCAGCGCCTGGGGCGAGCAATTGAAGGCATCACACAGCGCCTGCACCATGCTCTTGATGTTGCCGCTGCTGTCGATGACCTGGTCAATAGTGCGGTCTTCCACCGAAGCGGTCAGCACACTGAAGGTCAGGTCGGCAGGTTTGAAATTCTGACTTTTGAACACGCCAAAACGCACATCCGCCGCGGTTTTCACGAACACGATTTGCGCGTGGTTTTGATAACTGCGCTGGCCGTCATGAATCAGCGTCTTCTGGAAATCCGACTTACCCCCGGCTGATCCCCCTACAAACAAACACGGGAACCGCCCCGACTCGTACAGCGCCTCCATAAAAAACGACTCCGACGCCGATAGCCCGTCGAACACCACGTACGCCAAGGTATCGCGATGATCGATTGGTGTATTCACCTGCACCCGCTTGATATTGGCCACCAACTTGGCAATCCGCTCCTGCATTTTGAGGCGCTTGCCACCGCTGCGAATGTCCTCGCATTCCAACGGCACCATCACCACCTCGGCCGAGGCGATCACACTGGCATCGAACAACTGCAACACCATCCGATCCCAGCGCTCGCCGGTGCTGCAGTAGAGAGCATTGGGTGCGTTGCACAACTCGCCGGAGGTGGTGCACAGGCTGATGGTGGATTGCGGGAAATGCCGCTTGAGCTTGGCGGCGATGGTGTCGATGTCCAAGTGCGGCGAGATGAAGCCCGTGATCAACGTCGGTGTGATGCGCTGAGCGGCTAAAGCGGCGTCCAGGTCGCTGGCGGTACAGGTGAGGGTGGTGGTGCCTTGGCGAGCGGGCCGGGTTTTTTTTATGAGGGCGAGTGGATTCATGGGGTGGGCTCGGTCGAGTGGGGATGCGGGGTAAGGCATGTGGTTAGTAGGGTTATCGGCAGGTTGGATGGGGGCTGGAGGGGGAGGGTGGGGGGATGCGACGGATGGACGCGGGTCGTAGGTGGGGAGGCATACAGCGGCTGCTCTAGGTCCAGGCTGTGAGAAAACCCATGGGCCGTTTTAAAGTCTTTCGGCTACGTAAAGTCCACGAGCTATTGGGTTGATGCCCTCGACTTTGCTTGAGCGTCGGCAGCTCGCTTGATGAACGCCGCCAATCTTATGCCGGGCTGTGGCAGCAGACACAAAGCTTGTTACCGTCAGGGTCTCGAAAGTACGCGCCGTAATAGTCGGGATGGTAATGAGGCCTTAATCCAGGCGCGCCCTCACACGTTCCGCCTAAGGCCAGTGCGGTTGCGTGGCTTCTTCTTACCGCCTCCCGATTGGGTGCAAGTAGCGCCACCATATTTCCATTGCCGGGCTCGCATGCGTTGCCGTCAAATGGCTTTCCTATGACGAAAAGGGGGCGAGATGAGGTTTTTGAGACCCAACCGGCCCACGGCTTACTCGCTTCGCAGAATTTTAACGTGAGGTCTAAGTCGGCCATTATTTTTGAATAGAAAGCAAAGGCCCGATCAAAATCACCTACGCCTAAACAAACATGGGAAATCATGGTGGCTACCACTGCGGCTATGAATACGCATGAGTCTGGCCCGAAACGATTACCGGTGAAAGGGCCAATCGGGCTCGCATCGCAGGCTTCACCGCGAATGGCCCAGGTGTCTCATCAGTCTCAAAGGCTGAAAAAATTTATTAGCCATGTGCCTTTGCTGTGGATTTAAGCTGAATGCATGAAGGGCGTTCTAGCGGGAGCAGGCGCGGGACTAGGAAGTTACTTACAAGTTCCTACTTTTTAGAATGACAGACCTGTCCTTCCGGATTTTAGGAAGGACATGGCTGTTCTTTGTTATAAAATCGTGCAAGGCTGGTGGCGTGATTCTAATGGTGGATTTATCTGAAAGTATCTAAATTATCATTAAGTCCAAGGTGGCGGTCATGGTGAGCTTGAACGCATGGCCAAGAATTATAAGAGCCAGGAAGTTTTACTTGTTTTTTTGGGTGTTTTTTGCCAGTGATTCTATTGCGCAAGAAAGATCCATCACAAAGATTAAGGCCCCCAATCCCATACTGGTATTATCCAACTCCGATACTGTAGCAGGCGTTGGATTCGCGAGATTGCATGTGTTTACTGCAGATATACCTGCCGCCATCTTCGCTGACTCAAAGCAGCTAATGGAAATCCAGTGGAGCACAACCTACTATCCTCAAGGGTTCGGGGAGGAAGTTAAATTATGCTACACACGCCCCTATAGCACTGAGGAAAGTTGTAGAGCAATTTATCCTAATTCATCCGGAACGCTTTTTGACTTTAATGCTCAAGCTTTCGATCATGGTGCCTATGTCACTATCTATCACAGGGTGTATGGCGGTACGCCGCGTTATATACAGCCTGCTGGAGTCGACTCAGTGACGTTTCGGTACAGGTAGTGATCAAGCGATGATGGATTCGCTGCTTTTCACTTAAGACAGTTCCTCCTTTAAAAAAACAAAGTGGATGTAGCCGTTACTGTCCTCTTACACGGAGTACGTAGTCATGGTCATTCTCAATGCTTCTTCCTCGTCGTCTTACAGTCCTTTGGTACATAGTTCTACCAGCGCTACGACGTTGGCGGCAGCGTCACCAAATGATGAGAAGCAAGCCATGGTTACCTCTCACGGCAGCGTTACTTCCAGTTCCGTCTCGATCCTGGCTCGTCAGTTAAGTGAGGCGGCAACGCGTCCACACACTCGTGGTGATCAGAGTAACGACGTTTTGCTCGGCCCGATTGTCAGCGAGCAGTATCTCGTCAACAAAGCACAGCACGATGCGGAGGTTCCCGATACCGATACCCCGGAACTTCTGGCACGCGCTCGCCAAGCGACAGGCTTCGCCAACGGATCTGATACCAACCCATTTAAAGGCCTCGCACGCGATCAACTGGTCCTGATTGCCCACGATGACGGCGGCCCCTTCACCGTTAACGAGCGACGCGCTGCTTGGGATGAGCTGCAATCAATCGCGCCATCGGCCGCTGTCGTTAAGAAGTCAACGCCCGCCAGCGAGCGCGAGCTCATGATTAAGCGTTTGTTTGGTACCCCACACGAGCCGCCTGTGGCTAAGCCCCCCCATACCAGTGAAAACGGTGCTCAAAACGCCAACCTTTTTCTTAACCATAACGATCGAGCCCTGTTTGCGGATATGTATGCCTATGCACAGGCGGAGGGGGTGGACCTGAGCTACGTTGATCGATTGGCCGGGATTCTCGGTACTTATCGTCACTTTAGCGACGGTCGTCAATTAATGGATGGCCCCAGCTACGATGCGCAGGGGTATCGGGTGATCTTCGACTTCAGAAAGGAAGATAAAGCCATTGCCGCACGCATCCTGAATGGTTCAGCTATCAACAGCACCCGCATCGATCCAGGCTTTTTGCGCCATATCCTGCGACCCGAACAAGGTGCGTTTTCCAATATAGGCGGCATACCGTTCTTGGAGAAAATGGTGAACAAATTCTCCAGTGAGGGTGACGTGCAACCGCCGTTGGGCAACGAGTTCGCCACTTTTGACAGAAACATCAGAATCGAGGACTACATCGTCCGAACTACGGACAAATCTGACAGGCTGCCACCTTCCCAAGCCCTCAGCGGCTGCGTCAATGGTGTATGGACCCTTACATACAAAGGCAAGGCAGAAGGCTATACGATAGACCCGGTTACTGGCCACATGAGCCAGCCAGCGCCGCCGCCTGACGATCAGTCAGTGCAGTTGGATGCCACCGGCGGTGAAGCGACCCGGCATAGCGTCCTTGAAGCTCTCGCAGATACGCGCGGCAACACTGCGACACGATGGACTTGGCCAGGACATCTCTTCAAGTTAATGAGGTATTTCAAACCCTGAGTACACCGCACGTTCACCCTGACCAGGACAGCTACCGCCACCCCCACCCGCATTGACCTGCTGAGCCTCAAGGCCTGCGGCGTACCGTCGTGGACTTCAACGGATGGGGTCAAAAATGAGCCCATACAACGCAGGCTACAAAAAAGCTGCCCACCTGAGATATCAAACGTCGTCCGATTAGCCCAGGCCATGTCATCGGACAGGACCGCGTCAACCGCAGCGCCTATATCATCCTGCAGGCAACGCGGCCCAGGGCGATACGACTGGCGATTGGTGGCCCGGCGGTCGTTTTTCCGCGATCCAGCTTGGTATTGCCCGATATCACCCCATAACTATCCCCATATCCACCAAGCGCAAGGACACACCATGACCAACCCAACCGAAACCGCCATCCTCGCCGGCGGCTGCTTCTGGGGCATGCAGGACCTGCTGCGACGCTACCCCGGCGTGCTGCACACGCGCGTCGGCTACACCGGCGGCGATGTGCCGAATGCCACCTACCGCAACCATGGCAACCATGCCGAAGCGATTGAAATCGTGTTTGACCCGGCGGTGATTTCCTACCGGCAGATCCTTGAGTTCTTTTTCCAGATCCATGACCCGAGCACGCCGAACCGGCAGGGCAATGATCTGGGGCCGAGCTATCGTTCGGCGATTTACTACCTGAGCGAGCAGCAACGGGAGATTGCCGAAGACACCGCGGCTGACGTGGATGCTTCCCAGCTATGGCCGGGGCCTGTGGTTACGCAGATAGAGCCTGCAAGGGAGTTCTGGGAGGCGGAGCCGGAGCATCAGGATTACCTGGAGCGGATACCCAACGGGTATACCTGCCACTTCATTCGGCCGAATTGGACGTTGCCCAAGCGGAGCTAAGCGTGAGTAGCGCTGGGGAGAGGCCGTGAACTCTGTGGTAAGCAGGCTTGCCCTGCGCTGGGCTGCGAAGCGGCCCCACACCCAGGCACCTCGGAGTGTCAGCTGAAATCACATCGCCTGGAATGGGGCTGCTCCGCAGCCCAGCGCAGGACAAGCCTGCTCATACATGGACGCCCCCAGTATGCCAAGCACTCAATTCGTGAAAACACAGACGGGATAAGGTTGCAGCCATACATCCGGACTTTAAGTGAGGCGGTGCCTCTGTCC